>OCVR010004067.1_pt1 | contig 9928 bp, 4 predicted proteins | sample 1539091 | NCBI WGS metagenome assembly OCVR01 (sample SAMEA3355530, study PRJEB22509) | marine metagenome | biome: marine; feature: coastal ocean; material: water | place: USA | collected 2010-08-07 | depth 16 m | reverse complement strand
AGCTGTCGGGCACAGGGATGATCGCGTCGGGCATGGGAGCGCCGGCGGCCTTCCACTGCTGGGCGAGGGCGATGCCGAAGCGGTGCCGCGTCTTGTAGACGCTGATGTCGTCGATGAAGGAGTCAGGACGCGCGAAGTAGACGTATTCGAAGATGCACGGGCGGTGGGGCTGATCGCCCACCTGGCGGCGGTGCACCTTGCGGCTGCTGTCCACGAAGATCGCCTCGCCAGGCCCGATGTCGATGGTCCGCTCGTAGCCGTTCACGTCGAGCACGACGCTCTCGGAGGCGCAGGCGAACCACTCGCCGTGCTCGTCGGTCCGCTGGCCGAAGACGGCCGGCTTGATGCCAAAGGGGTCGCGGAAGGCGACCATGCCCACGTCAGCGATCGTCGCGCACACGGAGTAGGCGCCCTTGACCTCCTTGTAGACCCGGGCGACGGCGCCGAACACGTCGTCCACGGTGACCTTGCCGCCGCTCGCGTTGTAGCGCTCCGCGAGCGCCTCTTGGAAGACGTACAGCAGCACCTCGAGGTCGCAGGTCGAGTTGAGCCGGGTCATCTTCGACTTGAAGCGCGAGTCCGACAGCTCCACGAAGTTGGTCACGTTGCCGTTGTGGACCATCGCCGTCCCGATGGGGAAGGTGTGGTGGAACGGCTGAGCGTCCTCGTTGCGGTTCGCGCCGACCGTTGGGTAGCGGACGTGACCCACGCCGAGGTGCCCCTTCAGGCGGCTCATGTTGGATTCGTCGAAGACCTCGACCACGAGTCCGAAGCCCTTCTTCACGTTGAAGCGATCTGTGAAGGTGGTGATGCCCGCCGCGTCCTGGCCGCGGTGCTGAACGGCGAGGAGCCCCTCGTAGATCTCAGGCGCTACGTCGACCCCGTCCGGGCCGAAGATTCCGATGAAGCCGCACATAGATTCTGTCCCTGGGAGTCGCGCTAATTCTGGGAGTCGACCGCGCCAAATTGGTCGCCGGCCGGGTCGAGAGGGTACCCGGAAACGGCTGCCGCTCCGCCGGCACGAGGCGTTTCCTGACGGGAGCTGGCGCGATCGTTTGGACCGTCTCGCCCGGCTGGGGCAGGCTCCCTGAACTCAGGGGCCCGCGAGCACGTAAGCTGAGTGAGCATCATGAGCGCGCCTCATCACCGACCCGCCCGAATCCTCATGGTCGAGGACGACCCCGTGTACGCGCGGATCCTACGGGGGCACGTAGGCCGCCTCGGGGGCCGGGTGGCGGAGGTCGTGCACGTGGAGCGCGTCGTGGACGGGCTGGAGCGGCACAGGGCGGAGCCCGCTGACCTCGTCCTCCTCGACCTCACGCTGCCGGATAGCCCGCCCGCCGAGACCCTGCGCCGGGTGGGCGACTTCGTGCGCGGCGGGGCCGTTGTCCTGGTGCTCAGCGCCCTGGACGACCCGGAGCCTGCCGCCACCGCCCGAGCCGCGGGGGCCCTGGAGTACGTGGACAAGGCGAAGATCTCGGCGGAGCGGATCGAGCAGGCCCTGGACAGCGCTGCTGCGGAGGCCCCTGCAGCGCCTGGCGAGGCCGCTGAGCATGCCGCAGCTCCTCGCCCCGCGCCCACCTCTGGACCTACCTCTGGGCCTACCTCTGGGCCTACCTCTGGGCCTACCTCTGGGCCTACCTCTGGGCCCGCAGCACAAGAAGCCCCGGGACACGACGACCCCCGGGTCCTCGCCGCCCAGCTGGTCCATGACGCGAAGTCCTGGCTCACCAACCACAGCTTCCGCCTCGCCGCGCTCAAGCGCTCGGCGGGTCCAGAGCTCGCGGGCCTCGTCGAGGGGCTCAGCGACACGGCCCGGGCGCTCGATGAGCTCCTCGACGGCGGCCGGGGCCTCGTCATGGACGAGACCACCCCGGTGGACGCCGGACCCGTCGAGCTCCGCTCCTGGCTCGCCGGATGGATAGCGCGGCGGTCCAGCGGCCCCGAAGCTGCGGAGATCCGCGAGATCGCTCCCGGTCCCCCGCTCACGGTGACGGCCAGCGCCGCCGGACTCGAGACGGTGGTGGGTGCCTTGATCCACAACGCCGAGCAAGCCTCCCCGGGGCGCCCGGTCAACGTGGCCGTTCGGGCCGCCACGCCCGTCGAAGGGTGGGTCGACCTCGAGCTCGAAGACGACGGCGGCCCCTGGGCCGTCACGGACCCCGGAGGTCTCACGACGGCCTTCCAGAAGGGAGACCGCGGGAGCACCCGCGCCGGCCTCGGCCTGTATCGCGCGCGGCGCTGGATGGAGCGAATGGGAGGGTCCCTCGAGCTGATCCCCCGAGAGGACGTGCCGGGCGCGATGTCGGTCCGCCTGCGCTTCCAAAGCGAGTGAGGGGAGCGCGGTTATGGTGAGAGCCCCCGCTCCCCCATCGTTCGCCATGCTCCGATCCCTTCCGTTCACTCCGCTCCTCCTCGTCGCGACCTCGGCTCTCGCCGCGGCCTCAGACCTTCGACTCCCGGCCGTCTTCTCCGACGGCATGGTCCTCCAGCGCGAGGCGGAGGCGCCCTTCTGGGGCTGGGCAGAGCCCGGTCAGGAGGTCGGGCTGCGTGGGAATTGGGCCGACGCCCAGCCGGTGACGGTCCGTGCGGACGACGAGGGGAGGTGGCGTGCCGCGCTCCAGACCCCCCTGGCGGGCGGTCCCTTCCGGGTCGAGGTCACGGCGGGAGCCGAGACCCTCGCGGTCGAGGACGTGCTGATCGGGGAGGTCTGGCTCTGCTCCGGCCAGTCGAACATGGAGTGGACCCTGGATCTGATCCTGCCCGCCGCGCAGCGGAGCACCGCGGTCAACGAGCGCACCGCGAGCGCGAACCGGCCGGGGGTGCGCTTCTTCGACATCCCCCAGACGATCGCCGAGCGCCCCGCTGAGGACTGCGACGCGCGCTGGTGGTCCGCCTCGGACGGCGACGCTCTCCGCTGCAGCGCCGTGGCGTATTTCTTCGCCTGCGAGCTGCAGGACCGCCTCGACATCCCCATCGGGCTGGTGGTCTCCGCCTGGGGCGGCACGCGCGCAGAGGCGTGGACCAGCGAGGAGGTGGTGAGCACCTTCCCCCATCACGCCGCCACGCTGGAGCGCGTCCGGAACGACGACCCGGGTCAGTACGCGGCCGCGGTCGAGGCCTTCTGGAAGCGCGTGGACGATGGCCGCTTCTGGACGCGATCGTTCCGGGCGGCGGACTTCGACGACACCGGCTGGGAGGCCCAGGTCCTGCCCGCTCACTTCGAGTCGGGGCCCGTGGGCGAGCACGACGGCGTCGTCTGGTACCGCCGGACCGTGGATGTCCCCGGCGACTGGGACGCCCAGGAGCTCGAGCTCGTCATGTCCCCCATCGACGACATGGATGAGACCTTCTGGAACGGCGTCAGCATCGCCTCGACCCTGGCCCCCGGCTCCCACGACCAGGTCCGGCGCTACAAGGTCCCCGCGCACCTCGTCACGGCTGGCCAGGCGGTCGTCGCCGTTCGCGCCGTGGACACCGGCGGGCCGGGGGGCTTCAGCCCGCAGGCCGGCGCCGACGAGCGCCCGCCCATGCGCCTCTCCTTCGATGGCAAGGACCTCGATCTCACCGGTGAGTGGCGCGTTCGGCGAGGCGCGCCCGTCCGCGCGATCCCCTCGGTGCCCGCCAAGCAGAGCACCAACCAGAACACCCCCGCGTCCCTCTACAACGGCATGATCGCGCCGATCCTTCCCTACGGCATCCGGGGCGCGATCTGGTACCAGGGGGAGTCGAACCGCTACCGGGCCGACGAGTACCGCGAGCTGTTCCCGGCCATGATCACGGACTGGCGGACGCGCTGGGGTCAGCCCGAGCTCCCCTTCTACTTCGTCCAGCTCGCGCCCTACGGCTACGGAGGCGGCGACGACGGACGGACAGCGCTCGTCCGCGAGGCCCAGGCTCTCGCAGCCGAGGAGCTCCCCGCGATGGGCATGGCGCTCACCGCGGACATCGGAAACGCACGCGACATCCACCCCGTGAACAAGTGGACCGTCGGCGAGCGCCTGGCCCTGTTCGCACTCCGCGACCTCTACGGACTCGCCGAGACCGTGGCCGAGGGCCCCCGCATCCGACGCGCCGTGCCCACCGGAGGCGACCTCGCGCTCGAGTTCGACCACGTTCAGGGAGGCCTCCGCGCCCTGGCCGATCCGATCGACCAGTTCGAGGTCGCGGGCGAGGACGGCAACTATGTGCCCGCGGTGGCTCGCATCAGCGAGGACGGCCAGCAGATCATCCTCAGCAGCCCCCAGGTCGAAGCGCCCGTGGACGCCCGCTACCTGTGGAACGACGCGGGCTATGCGTCGATCATGGGCGGGGCCGGGCTGCCCATGGCGCCCTTCCGCACCCGCTGACCTGAGCCGTCGCGCGGGGCGCGTCGCTCAGCCCTTCGCCGCGTTCGCCTCGAAGCGATCCGGCGAGAAGAACTCGGGGTCGATGGCGCTGATGGGCTGCCCCAGGATCATCTGGGCCAGGCCCTCTCCGATGCTCGGCGCAAGCTGGAAGTCGTTGCCGGAGAAGCCGGTCACCACGTACAGGCCGGGGATCTCCTTCACGGCGCCCACGATGGGCCGCGCATCCGGCGTGAGGGTGATCCAGGCCGCCTGGCCGCCCTCGTCCTCCATACCCTTGTAGACGGGCATGCGCGCCTCGAGCTTGGGGCGAGCCCACTCGCGCATCTCGTCGCCGACGGCCTCGTCCAGGCTCTCCGGTCGCTCCAACTCGGGCAGGCCCTCAAAGCCAAGCCGGCCCACACGGGTCCGCTTGGCGGAGGGCTCGCAGCGCAGGTGGAGCCCGTTCGCGAGGTCCAGGATGACCGGGTGGGCGGCGGGCATGAGATCGAGGGGGTCGGGACGGAAGCGGGTCTCCACGTCGTCCTCGCCGCCCTCGTCAATCTCCTCGAGCGCCGCGGGGTCCGGCATGTGCACGAAGTGCTCCTCGATACGGACCACGCGCAGGGGATATGAGACGCCGAGCTCCTTGAGGATGATCGGGGTCCAGGGACCCGTAGCGAGCACGACGTTGGGCGCGAGGAACTCCCCCTCGCTCGTCGCCACGCCCACGGCGCGTCCGTTCTCCACGAGCACGGTGGGGTTCTCCACGCCGGTACGCGTACTGGCCCCCTGGGTGCGGGCGAGGGCCGCGAGGGTGTCAATCGTCCGGCGCGGATCGACGAAGCCGCCGTTGGGCTCGTAGGAACCGATGGCGTCGTCCGAGACCTCGATGCCCGGGCAGATCAGCCGCATCTTCGCCGCGTCCACGATCTGCACCTTGATGCCGATCGAGCACTGCATCTCGACGTCCTTGCGGAGCGCCGCCACCGCGTCCGGGTCGGTACCAGCCACCACGAGCACGCCGGTCCGCCGGTAGCCGACGGAGCGGCCGAACTTGGTCGGCATCGTGGCGTAGACCTTCAGGGCGTCCCTGGCCATGCCGGCCAGCGGGCGCTCGGTGTAGCCCTGGTGGACCACCGCGCCGGTACGCCCCGAGGAGCCGGAGCCAAGCCGCCCCTTCTCAAGCAGGATGACGGGCTCGGTCAGGGGATCGCAGCGCTTGGCTGCGCTAAGGGCCACCGAGGTGCCCATGGCACCCCCGCCCACGATGAGGATCTTTGCTTTCACGAGGGCCTCAGCTTATCCGCCGCGCGCCCCGTCGGGCTCAGCGAAAGTCCACGGGAGGTCGAGGGCGCACCCCGAGCTTCTCGTAGTTGAAGCCGCTCTCGAGCGGCTCGTAGGGACCAACAGGCGCGACTTCGAGGTCCGCGCGAATGTCTCCCTCCCGCCCGAGACCCCAGAGGGTCGCGTTCAAGAGCAGCCGCCGCATGTCCTCGCACTCGAAGTCCCGGGCGCTGCCCATGGTCGTGTGGAAGACCCGGCTCTCCTGCCCGGCGCTTCCCGTGAAGGTCCGGGTCCACGCCACCGGGAGCGCGATCTTGTTCTCGTTCGGGGGGCCGTCCGGGGTCCGGCCGACCAGCGGCTGCCCCATGAGCAGGGGCACGCAGCGCGCCGGGAGCGCACCGCCCTCCGGATACGTCCGGTACACGTCCGTGGTGCCCCAGACGTCGTCGACCCCGACGAGCACGGGGTGGCCCGCGTTCTCCGCCACCACGCTGCCGCGCGTGGAATCGCGGCTCCAGTTGCCGTGGTGCCCACGGAACGACCCACCGAGCACACCCTCCCCGAAGGGCACTCGCTCGCCGTTGACGCGGTAGTCCCAGTCGATGAACCCGTGGTTCGCGGTCCGGATCGCGAGGATCGGCTTACCGGAATCCAGGTAGCTGTAGATGCGCGCCAGCTGCTCCTCCGGGAGAGACAGCAGGCGCGTGTAGAAGATCACCGCGTCCGCTCCCTCGAGGTACTCGAGCCCGGGGATGTCATGAACGACCTCCTTGTCCTCCCACTTGATCTTCGAGGTGGGGTCCACGCGGCCTTGCTCGTCCTGTGCGAACAGCACGGTGGTGTGCATGCCGTGCCGCTCGGCGAACATCTCGGCCAGCATCGGCGTGCACTCCTCGCTGCGGTACTCCTGGTCGCCCACGACGAACACCACGTGGGGCGCGTCCTCCCCGCCATCCTTGGCGGGGTAGGTGAGCCAGCGCGGGTCCTCGGGCACCGGGTGCGCCCGCGGCGCGGGGATCTCGTTCACCGTGTAGTAGGCGTCTCGGTGGAGCAGGGGATCGCCGGCCGCGGAGCGGAGCGCCACGAGGTCGAACTCGTGGACGTGCCCCTTCTTGAGCGTGTCCAGCACGACCCGCGCGGAGAGCCCGTCTGCGGAGACGGTGACCGAGCGGACCTCCGGCACGGTCCGGTCCACCTCAGGGCCGCCGTAGGCCCCGTGGTAGATGTGCGTGAAGGTCCCCATGGCCCAGTTCTCCGGCTTCGAGGCCGTCTCGGCGTCCAGCGGGAGGGTGAAGCGCACGTCGAACCCGTCGGGGTTGATCGTGATGCGCTCCACCTCGAAGGGCGTCACCCCGGTCCACTCGAGGCGCTCCAGGGCGAAGGGCTCCAGGCCCCGCACGGGCCAGCCCCGGTTGGTCCCGCCCGCGATGAGCTTGCCGCTGGGGCTGAAGTGCACGTCGAGCAGCCCGGTGGAGAGCCCCTCCCGGAAGGGGTAGCAGGCCCCCTGCCAGACCCCGTTCACCTGCTCTGTGGTGGCCCGCAGGATGACGGAGAGGCTGAAGTCCCCGAGGAACATCTGGTCCTGGAAGGGGCCGAAGCTCCCGCCGGTGTCATCCACCGTGAAGCCCATGATCGAGCGGCCCATGCGGATGTACGGGAAGACGACGGCATAGGGCGTCAGCTCCGGCACCCGCTCCTTCTCGGTGAGAATGCGCGTGCCCGAGTTGGGCGTCGTGGGCGCCTCGCCGAGGTTCGGCGCAAAGGGGTACCAGTTGAAGCTGACCGGGTGGCCGTGGAAGCTCCCCTCGGTGACCGCCTTGAGGCTGCACGAGGAGTTCCAGGGCCCCTGGCTCTCGATGTAGAAGATCTGCCCGTTCTCATCGGGGCCGATGCCGCCGGGGCTGCGCAGGCCGCTGGCCACGGGGATCGTCTCGCCCTCGGGCGTGACCTTGAGCACCCAGCCCCGGAAGAGCGCCCGCGAGTGGTAGGAGTACGACAGCCCCAGGGCCACGTGCACGTTGCCGTCCTTGTCCGGCCCCGTGCCGAAGGCGTACTCGTGGTAGTTCTCATAGCCCCAGCCGGCGGAGACCACGTCGAAGCGGTCCGCGCGGCCGTCACCGTCCGCGTCGGAGACCCGGGTCAGCTCGCAGCTCTGGGTCACCAGCAGCCCGCCCTCCACGGCCTCGAGGCCGAAGATCTCGTCCATGCCCGAGGCGAACAGGGTGTAGGTCGGCTCGGGCTTGGGGTCATCCACGCCGTCCACGAGGTAGATGTCCCCGTGCCGCGTCCCCACGGCGATCCGCCCGTCCGGCAGCGTGGTGAAGGCGCCAGCCTCCACGGTCAGCTCCTCGGGGATCGGCAGGCTCACCACCCGGTAGTACTTGCGCTCCTCGGTCTCGGTCCCCCACTTGGAGCCGAGGTCCTCGGCAGGCTGAGCCGCCAGAGCAGGGAACGAGGTGAGGGCGAGCAGCGCGGCCGCGCGGGGATCAATCGGCGAGGTCATAGGTGAGCTCCAGGGTCGAGGGGCCGGCGGGGAGGGGCAGGTGAAGGAGGAGCTCGCTGCCGCTCTCCACGGAGCGCAGCTCGAACGTCTTCGGCTTGAGCGGAGACAGCGGCGCCACAGTCAGCCGGAGCTTCCCGAAGACGAAGCCGCCGCTGTCGGGGACCTCGACGAGCCCCGCGAGGGCGCGGAAGACCATGGGCATGGCCTCCGGCGAGTCGAAGGTGATGGAGCGCCGGAGCACCGTGCGCTCGCCCTCCCTCACGGGGACAGACCGGTCCTCCACCTCCACCGCGCCAATGGAGTAGCGCAGCGTGGGGACGCCGTCCCCGTCCAGGTGATAGCCCCGGAAGCGGTAGCCGTGCTGGCGCGGATAGGTGGGGTCGGGGTTGACCGGGTTCTCCTCGGTCTTCACCGGCCGGACCGGCCAGGGCTCCGGCGTGTCCGCGCCTGGCGCGAAGGCGAGGTCCCTGGGCAGCTGCACGGCGCGACCCCGCGGGTTGAAGTCGCCGGCCCCCTGCCCGTTCCAGTTGACCGAGACGAAGTCACCGCGCCAGAGCCCCGCGAGGGCCCCGTTGTTGGCGTCGAAGGCGTAGTTCAGGCCCTCCTGGAAGCCCACGGCAACGCCGCGGAAGCCCGCGATCCCGCTCCGCCCGCGGTAGAGGCGCGCGCGCCCCTCCACGTTGACGTCCCAGCGGGGCTGGTCGATCCCCCGCGGGTTCCGCGCGGAGCGGCCCAGGGCCAGGTAGTGCCAGATGGCGCCGAGCTGGCGGTCCGTGTCCGCGCCCAGGAGGGTGTCGTACACCGGCTCCCCGCCCGGCCAGGACTCCGGCATGACGATGTCCGCGACCTTGGAGGTGGGCTTCACCATGAAGTCCCGGAACCAGCGCTCGCGCAGCCGCTCGGGCGTGGTGATCAGGTCGACCCCCTGGAAGCCCGGCGCGTCCTTGGTGTTGAACTGGTGGCAGCTCACGCACCCAAGCCCCGTGGTCCCCAGCATGGTGCGCGCCGCCTCGCGCGCCTCCTTCCAGTCCTCGCCCTCTGGCCTCGGGAAGACGAGCGGCTCCTCGGCGTCGAGGGCCTCCAGGTGACCCGGGAGGTCCGCCACGTTCGCGTCACCAAACACCGGCATGCGCGTGTGCATATACGGGCGCACAGAGGCCCCGTCGTGGAGCACCCGCTCGAGCCACTCGCGGCGGAGCTTGCCTCCGACCCCGCTGAGGGTCGGCGGCCTCCGCGCCGGTTCGCCCAGATCCGGCTCATCCGTGGTCAAGAAGCGGTCCAGTGACGCAGGGACCCCGCCCGCCCCGTCCCGTTCGTGGCAGGCCGTGCAGCGCAGCGCGGCCATGGTGGAGGTCAGCTGGGCCTCGGTGGAGAGGGGCTCGTCCAGCTGCCCCGCCGCCGCAACCAGCGCCGCGCGCTGTGCGCCGCTCAGGTCGTAGGACGGCAAGCCAGCCGGCGGAACCTCGGCCCCACAGCCAGCCCCCAACGGACCGGCAGGGAACGGGATCGGCGGCCGCACCCCGCCCATTCCCCCGTGGCAAGCCGCGCAGCGCAGGGTTCGGAAGTGCTCCCTACCCGCGTCCACGAGCGTGGCGTCCAACGCGTGGCTCGCACCGGCAGGGGCCGGATCGAGGAAGGCGGCCAGATCCGCGGCCTCCTGGCGGTCCAGGTGCATGTCCGGCATCAGGCCACCGGGGCGGTGCCCGAGCGGCTCGAGGAGGAAGGCCGCCAGCCCGCTCGACGTGTACTTGCCGGCCACGTGGTCCAGCGAACGCCCGCCCTCGGGGAGCGGCGCCGCGGCCCCGGCGGAGGG
>OCVR010004048.1_pt1 | contig 9965 bp, 18 predicted proteins | sample 1539091 | NCBI WGS metagenome assembly OCVR01 (sample SAMEA3355530, study PRJEB22509) | marine metagenome | biome: marine; feature: coastal ocean; material: water | place: USA | collected 2010-08-07 | depth 16 m | reverse complement strand
TACGAGGAGTAACCCACCATGGCTCTATCAAGGAGTAGAATGGCATCCGCCAGAAGAATTCAGTCACGAAGACGTGTACGGTTTTGTTTACTTAATAACGAACCTGACCACACAAAGGAAATACGTTGGAAAGAAATTCTTCTGGAGTCAGAAGACCCTACCCATAACAAAGACTCGGAAAAGACGCAAGAAGCTTAAAGTCGAATCAGATTGGAGAACCTATTGGGGTTCTAATAAACACCTAGTTGCAGAGATAGAAGAACACGGCACTGAAGGTTTTCATAGAGAAATGCTCCACTTATGTAAAGGTAAAGGGGAACTTGCGTATATGGAAGCTAAAGAACAATTTGACAGGGATGTACTACTTACAGAAGATTATTATAACGGCATCATCGCATGTAAGATAGGTGGACAAACTGTTAAGAATTTAAGCAAATAAAGTGTTGACAAATTCACAAAAAGGTAGTATAATATACATATTATGAACAATATAATACCATTTCCAACAGAACGAAGACAAGAACAGATAGAGGCTGAAAGAAATTGGGCATATGAGAACTATACTGAAGAATGTGTAGATACCTCGCAATTTGTCCTATTAATGATTGAAGACTATATCTATGAAGAAGATTCTTCCGCCTTTAATGAAATGGAATTTAGGAATCCAGAGTTTGAAGAAGGTCGCGATATGTACGTGATTGTTAACTTACTCTCCTCAATGTTTATGAGATACGGCGGTGTTGAACACTTTTTACAAGGTGATTTAGATACTCTTTATAATAAAATAAATGAAGCGAATAAACCAAATGATATTACTTGATTATAGTCAGATCGCACTTTCAAACATCATGGTGCAAAAATTAAATGATGAAAACATGATTAGACACATGATACTTAACAGTATTCGTATGTATAATAAGAAATACCGCGGTGAGTATGGCCAGATGGTTATTTGTGCCGATGGTATGAATACTTGGAGACGTCAGTATTTCCCAGAGTATAAAGCCAATAGAAAGAAAAGTAGAGACGCTACTAGTCATATGGATTGGCCTGAAATCTTCCGTATACTTACTACGGTAAGAGAAGAACTTATGGAGAACTTCCCATACAAAGTATTACACATGGAAGGTTGTGAAGCGGATGATATTATCGGTGCACTAGCAATACGTACACAAGAGTTTGGTCAAGGCGAACCTGTAATGATTGTATCTTCTGATAAAGATTTTATCCAATTGCAGAAGTATAAGAATGTAAAACAATTCTCTCCTATACAAAAGAAAGTTGTAACAGATAAGAACCCTAGAACATATCTATTTAATCATATAATGAGAGGTGATACTGGTGATGGGATTCCAAACATTCTATCTAAGGATGATACTTTCATCAATGAATCAGCTAAACAAACACCTTTACGTCAGACACGTATTGATGACTGGTTAGAAAGAAGTGATGACCTTAAGTCTGCAATGCCAGAAGAATTATACAGAAACTATCAAAGAAATAAGACATTAATTGATCTTAATGAAATTCCAGAAACTATTCAGGAATCCATTATAAATAAATATGATAGTCAAAAACTGCCAATGAAAATGAAAGTTTTGAATTACTTAATTAAAAAAAGATGCACCAACCTGATTGAATGCGTAGAGGAGTTTTATAATGCGTAAAAACGTACACGAAGTCTTAAAAGAGACCGCCAAACTAAATACTAAAAAGGCCAAGATCGAGCTATTACAAAAAGCAGATTGTCCGGCCCTAAAAGATATTCTAAGAATTAATTTTGACGATACTATTGTATCTCTGTTACCTAAAGGTTCACCGCCATATAGAAAAGATGACGCGCCTGATGGGTTAAATTTTTCAACTCTCCATAAAAACATGCCATACTTTGCATACTTCTTTGAAGGTATTCATTCTGGTATGAATCAGATTAAAAGAGAATCTCAATATATCCGATTACTAGAATCAGTGAACCCAGAAGATGCGGAAGTAATGATTGCGGCAGTTAACAAAGACCTTAAGTTTAAGGGATTAACAAAGAAATTAGTTAATGATGCATTCCCTAACTTAATCCGTAAATAGTAGTACTTTATAAGGAGGACATGCCTATAGAAAAACCTTTATGATGATAGCTTATCAATTAACCCATGGAGAAACACTATGCATGTACAGATTGAACGCCTTAAGAAAGATCAAAAAGAGGCAATATACTATCAGAAGAAACTGAAACGCAAAGGAAAAGAAGTTCTTGCATATAAAATGCAGAAGAAAATAGAATTCCTGAATAGACATATTGAAGATATGAATATGGCGACAGTTAAAGGAGGTTAACAGGGTTCCGGCCCTGATTTCCAGGGCCTAATACCATGAAGACTCAAAAATTTACAAAAGAAGAAATAGAAAATTCTAAAAGAATCTTTAAATCAGCAACACCCAAAAATACCTTAGATTGGTATGTTAAGTGGGTAGCGTCTATATTTGTTCTATGTGCAATGTCACTAAGAGGAATTGAAGGTCTACAAATGTGGGACTTAGGATTCTCTGTTATTGGTATTACACTATGGCTATGGGTATCAATTCTATGGCAAGATCGAGCTCTTATTATTCTAAATGGAGCGGGACTACTACTATTATTAAGAAATATATTTACTGCATTAAATGGTTGACAAATTAAACTAAGTGTGTTATAATATACATTATGAATATTTTTATATTAAATGAAGACCCCGTATTGGCGGCACAAGAACAGTGTGATAAACACGTTGTCAAAATGATTGTAGAATCTGCACAAATGTTATCCACAGTCCACAGAATGTTAGATGGCAGTGTTACAATGAGAAAGTCCAAATCTGGCAAAAGAACCCTTAAATACTACGAACTAGACGATGATAGAGAGAACACTTTATATAAGGCAGTTCATCACAATCATCCATGTACAGTTTGGTCACGCGAAGGGTGTTGTAATTATACCTGGCACTATGAACACTTCATTGCATTATGTGATGAATATACATATAGGTATGGTAAAATACATTCTACAGATACTAAACTTCGTTCACTACTAAAGAAACTGCCACAGAATATACCAGTTGGTAGAACAGCATTTAAACTAGCTATGGGTTCTAATCCAGAATGTGTAGTTACTAGTTTAGGTGGTACTGACGCAGTAAAATCTTATAGAAACTTTTATCATACTAAACAAAGTCGATTCAAAATGGATTGGACTAAACGTAACATACCGGAGTGGTTTATACATGCCAACATATGATTTTAAAAATTTAAAAACTGGAGAAATAGAAACAAAAATAATGTCTATTTCTTCTATGGTAGAATACTCAAAAGATCCAAATGTAGAGCAAGTTGTTTCTGCACCTGCATTAGTTGGTGGAGTTAAGAGTGTAGTAAGTAGGGCCGGAGATGGATGGAAAGAAGTACAAGATAAAATCAAATCAGGTTTACCGCCACGATATAAGGATAATATTAAAACAAAATGAATCAGAAACCTTCTAAATTAAGAACCGAACATCTAATTACATTAGAACCACTTACCAAATCACAAGAAGATGTATTCGCATCTTGGAAAGATGGTTTTAATTTGGTTTTATCTGGATCCGCAGGTACGGGTAAGACATATATTTCTACATACTTATCGCTATTAGATATTATGGATAAGAATAAACCAGAAAAGAAATTAGTGATAGTAAGATCAGCCGTACCAACACGAGATATGGGATTCTTACCTGGCACATTGGAAGAAAAAGAAGATGCGTATAAAGCACCTTATTATTCTATTCTAACACAACTCTTTGAAGATAAAGACGCGTGGAAAAAGATTGAACATAACAAACAGATTGAATTTTTAACAACTTCGTTTATAAGAGGTATTACCCTTACTGACTGTGTTGTTCTAATAGATGAATCACAGAACTTAACATATCACGAACTTTGTTCTGTTATTACTCGTCTCGGACATAATTGTAGGATTATATTATGTGGCGATTATTACCAATCAGACTTCACTAAGTCTGGTGATAGAGAAGGGTTAGAAAAGTTTACAAAGATTTTAGAGAACATGAAACTCTTTGATCACATTGAATTTACTTGGGAAGATATTGTCAGATCTGGCCTTGTACGTGACTTTATAATGACAAAGGAATTAGTAGAAAATGGGAAACTTTAAACATGAGAAAATTGATTTGGGATATGACGACCTTTCTGCAAAGACAGGCGCTACTGGTAGAACATACACCACTCCTAGTGGTGATAGTTATCCTTCTATTACAACAGTATTATCCATTCTAAGCCGAGAGGCAATTCAAGAATGGAGAGCAAGAGTTGGTGAAGCAGAAGCCAATAAAATATCAAGAATAGCATCAGGCAGAGGTACTGCGGTACACGATTTATTGGAGAGATATGTTAATAACGATCCAGACTTTGCTAAAGGTGTAATGCCTCACGTATTACAGTCCTTTCATGATGTAAAAGAACAACTGGATACTCGGTTGAGTACAGTTTATGCACAAGAAGCGCCGCTATATTCAGAACATTTAGGTCTGGCTGGCAGAGTGGATTGTGTAGGTGTATGGGATGGCAAAGATTCTATTGTGGATTATAAAACCTCCCGTAAACTAAAAAAGAAGGAATGGGTGAAAGGTTATTTCATGCAGTGTTGCGCTTATGCAATAATGTGGGAAGAAAGAACTGGACAACCTATTACACAATTGGTTGTATTGATTGCAGTAGATAATGAAGAACCACAGGTCTTTATAGAACATAGAGATAATTGGGTTAAACCACTATTAGATGTAATAGAACAATACAACCTTGAACAGAAGCGAAAGCGTATATTTGGAAATTAGGAGATATTATGAGAACCCGAATGATAACAGCACTGAAGAACCACTACCATGGCGAAATCGGTAAACACAAGATGAATGTTGAGGCATTCTTTGCTAACCCAGTAGGTGTTGGAGAACACATTGATATTATGGAGACTATCTCTGCAGAAATCGGAAAGATTGCAGAATATGAAGATAAATTAATGACACTTGACACACATTTTCAACCGCAAGAAATTGTGAAAATTTAGTAAAAAAAGTGTTGACAAAACCTTCTCTTTGTAGTATAATATACACATAAAGAGAGAATTTTATACCCCTCTCGGAGGGGTTTTTTTATGGTAGAAAGGATAGTAAAGCATGATTCTGAAGGATGTAGTCCCAAACCATTAAAATAAACGATATTAATTCAACAAAATGGTTGACAAACGGGTATGTCCATAGTATAATATACCCATGATAAGGAGAAATATGAAAGAAAATATAATATTAGTAGACTGCGACGGGGTTCTCTGTGACTGGGAATACTCATTTACGCAGTGGATGCATCATCAAGGCATTCCAACAAAAGTCACCAATGAATATGACATTGCCAAGAGGTTTAAACTAGAGAAACCAGAGGCTAAGAAATTAGTCAGACAATTCAATGAGTCGGCAGCAATTGCATTCTTACCACCTTTAAGAGATGCTGTTTATTACATGAAAAGACTTAATATGTTACATGGATATAGATTCCATTGTATTACATCATTGAGTAGTGATAAGTATGCACAAAGATTAAGATACCAGAACCTAGACCTATTATTCGGTAGAGAATTATGGGATGAAGTAATCTGTCTACCATGTGGAGCTGACAAAGACGATGCTCTCCTACCCTATGCAAATAGTGAATGTTTTTGGATAGAAGATAAAGTACAAAATGCTGAATTAGGTGTTGAATTGGGACTTAATTCTATTCTTGTAGCTCACTCTCACAATGCTCACTATAAAGGCGAGATTCCAAGATATTGGAGATGGAAAGAAATCTATAAACATATTACTGGAGAAGTGTAATGAAACCATGTGAGATAATTAAACTATTAAGATCGGACAACAGTAAACTTTTTAAACAAGAAGTTATTTCACAACACATGGATAACGAAGAGTTTGTAGAAGGCCTTAAGTATGGGTTAACACCTATAATTTCATACGGTGTGGCATCTGTCCCACCTATTACAGATCACTATCGAGCTTGGACTTACAACGAAGAACTTTCACAATCAAAATGGCCGAAATTTAAAGAACTGCTAGATAAATTAATCAGTAGAGAACTTACAGGTCATGCAGCCAGAGATGCTATTATAGAGATAGAAGAAGGCTGTTGTAGTGATACATGGAATGATTGGTATAGACCCATCCTTCTTAAAGATTTCAAGGCAGGTTTTTCTGAAAGAACTGTTAATAAAGTCCAGAAAGGAACAATACCAGTTTTCGGTTGTATGTTGGCGAGAGATGGTGCCAAAGAAGAAAAGAAACTTGTAGGTGATGTACTTATAGAAAACAAGTATGATGGTGTAAGATGTATTGCAATAGTTCAAAACAACACCGCTGTTCTACATAGTAGGAATGGTAAAGTATTCCCTAACTTCCCTCATATCGAAGAAGCATTGAGTAAACCACAATTTAATAATATGGTTTTTGATGGCGAGATTATGAGTGAGAACTTTCAAGCATTAATGAAACAAGTATATAGAAAGACAAACGTAGACACTTCAGATGCATATCTTGCACTCTTTGATGTACTCGACCTTTCTGAATTTAATGCGGGTGAGGGTAAGTATAATACCTTAGAAAGAAAAAACATCCTAGAGAATTTAAAGTTTGATGAATGTATCAGAGAAGTTGAATGGACCAGATGTAACCTAGACACAGAAAAAGGTCAGACTACATTTAAGGCTATGAATAAAACTGCTATTAAAAATGGTTATGAAGGTCTTATGGTTAAACCGATCGAGGCAATATACCAATGTAAAAGATCTGCCTCGTGGTTAAAGATTAAACCCATTATAGAAGTAACCCTTACAGTTGTAGATATAGAAGAAGGCCAAGGAAAGTTTGAAGGAACAACTGGTGCTCTTGTATGTGAAGGTGTAGACGATGGTGTTAATATTAAAGTAAATGTTGGATCAGGACTTACTGATGAAAACAGAGAAGAAATTTGGAAAGATAAAGAAACTGTAATCGGCCAGTTGGTTGAAATCAGAGCAGATGCCATTACTCAAGCAGAGAATGGTGAATATAGTTTAAGGTTCCCTAGGTTTAAAACATTTAGGGGTTTTAATAAGAGTGAAAAAATATAAGGAGTAATTATGACAGCACCAGTAAAATTTATTAATGACGGAAGGTATTATGGAATCCCAAAGGATAGCACTATCCAGTGGAAACCAAAGAAATATGCAATTGACCACTTTGACTTTGAAAAGTTTAAAGTAAGAGTTGAAGCATTACAACAAGCGGGCGATAAGAAAGCCTTGAAAACAGTTAGAAAGAACGTAGAGAGGGTATGTAAAGATAACCCTGATATGTTTGATGATTTTTTAAACTTATTATAGGAGAATAATATGCCACCAATGAAATTTAGCCCAAGTCAAACCGTAAGACAGAAAACTACGGGCAAGAGTAAAACAGAACATTTCTATATGAAATCAACTAAATTAGAAGAACTCTATAAAGCATTAGAGAATTCTAATACCACACCTAAGAGAAAGCAGAAAATCAGAAATGAATTGGTTCGCAGAAATAGTAAAGTCGTTCTTTAATTTAATAGGGACTATATTTAAATGGTCCGTATTGTTAATAATCTTTAGCTACATAGCCTTAGTATTATTAGAAAGTGGCGTCTCTTTAGACGCCTTACTTGTATAAATACTAATATTATATAACTATGGAGATATAATGGCTACAAAAAATGACGTGACTGGAGATTCAATCCAGACTAAAGTATCAAGTAAGGCCTATTTGGATAACTATGATGCAATCTTTGGTAAAAACCAAAAGATGAAACAGAAAGAATTAACAGAGTTAAATTGGGACGGCAATGAGGACCGAGGCAGATACGGTGAAGATGAATCGAAACAAGACAAGGTATCATCAGATACTGTTTGATAAAGACAGTCCATTCAAGCGACATCAAGTAGTTCCAAATAAAAAGAAAAATATTCCCAGAAAAAGCAAGAACGGGAATATAAATAGTATAGAGGATTAAATATGGCAGATTTATTAGATTTTGACTTCGGTTTTACCGCTGTTGATGAAAATGAGCTTGAAGCTGTACAAACCAGCCAAGTTTTTGCTACCGAAGCCTCAGCCAATGTGCACGAACTAGAAGAGAAAATAAATAAGCTGTATAATTCTATACTACCACTTCTTAGTAATTTAAAGAAGAACCCAGAAAAAGAATATATACTATGGCCGAATCGAACAGAAAAGATCGAGCAATTTGAAGATTTAATTAGGGAGATTATAAAGTAATGCCAGTTAATACTACAGCTCAAGGCAATATAAGTATATCAGCTATTAATGCAGAAAATAGTGCCACAACAAGTAATTCATTAAAAACATTGTCACAAACCGCAATTGAAGCAGGTAATGTAAGTACTCTAAATGAAGCGCCATATTTTATGTCAGAGTTTACTGGTTATACTCATTCTACACCTTACAGTAACGTTGGGCCAGATACCGTAATTATAGGCGGCGCTGCATCTGGCATGTCCATGACGTTTTGGAGTGACGGCTCCGAATTTCAAAACAATTTTGTTCCGGCGACTTTCATTGCCGGTTTCGACGTCAGGTTTAGAGTATATCAACAATATAGTTACTATACTGGTTTAAATACATGGGTTTTACAGAGCTTCCAAAAAAATTCCGACAATGGAGTATACAGAAATACCAGCAATACAGAAGTGACAATGTCCGCAGCGGCGGTGCCAACAAGTCATTTTCAAAGCAACTTATCCACATTAGACTATATGAGCACGACTACTGGATTTGATGAATTTAAACTGGTTTGGACAAATACTACCATAAGTATAACTGGTGCCACGACTGGTGCCAGTGGTAGTATAAGTCAACAAAATATAGCTAGTCATACTGCTATATCAAATGGTACTTGGAATGCAATAGGGCCAGAAGGTAATCTAGGCACTTATGGTACAACCATTAACTTGTATGGTTCTAAGACTCTTAATCAGACCGGATCTGCAAGTATTAGCACAGTTCTAACTTTAGAAACTTGGGTTAGAAATACTGGCCTTGCAAAGTCAGAAACTAAGATTAGAACACAAGACATTTACTTACAAGGTGATGCCACAGTTTTTGCCGGTGGTGGTGGAGGTTATAACCCATGATCCTTTCAGAATTAGAAGTAATACGAAATACTGATTCAGATATAACAGAAACAGTTAATGTGACTATGAATAAACATGATACTTCATCTAAAGAGCCAGAAGAGATAAGAATTGCTATACCGGCGACAGAAGATAGAGAAGCATATGTGTATATTTATGATTGGAAAGAACCCGATAGTGAAACTATAGTAAACACTAAGTCGTTTATATATACTATACCAGAAGATGATAGAGTAGACCATTCTACATCTACTTCTGAATATGTAACTTTCTTTAAAGCGCTAACACATTCAGTAGAAGAGAGTCAGGAATATAAAGATTTAGTGCAGGAATTAGGAGAATAAAATGTTTTGGAATAAAGACACAGATATTGATATTGATCAATTAAGAGAACAATTAATTATAGACGAGGGTCAAGTAAATGAAGTTTATCATGATCACCTCGGTTATGCTACATTTGGCATTGGACACTTGGTACTTGAAGGAGACCCAGAACATGGGTTGGAGGTCGGTACTCCAGTGGCAGAGGATAGAGTCATTGAATGTTTTGCCAAGGATGTAGAAACAGTAATCGAAGATTGTAAAAAATTACACGACGGATGGGATGGATATCCCCAAGAAGTGAAACAAGTCATTGCGAACATGATGTTCAATATGGGACTCACGCGCTTGAGTAAATTTAATAAACACAATGCAGCGCTGCAATGTGGTGATTGGTCGGAAGCGGCCGTAGAAGGAAGAG
>OCVR010004044.1_pt1 | contig 9969 bp, 10 predicted proteins | sample 1539091 | NCBI WGS metagenome assembly OCVR01 (sample SAMEA3355530, study PRJEB22509) | marine metagenome | biome: marine; feature: coastal ocean; material: water | place: USA | collected 2010-08-07 | depth 16 m | reverse complement strand
CTCGATGGTGGTAGTCATGGTGATCTCGCACGACTGATGATTCAAGAATTATGCGGGACCGATCAGCAGAAAATCGACGAAGCCCATCAAGCTGGCTGTGACGCGGTAAGGGCTAGAATAAAATTGTGGAATATGGCTCTAGCGGATTACTCGCCTATCTTCGACTGAAAAGTCATCACCAAGCCACCCGGCGCAACAATCGAATAAACTTTTTCACCGTGCGAAATCATTGGCCCGCGCGGAGATAATCCGGAGGCCTTAGCAGTTGCAAACATTTCATCGGCGTCATCGACTATGACTTGCAGCATAATACCCGGAGGCATTTGCGGGCCGTCTTTCCAGACTTCAATCCAGCTGCCGTCGCCGGCAGCGAAAATACCGCCCTTCAGCGAATCAGGGTCGCTTTCAACCAGGTTCTTTTCAACACAGGGCATTCCCAAACCTAAGCCTAAGAACTCGACTAAGTTATCAGCCTCGGGGGAAATTGCGCAAAAGCGGATTGAGAGTACTTGCATCCGCTTATTGTAGTAGCTTGCGCGCGACATCAGAAATAACATCGGCGAGAAACACCAACACTGCTCCCAAGCAAATCAGCAACAACATTTGATCATAGTCATTATGTGCACGGGCTTCGACCACATAGTATCCCAGTGAAATGACGCCAAGCATTCCAAGAATTGTGGCTTCACGCACACAGGTCTCAAAGCGGTAAAAGAAGTACAGCAAATAACGCGCAATCCCCATCGGGAAAACTGCATTAGTCGCCAGTTTCAAGCGCGACGCACCGAGCGCATCAAGCGATTGCAGCGGACGGCTTGGCAAGTTCTCTACGACTTCGCCGCCAAGCCGTCCGAGAATGCCGGCGTTGTGAATGGCTAGAGCCAATATTGCTGGCCATGCGGTTGCGCCGAATATTGCGAGTAGCAAAAATGCTAAAACGTATTCTGGTATTGCGCGCAGCACGATACAAATCATTCTGATTACCGGCGAGAAGCGACTTGGCTGTAATCCGCCAATAGTACGCGCCGCGCCGAAGGAAAGTAGCAGGCCGCTCGCCCCCGCTATGAATATTGCTACTACCGAAATAGCGAAGGTGGCGAACAATGCTTTATAGCCATAAGCGCTCATCTGTTCGCCTAACCATGCACCGAAACCATTGGGTGCGTCGGGTACTGCGTCTTTAGTCCAGAAACGATTCCAGTTTTTAACCCGCTGCTCAGTAAATAAATCAGCGAAGGTAATGTCAGAGAACATCCATGCCCAAGCTGTAGCGATGGCAGCTAGCACAATGGTGAGGCGCACTAGCTTGCTGCGCTGACGGCGCTGCCACAGTTGTTTGACGGCTTGCTCGCGGCTCATGCGACGAACCTCCGTCGAAGTTGCATGCTGTAGTATTCGACCACCACTACCATTGCCAATAATACGTATAAATACGCCCACACCTTTGCGTAATTTAAGTTGTCGAATTCTAGCTTAATGTAATAACCCAAGGTGGGAAAACCGAAGAATCCTAAAATAGCTGATGAACGCAACGCGCATTCGAAACGATAAAAAGCGTATGACAGAATATCAGGGATGGCTTGAGGCAGTCGTCCGAAAAAGAACTTTTGCCAGCGTGAGGCACCAATGGAGTTTAACGCATTTTCGGCTTTTAGTGATGACTCATCGATAATGTCGGAGAACACCTTGGCAAGCGTACCGGCATATGGAATTGCTATGGCAATGACTGCAGATATCGGAGACAGCCCCATAGCGGATAAAAGCAATACCGCCCATAGTAGTTCGTGCACGGAGCGCATTAAAGCAATGAACGAGCGAACCACCCACCGCAGGACATGGCAAGTTATTCCGCATCCAGACCAAAAGCTGCTGCTTGCAATAACACTCAGCGGCAGAGCCAAAGCAAAAGCCAAGGTGATTGCAGCCACAGCATATTTCACCGTAACTAGCAAAGCCATCAGGATGTTTTGGGTGTTTGCTTCGGGCCCTAGAGCCGCGGCAGCAAACTGCTGCACAATCTCTATACCGTTGCCACGCGGGAAAAGCTCTCTCACCGAAATGCCTAAATACAAATATGCGGCCAATGAAGCAATGGCAATACTAAGCAAAATCCGAGCGCGATTAGACATAGGCGCCGTCGCTAACAATACGTCCGCCTTCGAGTCTCACGATGCGCGGGAAAAATTCGCTAGCCAACGCCTCGTCATGCAAAGACACGACGAAAGTCCAGTTCTCTTCATGGGCCGTTGCGTGTAGCACTTCGATTATTTTGCGCGCACGGCTCGCATCTAAAGACGCCACCGGTTCGTCAGCCAATAACATTTGCGGTTCTTGGTAAAGAGCTCTCGCCAAAGCCACGCGCTGCTGCTCGCCACCTGAAAGCGAGTCCGTTCGTTCGAACAGCTTATCAGCGATACCCACACGTTCTAGAATCGCATGCACTGCCGCCAACTCTTTTTTACCAGGACGCAATTGCATCTTTAAAGATTGCCAAAAACTTAATGACCCCAACCTGCCCATCAATACATTATTCGATACACGCACATTCGGTACCAGCGAGTGGTCTTGATGCACAAACCCGATATGAGATCGTTGCTCGGCGCTTTTCAAATCATCGCCAATCACGCCATTTAACATACGCAGCAACGATGTTTTGCCCGACCCACTCGGCCCGAGCAAAGCAATGCATTCGCCATGCTGCACTTGCAAAGTAATGTCATGCAAAATCTGTTTACCATCTAGGTAAAGATCAGCATGCTGCAAGTCGATAGCGAGATCAGTCACGCCAACAGTGTAACGTCTTACAAGAAACCGAGTTGGACCACAAGCTCGTGCACCGGCGCGAAATCTGCGTTAGTCGCTTTAATCAAGCCATTTGGACGATCGATGGCCTTCAACAACTCGGGATCTTTCATCTCGAGCAATACTTGCTGCAATTTCGTGACCAAGGTTGGGTCCAGAGAGCCGTGCGCCGTCCAGTTGTAGTCAGGGTAAGTTGGGGTCACCCATACGACTTTACAAACTTCTGGGTCGAGGTCGCCATTGGCAACCATGCGGTCGTAGGTCATATAGTTCAGTGCACCTGCCTGAAAAGTTCCGGCCTCAACAAGCTTGGCCGTTTTATCATGCGAGCCAGAAAAGCTGTTCTCGTTGCCAAAAAAGTCTGATGGCTGCTGACCCGTGCGGTCTGTCACAAAGTGTTCTGGCATTAAGCGCCCTGAGGTTGACTGTGAAGAACCGAACGTGAAACTTAAGCCCTTTAGTGCTTTAGGGAAACCCTCGCTAAGATTGATGCCGGTTGATTCGTGTGCCACGAAGTACGATTTAAATTTTGGGTCTTCAACACCCTGCGCGATTGCTTGCGAGCCTTCCACTGCAGCACGCGCTTGGACACCGGACACACCGCCAAACCACGCAAACTGAACATCACCGTTTTTAAACATCTCAACTGAGGCACTGTAGTCAGCAGTAGGGACATATTCAACTTTCACGCCCAACTCTTTGGACAAGTATGCCGCCACGGGCTTAAACTTAGCCTCAAGCTCAGAGGAATTGGTGTCAGGAATTGCTGTAAAGCGTAGGACGTTTTCTTCGGGCTCCGGCTGTGAGCAAGCGGCAAGAAACAAGAGGATTAGGGTGAAAAGGTATTTCATCGAGGAGGAGTTTAGCTACTCCGCCACTTACTGACAATAGCCGCTAACTCCTTCTTTACTACCGGTTTAGAGACGTAGTCATCCATGCCAGCTGCTATGCATTTTTCGCGATCGCCTTGCATTACGTTCGCGGTCATCGCCACTACGGGCACACGTTTACGCCCTGCTTCGTGACTACGAATTTGACGGGTTGCACCATAACCATCGAGGTCTGGCATTTGGCAATCCATAAACACAATGTCGTAGTTACCTTTCTGAGCAGCGGCGGCGGCTTCAACACCATTTTCTACCACGTCGACATTGCAGCCAAGCGCGCTAAGCATTTTCAATGCGACTTTTTGGTTTACAGCATTGTCCTCCGCAAGCAACACATTGATGCCCTGCATGAAACCAGACTGTTCAGCACCCATCGCCTCCTCAACATCTGCGAGCAAATCCGCTATGTCCAAATCAGCGACACGCTCTTCAAACAACGAAGCAATAAGCTGTGCACCACGCACCGGTTTAATAAGAGAAGCGTCAACGACTTCATTGGTGTCGCTCGGGTACTGCGAACGATCACAAACCGACGATATCAAAACTATTTTCAAATCACGGTGCCGTTCACTTTCGCGCAAACGTCGTGCGAACTGGACACCATCCTCAGTCGGCATCTGGTAATCAACCAGCAAGCGGTGAACTTTTTCGCTACTAAGGATATCATCCGCAAGTGCTGCTGATGATGCTGTGAAAACTACGGCCCCCGCAGCGCTGAGTTGCTTTGCGAGTACTTTTAGATTCGTATCATTATCGTCAACGCACAAAATATTTAATCCATCTAAGCGGATATCGGCGCTTATTTCGCTATTGCTTGACGTTTTCTCTAGCGCGATTGTAAACCAGAACATCGAGCCTTCACCTAATGTTGATTCAATCCCAATTTCGCCACCCATTAACTCTGTCAACTGGCGGGAAATACTAAGCCCTAGGCCTGTCCCGCCGAAGCGGCGCGTTGTCGAAGCGTCAGCCTGAGTGAAGGCCGTAAACAATTTGTCTTGGGTCTCTTTGTCGATGCCAATGCCACTATCAATGACTTCGAAGCGCATCTTACCGCCAAAGCTAGGCGAGACTCGGACCACGATTTCGCCGTGCTCTGTGAATTTAATCGCGTTGCCAATCAAGTTGGATAGCACCTGTCGCAAGCGACCAGGATCACCGACTACGCGTTGTGAAACGGTACGCGAGATATCAACTAACAACTCGAGGCCTTTGGACGAAGCATTCGCAGCCAATGACGAGGCGGTGTCTTCAACCACTTCATGTAAATCGAAATCAATGGATTCTAGCTCGATTTTACCGGATTCTATTTTAGAAAAATCAAGGACGTCGTTAATGATAACCATTAACGCCTGAGCGGAGCGATTAATCGTTTCGACGAAATCACGTTGCTCGCTGTCTAGCTTTGATTCAAGCAATAAATCGCTCATCCCCATAATGCCATTCATAGGAGTGCGAATTTCATGGCTCATGTTTGCCAGGAACTCACTCTTTGACTGATTAGCAATGCGCTCGTTATGACTTGCCTCCTGCAATTGCTCGACCTGCGAGCGAATCTTTTCATTCATTCGCGTAAACGACGCAGCAAGATGAGCAATTTCATCATGGCCACTAATCGTGAAGTCAGCGTTGTAGTTTGCTGTTTCAATAGAATCCTCGAGACGAGCAGCAAAGTGGCGCATCTTATTCAGGCGACCTCCAATGGAGAAAAGGCCTAAGAGTAATACTATTGAACTAAGCACACCTAGGGTTAACAAATACATGTTGGTGCTCGCCGCTAAAGCCAAGGCCTCTTCAGTACGGTCGCTAATTACGTGCACCTGCAAACCGCGCGCACCATAAAACGAAAACAATCGCGAATAGGTTTCGGTGCGATTATCAAACTGCAAATCAGAAGTTCCCTTCTGCAATTTATGAAAGCGACGTAACTCATCGACTGCTGGAGACAAATACTGGCCTTCAACAGTTTCGATGACTATCGGTGAACCGATACGCCTTTCAAATTCGCGCAGCATCGCATCACGATCCGCGAGGACGGCAATCCATCCACTTAATTCGCCCTTGCCATTAGTCTGCGGGCTAACCCAAACCGGGAAACCTGCAGAATCCGTTTTTATGCCTGGCGCATCGATATCATAAATGGGCAGACTGCTATTCAAATAAAGCAGGGAGGACATTAAGCGCGGCGCTAACTCGCGCGTCTGGGAAACTACCCCTGTAGCATCCGTCCAGATAACGTTGCCAATGCCGTATGCACTTAACAGTTCAGAGTTAGTCGATTCAGATTGAATACGATTAGCGATTCGCGCTACATCTTCAGCCCAAGAGTCTTGCTGGCCATTCCAGAACTCTGAGTAAACTTGCGAAATCTCATTGGCCTGCAAGGGCTCAATTTGTTGGCGCGCAGTCGTCCATTGGCGCCATGAAAGCATGGCGGTGCCAAGTACGAGAATCACCGCCCATAGGGCAGTTTTCTTCAGTAAGCTGTCGGTGTTGAGTAATTTCATCGCTGAGTAGCTATATATCGGCCATTTCCGGCCTTTAGCTTTAACTCAGCGGTGATTATTTATCGTCAATTTCACCGCATAAACCCTTTTTACCAAAGGAGTTATGTGAAACAAGCTCTTCAAAATCAAAAAGTCCCATTCGGGCTTGGGCGGCTTTCACTCCTTTACCCACGGTGATCATCATTAAGGGTGGGCAATCTTCTGGCAAGCCAACAATTTCGGCGACCTTAGCCGCGTCGTAGCCAATCATCGGGCAACTATCGAGCCCCATATCTTTGGCTATCAACATAATATTTTGCGCTAGCAACCCAATGGAACGCACTGCCTCGTCACGCTGCAGCTGCTCATTCCCGTCGTACAGTCCATTCACAAAGCCTGCAAACATCTCTTGGACCTTTTCAGGAGCTTTCCGCGTAAAGCGCGCCACCTTTTTATAGCCTGTAATACTGCCGCCCAATATCAAAGTCACCGAGCAATCTTTGACCTGCCCCTGGTGCCATGAAGCCTCACACAAAGCATCTTGCTGTGCCTGATCATCAACAGCAACCACATGCCAGTTTTGCATATTAAAAGAAGATGGCGCCAAAAAAGCGTGCCCCAATAAGTGGCGTAATTCATCTTCAGTAAGGCGATGTTCGGCATCAAAGTGTTTGACCGAACGACGCTGACGGATAGCATCTATTAATTCCATTAATCTAATTTTAACAACTTGCCTTCAACAAAAGACGACCAGCCTTTAACAATAGTATGACCCTTAAAACCAATAGGCCCAGCATGCCACGTAACCCCATCGAGTGACCAATCACAACCGTCGGGGCCAACAGCAAGCCAAGCGTCATATTCACTAAGCCAATCGACAGCCGAGCGATACCCGCTAGGCATAACAGTGGACGCCGTCCATGTCAGACCACCGTTATCGGTGAAGGCCGCAACTTGCTCATTTATTTCCGGGTGCTCATAATCACCGCCAACAATCACGCCGTGTAGTTCATTTTTGAATGCCATTGAAAAAACTCCGCTACCGTCACTACCGCTAATAAACGGGATGTCAACAGCCATCCAATGATCACCGCCATCAACTGAACGCCAAACTTGTGATTCGGCCCCTCCAGTGGCTATTAACGCGGTGTTCTGAGATATTAGTGCTAAGCTTGTGCCTGATGCCGCAAAACAATATTGACGGTCTCCTACAACTGGAGGACTCATTGCATCTCGGTAAGACGCGCCGCCATCGACTGTAATCATTACGGTCAACTTACCGTCAATGGGGTCACCAACTAACATACCGTGATTAGAATGGTTCCAGAAAGCAATGCCGTCCCAAAATCCTTGATCTTGGTCATTGACGAATGCTGGGCCAAGCAAGGTTTTCGTACCGAGTAATTCTATGCGACTAACCGTCGACGCCCTACCCGGGCCAGCCGACATCACTACGATGGTTCCATCATTTAATATTTCAACATCGCGATAGTCTAGAGCCGACTCAATCTCCAGCGATGTCAAAGACTGCAGAGGGTCGCCATCTGACCATGCGACATATCCTCCAGTCCCAGAAACGGCGAGCATATCGCCCTTCACGGCTAAACCGCGCTGAGAGCCATCGTCCACATCTAGCTCATATACAACAAAGTCCGCGCCCGCCAGTGAAACCGGCGGAGACGGACTACATGCCATAAGGCACAGTGTTGCGAATAAAACCTTACTCGTCGTTGCCGCCAAAATCGCGGTCCATGACTGTTTTACGCTTACTTGCTGCAGCGTTATCCATAGCTTGATCGCACATTTGAGCGATTAGGCCAGAAAGATGACCTGCCACGGAACCTGAAGTGGACATGCCTGATTTGGCTTTGATGTACTTCTTAATTTTTGATTGGACAACTAATACTTCTTGATCTGACATTTTTAATCTCCTGTTTTAGGGGGGCTAAATGAGGGCGCTCGCCGCCTGACGTCGAAATGACGACCTGCTGAGCGTTAGCAATATAGCAAGTGGAGGGCTGTTTTGCCGTCCAAATTTGCTTTTTTTAAGGGTAATTTGGCTACAATATGGACAAATGCGGGTATTTCACCTCAAAATCAACGGCGATACAGTCGATGTCGCCGCTCCAGAGCACTACACTTTGCTCGAAATCTTGCGCTATGAACTTGGTTTGACAGGCTCTAAGCAGGGTTGCGACAAGGGTGATTGCGGTTCGTGCACTGTTCAAGTCGATGGTGTGCCCATGCTGTCCTGTCTCGTACTGCCTTCTACTGTTGAGAGTAAAGCCATTACGACTATCGAAGGTTTAGCGGTTCAGCACCGTTCAGACGGCGGAGAAGGCGCCTCGCTATTGCAAAATGCTTTTGACGCGGCTGGTGCTTTGCAGTGTGGTTTTTGCCAACCTGGCATGATTATGTCTGCACAGGCATTGCTCGAAAGCAACGCCACCCCAAATCGCGACGACATCAAGCAGGCCCTAGCCGGCAACTTGTGCCGCTGCACTGGCTACACCCAGATTTACACTGCCGTCGAATCGGCCGCAAAAGACGGAGGCGAAAATGGCTGCTCGTGATAAACACGGCCCTGACGCTCCTTGGGGAGACGGCTTTAAGGTTATTGGCAAGCCCAACCGCAAAGTTGATGCCCTAGCCAAAGCGACCGGCGAGGCTATCTACACAGACGACATCAGCCTGCCAAACATGCTGCACTCAAAGACGCTGCGCAGCCCGCATGCACATGCGAAAATTTTGTCGATTGATACCTCAAAGGCTGAAGCGCTTGAAGGCGTGTACGCTGTTTTAGTCGGTAGCGAATTACCCATTAAGTACGGAGTCATCCCATGGACACCAGATGAAAATGTATTGGCGACGGACAAAGTGCGTTTTATTGGCGACGAAGTGGCAGCAGTAGCAGCGATCGATGAAGACACCGCGATTGAGGCCTGCGAGTTAATCGAGGTCGAATACGAACTGCTCGAAACCATCGTGACTGCCGAGCAAGCATTGGTGACCCCCGAGCCACCGATTCACGATGATCGCAAAAAGCGTAACAACATTTCTAAGCACGTCGAACTCGAGTTTGGCGACGTCGATGCGCAAGTGGACGACGCCGATTTAGTCGTTGAAAACGATTACTACTTCCATAGTACTACCCACACTGCCATCGAGCCGCACTGTGCGGTCGCGACTTTCGGTAACGACGGACGCTTAACGCTGTGGTCGTCCACTCAAATTACGCATTACGTTCATCGTGCTTTATCACGAGTCCTTGAAATGGACCCCGCTAAGATTCGTGTGATTCAGCCAAACGTCGGCGGCGGGTTTGGCGGCAAGAGCGATCCATTCGCCCTCGAATTCATCACCGCGATGCTATCCAAGAAATCGGGTCGCCCAGTGAAAATGTTATGGACGCGTGAAGAAGTATTCTACGCACATCGCGGACGTCACTCTATGCAAATGCATTACCGCACCACTGCCAAATCTGATGGCACGATTACCAGTGTTGATGCCAAGTTGTTGATTGACGGTGGCGCTTACTCCAGTTTCGGCTTGGTGACCACCTATTACAGTGGTCAACTGTTAACCGGACCTTACGCTTTCCCTAATTATCGTTTTGACTCAACCCGAGTGTTCACCAACCGCCCGCCATGTGGCCCAAAGCGTGGGCACGGTTCAGTGCAGCCACGCTTTGCTTTTGAAGTGCAACTAGACGAAGTTGCAACCAAACTTGATATTGACCCAATCGAAATTAGGCGAAAAAACTTTTTAGGCGAAAACACAACCACAATTAATGG
>OCVR010004042.1_pt1 | contig 9978 bp, 9 predicted proteins | sample 1539091 | NCBI WGS metagenome assembly OCVR01 (sample SAMEA3355530, study PRJEB22509) | marine metagenome | biome: marine; feature: coastal ocean; material: water | place: USA | collected 2010-08-07 | depth 16 m | reverse complement strand
TAATCTATCTGTGCTCAGTTGCTTGTTGAGACAAACTTGGAGGTTTTGAAATAAAACCAGTCAGCGAGGGAGTCAACCGAGACAGGGTAAGCAAGTGGTGCGGGATGACGGACTCGAACCGCCGACATACTCGGTGTAAACGAGTCGCTCTACCAACTGAGCTAATCCCGCCACTTCGCTTCAACGGGCGAACAACTAACAACTTTCCCACCTTAATCAAGCGATTTGCGAGCTTGTTTCATAATTGGTGGAGGGATTAGCTTTAACGGGCATGCATCTTAGGTTTAGCGACGACGAACTGGTGACTCTGGTCGAAATGGTCAGCCTTGCTACGGAAATGGCAGCTCTCAACCCCGACGACATGGAACAAGCAGGATACGCCCGCTTTGAGGGAATCGAAAACAAGGTGCTTGAAGCAGCTAAAAGCACCGGGCTAGCCGGCATTGTCGAATTTGACATGGAGCGTGGGAAAAATCGCGTCACCGAAAAGTTTCAGGAAAACGCTTACTTCCAAGAATGCTTCCATGAGGTCCGGAACGCGGTCTTTTGGGAAGAGCTCATGATCCGCCTCGCCGAGCGTGACCTGATTCAAGAAATCGGACCCGCTGCCAGCGAAGCACTCAGCGAAGAAGAGCGACGCAAAAAAGCGGCACCTCTCGAAAAGCGTTATTGGAAAAAATTTCAAAAGAACGGGACAGATTTACTTTTCTGGATTGATCGTAACGAAGATGCCTAGGACGCTACGGGCATGATTTCGCGGCGTAAGATCTTTTATCCCATCTCGGACTCGCTGCGGAACTATCTCGCGCACTACGGTCGGCTCTCGGAAGTACCCTTGGTCTATGACGAGCTCCTCCGTTTCTCGGGATCCATCCCCTACGAAAATCCGGCTGGCGAGGAAACGCTATGGCTCGAAGTGATGTATCCACCGGAGGTGATGGCAGAGCTTCGCCCGAAGCTCACCAAGATCTACGCGATGCTGAAGATCGGGGGCGATTTATCTCTCGCAGAACACCTCACGGTTGATCGGATCGACTTCGGAGAGTTTGGAAATTCCCGCCCCTTTCGAATTCGCATCACGAACCTGTTCAACGGAAACTCAGATTACTACTACGTCAAACATTCCGACGCCTCGCGACTCTTTGGTCTAGAGTTAGAGCATATTCTTTCCCCGAACCGTATCAACTACCTCGTCAACGGAAACACCCTCATCGAAGAACACATCGCCGGACTGCCTGGTGATGTCTTCATCCGGGACCACCTCGATGACCCGCATCTCAATCACGTGCGGGTTGCCAAAGAATTTGTGAAGTTTGGCGAGCGATGCTTTGTCCGCCTCCTCGGTGATATGCGCACTGTGAACTACGTCGTCGACATCACGCCAGACTTTGAGGAAGTGCAATACCGAGTCCGCCCCATCGACTTTGACCAACAATCTTACGAAGGCGGGATCTCAGTCTACCGCGCGCACATGTTCCCTGATAATAAACCAGTCGAGGAACTGGTGCGCGCACACCTCAATAATCAGACGATCCTCCAATACCGCGCAGAGGAACACCTCCAAATGTCACGCCGAGCGAAGGTAGAACGCAATCGACTTAAAGCGATACTGACTGTCATGAATCGGACCGAGGTTGCTCCTCACGATCACGTCGTCGCCTTGCGGGATTCTTTAGTGGAACGCTATGGATCCCATGCCTTTGAGGCCTGCGAAACGATGGGCGCGCTCACCGCGATCCACCTGCAAAAAGTGCTGAACCTTACTCCACCGCGAAGGTGACAAAGCAATCTTTGGTGCCCAACTTTTCCTCATTGGCCATCCAGGTCATACGAAAGGAATTGTAAAGTGGGCCCTTTGTTTTCACATCGATCCGGCCGGCCTTGTCCCTGCCATTCTCGATGACGACAGACTTCCCCAAGATGCCATCGGATTTGACCTCAATTTCGCTCGCCCCTTCGCCAAGGAATTCCTCGCTCGTGACGTCGTCTTCGACTTCGTGGAATTTGACTCTCACGCTCTTGCCATCCTTCAGGCGCTTCGCCTTGATGTAGTCCGACCCCACCTTCTTCTTGAGCTCTCGATCCGTCGGCTCTTCCTGAAAGCGGTAAAGGCGAGGCAAAGCAAACTCCATCCCAACCCGAACCTTATTCTCGGTCTTCTTCTCGAGAATCTTTGGCATCACACTGACCGTCCCACGAGCAACGACGTGGGTCCACTCGACCTTCGTATCCCCGGTCACGGTGGTGACAAGCACGACCGGTTTCTTGGGGTCGAGCCCTTTCTCGGTTTCGCTCTCGAGCCCCCCTTCTTTTAAAAACTGACGACGAATCCACCTTCCCTTTACCTCCTCCTCGATGATGTAATGAATCTTGAGCTCCTTATGACCTGCGCGCTTTCCACTCTTTTGAGGATGAAGGAGGGACTCGCCATCCGCTCCGATTCCAAAGTCCGACGAGCGGCCTTCCCAACCTACAAAATATCCAAGCCATTCGGTCTTATCAGACATTTGCGGGAGCTCGGCAAAACACGGAGCTAGAGAAGCAGTGAGGACGAGGAGAAGTCGTTTCATAGAGATAAGTAAACACCAGTCCAACTGGTTCGTAAAGTTCACTGGTGAATTTTCAGGTTCTCTCCAGATCAGTTGGCGAGATGATTAGCTTACCCGAAAAGAAAAAAGCGCGAAGCTCTGGAGAGCATCGCGCTTTGAAATAAAGTGATCGCCAAAAATTACTTCGCAGCGGCGAAATTAGCCGCGACCACGTCCCAGTTGACGACGTTCCAAAAAGCAGAAATGTAGTCAGGGCGACGGTTTTGGTAGTTCAAGTAATAGGCGTGCTCCCAGACATCGAGTCCGAGGATGGGAGTGCAGTCGCAAACTCCGGCTTCCTCGCCCATGAGCGGGTTGTCCTGATTGGGGGTGGAGCAAACTCCAAGGCTTCCATCAGCTTTTACGCCGAGCCAGGCCCAGCCAGATCCGAAGCGAGTGGCACCCGCTTTGGCAAATTCTTCTTTAAAAGCATCGAGAGATCCAAAGGCGGCATCGATGGCAGCGGCAAGATCACCAGAGGGTGCGCTCGCTCCGCCGGGAGCAATCACCTTCCAAAAAAGGCTGTGATTGAAGTGACCGCCACCATTATTGCGAAGCGGAGCAATCCCAGCGATCTTTCCTTGGAGTTCCTCGAGGGAGAGATCAGCGAGTTCGGGGTGCCCTTCGAGGGCTCCATTTAAATTTGTGACGTAAGCATTGTGGTGCTTACCGTGGTGAATTTCCATGGTCGCCTTGTCAATGTGGGGTTCCAGGGCGTCGTGCGAATAACCAAGTTCAGGAAGAGTATGGGCCATTTTCTAATAGGGTTTGATTTTGAACGATTGCGCTTCCACAGTCTCGGGGCGCTCACGTGGCGATAGAATTGCATTTTATCTTCTAACCGCAAGAGGCAAAGCCAGATCCCATGACTGAATTACTCAACGACCCCGCCCTGACTCCTTCACTCATCGGCTTTCTTGTCGGTGTGGTCTTCACCTCGATTTTTGCTGCCATAAGGGGGAAACTCAGCCGATCTGTGGCGCTCGCGAAAGTAAAAGTGGCCGAAGAGAAGCTCTCAGCCTTCCAAAGCAAGACCTCTGCCCTCGAAAACGAAATCTCAACCCTGCGCTCGTCGGAAACCCGGTTCCTCAAACATCAAGGCGAACTTGAGGCCCTCACGAAGGCCAATAATGAACGCCGCGAAGAAATGAAGAATTTCCTCGATCTCACCCAAGCGACTTTGACGGATGAGCTTAAAAGGCAGGAAATGGTGCTAAAAGAAGCGATCAACAAGAGCCAAATCGCACGGGCAACACCAGCCATTCAGGAAGGATTTGGCGCGCCTGCCGCTCGCGCGACGAAGCCAGCATCTCAAACTGGCCTCCAAGACGACCGCGACTTCGTTCCCCTGCAGAACCCGGCTGGCGAAGGCCCGGCCGAGAATCAATTCGAAGGATTTGCACCCGACCCCAGTATCGCAAAAGCCGAGTCAGCCGCCAACACACTTCGCGCCGCTCTTGAAGAAGGAAATCTATGAAAACGGCCCTTGTTACTGGAGCATCCTCGGGGATTGGCAAAGCGATCGCTAGCGCCCTTCTGAATGAGGGCATGACGGTCATCGGCCTCTGCCGCTCGGTCGATCAACTGCCGGATGGCGTGAAGCCACTGGCTTGCGACTTGCGTGACGAGAGCGCTATCAAGGCCGCATTCGAAACTCTCGAGGAACTCGATATCCTCGTGAACTCGGCCGGGCTTGCCTACCTCTCGCGGATCTGTGATGGAAACCCTTCCGACTGGGACGAGATGTGGCGAGTCAACGTGCACGCTCTCGGACTTTGCAGCCAACTTTCGCTTGCGCTTTTTCCTGAAGGAGGTGGTCACATTTTAAACCTCTCCTCGATGTCCGGTCACCGCGTTCCTCCGACCGGGGGATTCTACGCGAGTACGAAGTTTGCCGTACGGGCAATCTCCGAAGCGCTTCGTGCCGAACTTAAGAACAGCGGAAACAAAACGCGCATTTCATGCCTCTCGCCCGGGTTCGTCGACACTCCCCTTCTCGACAAATATTTCGCGGGACGCGAGGATCAGCTCGCCGAAACGCGAGCGAAGATTGAGATGCTCACACCCGAAGCAATCGCCGATGCTGCTCTGCACATCCTGACTTCGCCAGCGAGCGTGGAAATCAATGACGTCCTCCTCCGCAGCGCCGATCAAGCGATATAAAAATCCTAGAGAATTAGGCTTCTTCAGAAGTTTCTTCCGGCTTCGATCCCTCTTCGGTTTCCTTGGCATCTACAGCGTCTTCGGCTTCCTTGGCATCTTCAACCACCGGAGCCGGAGCTGGGGTAGGATCCTCAGGTGCTTTCGCTTTCTCAGATTCGAGCTTTGCTTTTTTCTTAGCGGGAGCCTTCTTGGCGGCGGCCTTTTTGGCAGGAGGAACCTCAACTTCACCGCCTTTCGCAAGGTGCACCGTGGTGTCGGAGAGAAGGATGATGTGCCCCTGGCTCAAGAGCCACTGGAAGTCCTGGAACCAATCGTGCTTTTGCTCATCTGTGACATCAGAAGGCATGACCGCTCCCCAAAAGTCTTTAAGAGCGACGCCTGAATTTTTCAGAAGGTGATCGATCATCGCTCGTGGACGCTCGGCAAGGGGAGTCTCGGTCGGAACCGCATGAGGACGCGAGGGACCAACCTTGAGCTTCTTCTTCCACTTGAAGACCGCAACGTGACGGCCGGAGAGCTGTCGGCAAACCACCGGCATCAAACTGGCAGGATAACGTTTTTCCTCAGCAACCCCTTGCTTGAGTAAGGTGAGCAGTCCCGGCGAAAGGAGGTTACCACGAATGTCACCCATCACCCAAGCCCGATTGGTTTCCTCAAAAACCTCCTCGAAATGATTCTCCGCAAAGTGGCGCTCCACGGCACGGGCATCGTCGAACAACTCGACCGGCTTTTCTTCAGCGGGCGCTGGTTCCTCTATCTCAGGTGCCCCCTCCTCTGCTTCAGATTCTTCAGCTGGCGATTCTTCCACGGCCGGATCGGATTCTTCCACCGCTGGAGATTCCTCCGCCGCAGGGGCCTCTACTTCTGCTGCAGGCTCTTCTGTCGCAGGGGCCTCTTCAGACTGTTCAAGAGCGGCAACCTCGGGCGCAGCTTCCGGTTCTGAAGCCGGATCAGCTGATTCCTCAGTCACTTCCTTCGCTTCAAGGTCATCCGCTTTAGGCTCTTCTTCCTTTGGTTCGGCGACCTTCCACTTGGTCACCGTCTTCATGCTTTCAAGCCAAGCCTCCACAACCTCTTCACCATGTTCGGTCCGCACTTTCGCTTTATAGGCATCGATTGACATATTGGAGAACCGCTCGCGATGAAGGGCCGTCAGCTTCTCCTGATAGCCATGATAGTTGGGCGGCCCCAAAAGTTCGTTGCTAATTCCACAACGCGAAATAGCAGAGAAACTTCCTTTGGGAGCTTCGCCTTCCACTTGCACTTCTTCGTAAAACTTGTTCACCCACTCACTCCGCCAAAGATGGCTTCGAGCCTCGTCTTTCGTGAGCCAAATCGATTGGTCTTCGCGGCATCGGTAAAACGCCTTCTCACTCGATTCGAAGGTCACCCGGAATCGATCACGGCTTTGCAAAAGAACCTTTGCCAAATCGAAAACTGAAAAGGTCTGCCCTGAGTCGATCACGCGCTTCGCAAGTAGATCGAGGCTCTCTTCCGCTGGCATTAGGCTCATCTTAAAACCCTCAGGAGGCTCAACCTCTCGTCGCGGTGGACGACGATCATCATCGCGCCGGCCTCGGCCTCCATCTCTTGGGCCACGGCCACCACCCCCTCCACCACGATTGTCACGACGAGGACCACCGCCGCCCCGCCTATCATCGCGCCGGCCTCCGCCACCACGTCGATCGTCACGGTCACCGCGATTTTTAAATTTTTTCAGGCTTTTCGACTCCGCTGGATCCCGTGCCCAAGCAGGGCCGAAATTCAAACCGGACAAATCAAGAGCTCCGTCATTTTCAGGAGGTTGTGGAGTTTCATTACTCATAGTGTGTGTGCGGGGAGAGATTGAAGCATACACACAACTCGTTAGAAAGCACCCATCACCGGTTTTTTTCAAGGCCGAGGATCACCATTCTCTATCCTGTTTCATGAGCTGATCGCATTTTATTATTTCCGACGAAGGGAATGATCCGGTTCACGGGACGGGGTGGCGAGGACACAACCGAAACAGCGCCGGCAAGACTACTCTCCCTGATCCACTTGGCGAATCACCTTCAAAAAAGGCTCGAGATACTTCTCGGCCTTAGCCTCTCCAATCCCTTTTACGAGCAGCCCCGCATCCATCGTTTTAGGTCGAAGCCTTGCGAGATGCTCTAAGGTGTCATTTGAAAAAATCACGTAAGCCGGAACCTGGGAAGCCTTAGCCAGACGAGTTCTCACATCCTTAAGTCGATCATACAGTTGCCCATCGAACCCCAGATCTTTCAGGTCAACTCCTTCCGCCGAAGTTTTCGATCCCCCATCATTTGAGGGCCACTCGAGAGAATAACTTGTCTTCCCCATCATCACTTGCTCGCCGCGAGGAGTCAGCGTCACAAGGGGATACTCACCCATTTGGGTCACAATTAATCCTCCATTATTCAGACTCCGGGCGAGCGCGTTGAGGTATGCGGTCCCTTGTTTTTTTAAGATCCCGTAGGTCTTTAGTTCATGCAAGCGAACCCGCAGAACTTCTTGGGACTTACTCCCCAGAAGCATCTGGACAATCCGTCCACGACCAAAGATGCCCTCCCATCCGGCTGCAGTGCGGCGAGACATTCGCGCCACTCCGCTCAGGAACTTGCGCACGATTAAGTCCTCGTCATCGCTTGGGGCACGACGCTCGCTATTTTCTTCCCCCCGACAGACATCGCAGCTTCCACAAACTGGAGCATCAACTTCACCAAAATATTCCAGAACCCATTGTTGGCGGCAGGTATTTGCATAACAAAGCTGCACCATTTTCTCTAACTTCTCACGGTCGCGGCGCTCTTTCTCTTCAAGGGCCGCTTCATCCAGCGTCAGATCCCGAGTCAAAACATCCGGCTTGAGAAGCCGAGTTCCTTTCGCTCGCATTCCGGGAACATCAAATCGCTCGACCCATCGACCCCGAATCAGCGCACCCAGAGCCGCCCCGACCGCCATTCCATTCTTAGCCCCGATGGCATCCTTAACCTCATCTAAGGTCCGGTGAACTTCATAAGAATCATCCGCTTCATTCAGAAAAAATTGATAAACATCGCGGATCATTCCCGGCCCAGGGTTCACCCCATCGATGAAAAATTCTTGGGTTCGTGTGTCGGCATAATTGAAAAGTAATTCGCACACCGAAGCCTCACCATCACGGCCAGCGCGACCCGCTTCTTGGTAATAAGCCTCAACACTCCCCGGGATTTCAAAGTGAACGACAAAGCGGACATCAGAGCGATCGATTCCCATCCCAAAAGCATTAGTCGCCACCGCAATATCAGCCTTCCGAGAGATGAAGGCATTTTGAGTATCTTCACGCTCCCGATCACTCATTCCTCCATGATAAGCGATGCATTTTAAACCCCAGGAGTGAATCGTCTCTGCCACCTCCTCGACCTTCTTGCGAGTCGCGCAGTAGACGATGCCCGTTTTATTTTCCGCGAGCACTTTTTTAAGCCGCCCATATTTTTGAGCGACTTTCTCAACCGGAGTAATCGTGAAGCTTAGATTCGGTCGTTCAAATCCGCTGATGCTTTCGAACGGTTCGCGGAGATTAAGAACGCCACGGATATCTTCGCGAACGATAGGAGTGGCAGTGGCAGTAAGCGCAACACATTGCGGGCGGCCCATCTTCTCAAGCGCCTTACCCAGCCTCATATAGTCAGGCCGAAAATCATGTCCCCACTGGCTGAGACAATGGGCTTCATCGATTGCCACCATCTCGATCTTCACGTCGCTTAGGGCACTCATAAATGAGCTCGCACGGAATCGCTCCGGTGCAATATAGACCAGTCGATAGTCCCCATTTTCCATCCCATCGAGCCGCTCCTTCTGCTCATTCCAAGTGAGCGTAGAATTGATCAAAGTGACCGCTACCCCTCGCTCTTCGAGAGCATCGACCTGATCCTTCATCAAGGCAATGAGCGGGCTCACGACCAAAGTAACCCCTTCGCGACAAAGCGCGGGAAGTTGGTAGCAAAGAGACTTACCCCCGCCGGTCGGCATCACCACTGAACCGTCCCGCCCCGAGAGAATCTCGTCGATTACGGTTTCCTGGCCGTCCAGAAAATCCTCGAAACCAAAAACTTCCTGAAGCTTCTCACGGGCTCGATCAATAGCGGACATCACAGCAATTCAAATGAACAGCACTAAAAGTGCAAGAAAATCACGAGAGTTGCACGGAATAAGGTTCTGGCTACGTTCTTTTACCGAAAGAATTATGAAAACCGCGCTCACTATCGCATCCGCCATTCTCGTTTCTAGCTTATCGTCCTTCGCAGGAGGCGAGGGCTGGATGCATGACATCGAAGCCGCTAAAAAGAAGGCTGCCGCTGAAAACAAAGATCTCTTCATCGATTTCACCGGCTCAGACTGGTGCGGTTGGTGCATTAAACTGAACGAAGAAGTCTTCCAGCACGATCCTTTCAAAAAGGGGATCGCTGATGACTTCATCCTCGTCGAACTGGATTATCCTCGTGATAAATCCAAGCTCTCCAAAGAAACGATCGAGCAAAACGAGATGCTCCGCGAAAAGTATCAAATCCAAGGATACCCGACCATCTTACTCACCGACGCCGACGGACGACCCTACGCGAAGACCGGCTACCAAAAGGGAGGTCCGGAATCTTACGTGAAGCACCTTGGAGAACTCCAAAAAAGCAGGGAGGCCCGGGACGAAGCATTCAAGAAAGCTAAGACCCTTGATGGAGTCGAGAAAGCAATGGGGCTCTATGCTGGACTGAAAGAAGTGCCCGAAGACTACCAAAGACTTTATTCCAAAGTGATTGAGGACATTCTTGAAAATGATCCGGACGACAAGACTGGTCTTAAAGCAGCCAAAGCGACCCGTGACGCTAAGATCGAACTAGAGAAGCAACTTCAAGCCGCCATGAGCGGCGGAGACAGCGCAAAGGCACTGACTCTCATCGATGCCCACATCACCGAGCACAAACTCGGAGGAGAAGCCAAGCAAGAAGCCCTGACCTACAAGCTGAACATCCTCTTCGGAAACAAAGATTTTGAGGCCCTTGAGAAAGCAGTCGATGAAGTCATCGCGGTCGATCCCGAGTCTAAAATGGGCAAGCAGATGACCAGCTTTAAAAACACTCGTCTCAAGCAACTTAAAGCTCAGGCTGAAAAGAAATAAAATTAGATCTTAAATCATTCTAAAAAGCGCGTGCGGCCTGTGCCTCACTCGCTTTTTTTTGTTACTCGGCCG
>OCVR010004038.1_pt1 | contig 9982 bp, 3 predicted proteins | sample 1539091 | NCBI WGS metagenome assembly OCVR01 (sample SAMEA3355530, study PRJEB22509) | marine metagenome | biome: marine; feature: coastal ocean; material: water | place: USA | collected 2010-08-07 | depth 16 m | reverse complement strand
CCTTCCTCAACTTTATTATGTGTATTATAGTTTTCATATCTTGCAAAAGCAATTAATTCATTATTTGTTTCTTTTGCAGCTAATAAATTATATCCTGCTTCAGCATAATAACCCATCATGTTACTTCCTAAATCTTTTCCTGTAAAAGCATTATATTGATTGGTATTAGATAAGTCCGCAATAATATATTGTCCTCTAAATTCTAATGCTCCTTTTTGATATCTTGCATCAATACCAATCATATTAATGCCTATAATAGTAGAATCAGCTGACGCTACAGCATTTTCATCTGAAAGGTCTAAAGCATCATAAGCAGTCGATTCAGATTCTCCAAAATAAGTCGATAAACCCAAATTTAAATTAAGGATTCCTGTATATGAAAATCTAGAAGCAAAATCTGGTGCAGTCATATATGACTTAGCTGCTTTTTGTCTCCCAGATCTTAAACCACTACTACCACTAAAAACACCCTCTCCATCATAACCATTAAAACCATTAACTAACATCAACTCATAAGATAGAAGATTTTCCATTGTCCTTCCATTTACAGAAACTCCCATTTCTCTCCATGTAGTTGGTACTATATATTTATCCACATTTGTTCTTTCTACTCCATTAAATGTTGGGGGCTCATGATATAAGTTCTGAATACCCATAGGGATTAGCATTAATCCAGCATTTACAGAAATATAATTCTTAATCGTATGACTTAAAAATGCTTGTTCTACATAAACTTCTGTTACATGTTCCATCTCTATTTCTGAAATAAATGATGTTCTTTCATTAAAGTTATATCCAAAAAAAGTTACTAATCTATGCACATCTAACTTTGCATTATGATTTAAATCATTATTTATTTGTTTATTATAATCTATCTGACCATATCCTCCTATATGTAAACCCTGATTCGATCCAATTATTTTCTGAGCCGTATTTTGTGCATTTGAAATTATAATTGTTGAGAATAATACTCCCATAACTAACACATTTCTTAAAAAGACATTTTTTCTTTTCATTTTTATCATTTTTTTGATTTAATATTATTTTACTATTCTTATTTAGACTTATTATGAATAAGGTGCAAAAGTAAAAGAATTTATATATTCGCCAAACATTTTAACAATTATTTTTTGTCAGCAATATATATACATATTCCCTACTGTAAACAAAGGTGTTCATATTGTAGTTTTCATTTCATAATATCTCAAAAAGATAAATCTGTAATGATAAACTGCATGATAAAAGAAATAGAATTAAGAAAAAACTATTTAAAAAGTAACACTTTGGATAGCATCTATTTTGGTGGAGGAACTCCATCCATATTAGATAATACCGATTTTACTAAGATATTGCAAACTATAAACTCACAGTTTAAACTCTCTAAAGATTGTGAGATAACTGTAGAATGTAATCCTGATGATTTAAGCATAAAGAAACTTATATTTCTAAAAAGAATTGGAGTAAATAGACTCAGTATAGGTATACAATCATTTAAAGAAGAAGACTTACTGTTTATGAATAGATCTCATAATAGGAAACAAGCAATAGATTGCATACATCAAGCTCAGAAAATAGGATTTACTAATATCTCTATAGATTTAATCTATTCCTTACCACAACAATCCTTAAAAGATTGGAAACAAAATTTAGATATTGCATTCTCATTAGACATACAACACATCTCTTCCTATTCTCTAACAATTGAGGAAAAGACAAAATTAGCACACCTAATAAAAAATAATGAAATAAAGGAATTAGAAGATTTAGAGTCAGTAAAACATTTTGATTTATTAAATAAAGAATGCATTAAAAATAATTTTATAGGATATGAAATTTCTAATTATGGTAAGAAATCTTATTTCTCAAAACATAATTCTAATTACTGGCTATCTAAAAATTATCTAGGAATTGGCCCTTCCGCACATTCTTATAATGGGGAAACAAGATCATGGAATGTATCAAATAATACAAAATATATTAAAAGCTTAGAAGAAAACACACTTCCTTCAGAAATAGAAATACTTAGTAAAAACCAACAATATAACGATTATATTATGACTTCACTAAGGACCATTTGGGGAGTAGATTTAAAATTTATAAAAGTAAATTTTGAAAAATCAACTTATAATTACTTCTTAAAAAAGATAGAAAAATGGACAAGATCAGAAGATATATATCAAGAAGAAAATAAAGTATTCCTTAGTACAAAAGGGAAATATATTTCAGATTCTATCTGCTCCGATTTATTTATTGTGGAATAAGTAAATTAGAATCTTTAGTGTAATCAAAGTTAGGAAAGATACAGAATCAAAATCAATCAACAAATTATTGTTAACATCTTGTAAATGTGATGCTTGTATCAAATATAATAATTTATACTTTCGTTAACTCGTAATACTTGTTTTAGGGTTGTACTCTACTTACTAAATAGTACAGCATAAAAAAAGCCCTTCTGGTTAAAGGGCTTTTTTCTTTTTCTATTATTTCTCTATCTCATAATTTGTTTCTCAGTTGAAGGTCGGAAAGTTATTCCAAACATAAATTCATGAGAACCACTTGTAAATTGATTGATATCAGAATTTGCAATATCATACGAATAACCAATTAAAAATTTATCTTGAATGGTAAAACCTAATAAAGCAGATAAATCCCCATTATTTCTGTAGTCCATTCCAATCCAAAATTTATCATTATAGATAGTTTTTAAACCAATATCTACTTGAGATTGATCCGAAACTGTTTTGTACAATACAGTAGGTTGTAAATCCCAGTAATGACCTAAATTTAAATTATATAATCCCATAACATAAATATGACGAGATAAACTACCATCCATATCTAAAGATAAATTATTAACAAAATCTTCATCTATTAAAGTAAGTTTACTATTCAATAATTGAGGTACGGAAAAACCAAGGTACCATTTATCTTCTTCATAAATATTAAAACCAAAAGTTGCATCTGGAACCAAATTAACTACCTCAGCACCATCCATTAAAGGGTCGTCAGAATGGAAAGTATTCCAGCCTTGTTTATCAATTTTAAACTGAGTAAAACCTCCCGAAAGTGCCATAGAAACTTTTACAAATGGAGTTACATTTAAATGATAGGCATATGTCATAGAAGCTCCGGATCTACTAGTCGGACCTACTTGATCATTAAAAACAGAGCCTCCTAAACCAACATTATCTGAACTTCTCCCATAAATACTTAACAAAGTAGTTTTAGGAGCATCATTAATACCCACCCATTGATTTCTTATAGAAGTTTTAATCTGATAATAATCATTCATTCCGGCTATTGCAGGGTTTACTGCAAAGTCGTTAATCATAAATTGTGACAATTGAGGTAGTTGTTGAGCTTGCAACATGCTACCCATAAAAATTGATACAAATAATAGACGTAATTTTTTCATCTTATTTTAAATTTATCTTATAATTGTAACGGCTCCTGATTGTAAATCAGAACCATCATTTTGGTTAATAGTGTAATAATATGTTCCAACTGGTAAAGAATTACCTTCATGGTCCCCTTTCCATTTGTTACTATTATAATTTGCTCCGGTAGAACTAAATATTAAAGAACCCCATCTGTTAAAAATTTGAATATCAGCAGTTGGATATCTGTCAATATCTAAAATTTCCCATTCATCATTTATGCCATCTCCATTCGGAGAAATAGCGTCATAAGGAACCGCACCTACAACAACATAAACAGAATCTACTCCCATACATCCATTGTAATCAGTTGCGGTTACATAATACCATTTAGAAACCTCTGGATAATCTGTGATACTCATTCCAGTTGATGTATCTGTGTCCCAAGTCCAAACAAAATCATTATAGTTATATGAAGATAAAATGGTTGTTGGATCTCCAAACACTAATGGATTTGGAGTAGCTGTAGGGTTTATATCTAACTTTACAACATTTAATGTAGCTTCTACCGTAAATGGAGTTAAAGGACACATTGGATCAATAATTGTAAGGGTATAAATAGTAATTGGATCTTGAGGAGTAACAGTAATTGATGCAGTTGTCTCTCCTGTATTCCAACTATAAGTATGGAATTCTTTTTGTTCCACATCAAGAAATACTGATTGACCTAAACAAATTGTAGAATCTAAGAAATCATTATTTTCTGGTAAAAATATATTTCTATAACCATTAATATAAGTCTCATCTGTAATAATACAACCATTTGCATCTGTAACTTCAATTACATAAGAAGTATTAGGTATTAAAGCGGTAGCCGTTGCAGTAGTTTGTCCTCCAGGAGTCCATAAGTAATTATAGGATGGTGTTCCTCCTAAAATATAAGCAGTAGCAGTTCCTTCAGTTAAACAAGTTTCATCTGTAGAGTCTGTAAATATACTTAATTCATTAGTCGGTTGTGCAACATATACCATATTTGATGTTACTGTACATCCGTTAACATCTGTTACTACCACCTCATATAGTCCAATTGATAAATCGGAAAAAGTACCTGTCCCGATAGAATTTGTAAAATCGTAAGAGTCAGTTGGAATGCCATTATTTGGACTCCAGTTATATGTATATTGATTAATAATATTTGCAGTACCTCCAGTAACAGTTGCAATAATTTCACCTGTTGATTCACCAAAACATTGTACATCTGTAATATTAATATCCGAAATATCTGCAACTAATAATTCTGGTTGTGAAATAGTATAAGTTGTAGTGTCCATACATCCTAAAGGATCTTCTGCAACAACTACATAAGTTGCAGCTGTTAAGTTATTAATAGAATTAGACGGATTAGATTGTCCGGTGTTCCAACTATAAGTTACCGTACCAATATTCCCTCCAGTTGTAGAAACAGAAAGAGATCCTTGGTTCTCACCATAACATTGAACTTCATTAGTTTGCAAAATTGAAATCTCAAATTTTTCTGGTTGGTTTAATATATAAGTTTGGGAAGCCGTACAACCAAGAGCATCAATAATTGTACAGTTAAAAGTAGAAGTATTAGTTACCTCATCTACACATAAACCAATTGCAGTTTGTGTAGTTTGAGATAATACATCATCCCATTGATAATTATAAATTGTGTTTCCTGATCCATTAATATTTGGAACTCCACCAGTTACATTAATAGTGATTTCACCATCACAGTAATTCCAACAAGTTGGATCTTGAGTAGGTCCTACTGAAGTAGATAATACACTGTTTCCATTTACAACTGCAATTGCAGAAGTAGAACAGTTATTTTCATCTGTTGCAGTCATCGTATAACTACCAACTCCAACATTACTTAACGAATAAGTTGTATCTCCAGTATTCCATAAATAAGAATAAGTTGTTGCTGAACCAACTCCACCCGAAACTACATCCGTAATAGATCCGTTTGTCCAGCCAGTACATGTAATATGATCAATTATAAATGAATGAGTAATTGCTGTTGGTTCCTGATACAATAATGTCTCTGAATAAATACATCCATTATTATCTGTAATTGTAAAAGTGTACATTCCAGCAGAAAGTCCAGTTATTGTATTAGAGGTTCCATTATAGAAAATAGTACCTGATGCATCAAAAACCGTTTTAATATAAGGTCCGTTTCCACCATTTATAGAAATTGCAGCTGTACCTGAAACATCCCCATTACATTTTATTTCATAACCATTCCAATTTGATGTTGTAATAGTTACATCTAATACATCTGGCTCTTCAATAATAATAATATCCTGTGCAGAACAGTTGTTTGCATCCACTACTTGAACTGTATAAGTACCCGCTCCGTAAGAATTAAAATACGCCATGTTAGTATGGTAAGCACCTCCATTAACAGAATATAGATAAGGAGCTGATCCTCCAAAAACATTTATAGCATTTATCTGACCATCATTAGCTCCATTACATGTTATATGAGTGAAAATTGTAGTATCAATGTATAAAGAATCCGGTTGTATAATTGTTACAGTATCTCTATCTGTACAACCTCTTGTATCTAGCACATACATTATATATTGATTAGGAGAGAGATTAATAAATCCTATTCCGTTTTGTGTAAATACTCCATTAGTATTAGAGTAAAGATATGGTAACTGACCACCAGTTGACAAAACTGTAATAGAAGCATTGTTTGCATTATTACATGTAATAGCAGAAATAATTAACGAATCAATCGCAATAGATTGTGATGGTTCAAAAACCTCAATAGAATCTGTAAAAACACAAGAGTTAATATCGGTAACAATAACAGTATGATAACCAGCTTCAAAAGTATTTACAGTAGTAGAAGTAGCTCCATTATCCCATAATAATAGGTAGTTAGGAGTTCCTCCAGCAACTATTGCAGTCGCCATTCCGTCAGCACCTCCTTTACAAGTAACTGAATCTCTTCCAAATAAAATAGAAATTACAGATGGTTCGCTAATAGTAAAATCTTGTGAAGTAATACATCCGTTATCATCAGTAATAGTAGAAGTATAAGTTCCAGCAAATAAATTATTATCCGAACCTCCACTCCAAGAATAAGAATAAATTGGGGTACCACCAGTAACGGATACTAAAGCCGAACCGTTATTTCCTCCATTACAATTTACATTTGTAACAGTAATATTTGTAATAGATAAACTATCTGGTTGTATAATAATTTGATTATTAGATGTAACAAAACAGCCCATTGAGTCAGTAACTGTTACATTATAAGTAGATGGCATTAAATCAACAGCAGGATTTGTTATTTGTCCATTATTCCATACATAAGAATAACTACCAGTACCACCCATTACATTCGCTATAATTTGTCCGTTAACACTATCATAACACAATACATCTTGATAAGTTAAAGAAGAAATAATTAACTCTTCTGGTTCATTTACAAATATAGAATCAGAATCTGTACATCCATCCGCATCAACAACTGTAATAAAGTAAGAAGCTTCTCCTGTAGGTCCGAAAGGAGTTCCAAAAGGAACAAAAGTGCTTCCTCCATCAGAAGAAAATTGATAAGGAGTAATCCCAGAAGTAGCAGAAGTAATCATCATACCATCATTAGCACCAAAACAAGAAACATCTTGCACTGTTACATCTAAAATAGGATTAGTTCCTGGATTAATAATTGCTGTATCAGTAATCATACATCCGTATGCATCTATGATATCTACCGTATAAATTCCAGGAAATAATAAAGAAATGTTTGTGCCATTTACACCATTAGACCAAGAATAGGTATATCCAGATGTGCCTCCAAAAGCAAGAACTTCCGCTTCACCATTTGCAGCAGTTTGAGTTCCTGTGCAAGAAGAATGATTGATAATATTTACAGAAGAAGTTAATTGTGTTGGCTCATTTACAATAACCGAAATTTGTTGTGGATTAGAAGCACAGTTATTTACATCAGTAACACTAACTGTATAGGTTCCGGCAGTTAAGTTAGATAAAATAGAAGTATTCTGACCTGTATTCCAACTATAAAAATAAGGTGCAGTTCCTCCAGAAACTGAATCTACCAAAACAGATCCGTTTGAACCTGAGTTACAACTAACATCAGATGATGTAGCAGTATAATAAATTACAGCTGGCTCAGTAATAGTAACGGTAACAAAATCAGAACAACCATTTGCATCAGAAGCATACACATCATAAGTTCCAGCATAAAGTCCACTGAAAATATTATTATATTGAGGAATTGGAAAAACTCCAGGAATATTATATTGGTAAGTACCAATACCTGTACCACCTGTAGCTATTATGCTAATTGTATCTGATTGAAATCCGTTACATAATACACTTAATGTTGAATTTGCAACATCTAAAGTAACATTAACCAAAGCAGATGCAGGAACCTCAACTGAATCTGTGACTGAACATCCTGTTGCATCTGTAACAGTAACATCATAGTATCCAGGACTTAAACCAGTAATTGTATTTGTAGTAGCTCCCGTTCCCCATAGAATTGTATAAGGTGGAGCACCTAAAGGGTTTACTGTAGCGGAACCATCTGCACCATTATTGCAAGGAGGTATACTATCAAATGTAAGAACAATTTCTGCTTCAGCAACAAAAACATCTTCTATAAACTGACAACCATTGGCATCAGTTACTCTTACAACATACATTCCTGTTTCCAGATTAGTTGCTGTAGATGTTGTTTGTGCTGAAAGATCATCCCAAAGATAAGAGTAATTTAAAGTACCACCTTGAGTAACAGAAATAGAAGCCTGTCCATTTATCTGATTACAAGTTTCTGTAACTGAATCTAAAGTATAAATAAATGCTAATGGTTCTGTTAAAGTAATATTTGTAGAAGAAGTACATCCATTATCATCATTAGCACTTAAAGTATAAGTTCCGAAAGTAATATTTCCACACATTCCACTCCAAGATTGAGAGGTTTGTGTAGGGTAACCAGTCAAGTTATATAAAATAGGAGAAACTCCATTAGTTGGTACGACAGAAACTGCGCCGTCACATATACCAGGACAAGAAATTACATTATCAACTGAATAATTAATAGAGAAGTTTAATGGTTCTGTTAAAACAACATTTACAGAGACCGTACATCCATTTACATCGTTAACTGTAATAGGATAATTTCCTGCAGATAAACCAGTAAAGTTCATAGCAGAACTAAAAGTAGTTCCATCAACAGAATAAGTATATGGAGATTGACCTCCAGAAGTAATCCCAAAAGTAATTTCACCATCACTTAAACCATTACAACTAATATTAAAACCATTATAGTTAGAAGTAGTATAAGTAAATATAATTTGAGTCGGTTCTGGTAAGAATTTATTTGTAGTAAAAGTACATCCATTAATATCCATTACTGTAATAGAGTTATTGGTATTACCACACAATCCTGAAAAAGTAGCTGAGTTTTGAAATCCTCCACCATTTATTGAATAAGTGTAAGGAGCTGTACCTATTAAAATATTATCTACTTGAAAAGTAAGTTCTCCATCACAGGAAGCAAAACAAGATACTGATGTAGAAATAGATATAGTACCAGATAAGTTAGCAGGATTATTTAAAGTAATAGTTTCAGAGGTATCACAACCATTTGCATCTAAATAATAAATAGTATAAGTACCTGCAGATAATCCACTAAAAACAGAATCTGAACTGTAAGTTACTCCATCAATAGAATATGTATAAAGAGAGGTACCTCCATTTACAGATGCCGTAATTTCACCATCAGATGCTCCAAAACAACTAATATCTTCTCCATTATAATCAGAAGAAATATCTCCATTTGGAATTAATTCTGCTGGTTCATTTATAGTAATAGAAGTAGGTGAACTGGAACTAACAGAGCATAAATTGACATCAGTAATAGATATTGCATAATTACCCGTACATAAGTTAGAATATAAAGAATCAAAAGAAGAGACAACTGAAGAAGACCCACCTCCAAAAGTTAAATTATAAGGAGGAGTTCCTCCAAATACATTCACTGTAACTTCAGCATCACAATTTCCATTACAAAGCAAAGACACGCTTTCTGAAGCAGAATTAACAAGTTGTAAGGGTTGAGTAATATTTAAAGTTGTAAAATCATAAATAGAAGCAGAGTTTAAACCATTAGGATTCGTAACATAATAAGAAATAGAATCTACAAGTCTAATAGTATAGTTCTGGGCTGCCAATCCAGGAATATTAATATTAGTTACAGTAGTATTATTTGTTGAGGTAATTGGAATAAAAGTACCGAAAATTTCATAACCTATAATTAATTTTAAAACTGTTGCAGGAGAAGATTGATTGACCTGAACATTTATTGTTGCCAAATCTCCAAAACAAAGTATAGGGGAAGTAACCGAAGCACTCTGTATAGATTGAGCAGTTGTATTTACGGTAAATAAGGATAAGCTTAATGTTAATCCTAGAAGTAGTATTTTTTTCATATGTTAATACTTTTTATTGTATAAATTTTAATGGTGCAAGATACAAAATTTATTAAAAATGTATATATAATCTATTCTTTAAAAAAAGTGCAATAAAAAAGAGGGGAA
>OCVR010004034.1_pt1 | contig 9984 bp, 4 predicted proteins | sample 1539091 | NCBI WGS metagenome assembly OCVR01 (sample SAMEA3355530, study PRJEB22509) | marine metagenome | biome: marine; feature: coastal ocean; material: water | place: USA | collected 2010-08-07 | depth 16 m | reverse complement strand
AGCCGCTGTGAAATGCTTCAGCGTTGGCGGTGAATTCTCGAGCGTTGAAAACGGTGCGACCATAAGTGGATCTCTGATCGTGAAATGACAACCCACCTTGAAAAGTCATCCCCCTCCCGAGACGAGGTGATCCGCCCAACAGCCATTCACCCCGCAGCAAATCAATCCGCTCACCATACTCGTTGTCAGTCCCGCGGTCTGATTCTTCAAAGTCCATGGCACCACCAAAGCGTTTTTCAGCATAGCCACGCAACGTAGTGCGCCAGTGCCTCTTTTCGGCACTCCACTGGTGACGTAGCGTGCCAACTACCCGCTCAATTGTGGGCGCATCAGTCATGCCATCGAAGTTTTCATCCAAGCGGTTGGTCATGCGATGCGCATCCAATCCGACTTGCCAAGGAGCGTCCTCAGTCCCCCAACTCGTTGCGGCCGAAAGCATGAACCGTTGATGGCTATCCAACCCCAAACTACCCGAAGATAATCCGGGTCGCAGAGGGGCCAACACCACATTGATAACGCCGCCCACCGCTTGACTTCCAAAACGGGCGCTCGCCGGTCCTTGGATGACCTCGACCTGCTGAATCATGCTCAGCGGAATCCCGTCCAAAGCATACGCCGACGCCAGTCCTCCCAGCAAAGGAACCCCATCCAATAAAATCAAGGTATAAACGCCCTCTAGACCATTGATATGAATGTCATTGGTTCCGCACACGCCACAGGCAATGGTTTCCCGCAATCCATTGCTGAAATCAAGTGCTTCCGCAGCATCATCTGCTGGGATGTCACGCAACGCGTTCCCTGCCAACACCTGAGTGCGAATGGGGCTTTCTTTCAATTTCATTGCCGAAAGGCTGCCTACGACCGTTGCTCCGCCCAGTGCGTAGGTATTTTCATTGAGTTTTATCATGTGCCTTTGATCTGCATCACATTCCAATCCTCCTTCCCAAGATTGGAAACCAAGCGCGCTAATTTCAATGCTATTTTGAGCGCCTGCCACTTGGAAAATTTGGCCCGACCAATAGCCCGTTGCATCCGTCGCACCGAAGGGCACACCGTTCGAAGAGAGTGATGCATTCGGTATGGCACTTCCTTGTGAGCTCACCGAAATACCGCATTGCCCTGAGGCAGCATCAGCAACTAGAAAAAGCGACAAAAGCACCAAAACCAACATTCTAAGTGGCATGATGCTTCGCTGCGCCTCCATTTTTTTCATAGAGACAAAAATAAATATTTAATCTAGATTAAAAAGTTATTTAGGCTTAAAATAAGCCGCAGCGGTTTGATGCGCTTCGATGTCTTCCCGGACCATTCGCTGCTTCCTAAATTTCCCTGAATGATACAGCTCTGATTGATTCGAATAGAAAGCACTGAACGGGTTCCCAGATTGTCCTGTGGGCAAAATGCTTTCAGATCCACCTACATCCGAAAAATCAATGGAGATGCGCATTGAAGGGCCAGAGAACACCTCATAATTCACTTCTTTTTTCAGCTTAAACTCGTATTTATTCAAGGCATCCTTTGCTGCCGGAAGCGGAATTCCACCCACGCTCAACCAATCCCCAATCACTGGAACAGTGCCCATCGCATGGCGATGCGTGACGGTATGAAGGCGGTCATAACGCCATTCAGATTGATCTGATCCCAACGTGTTCTTCAAATCCTGGCGCGCAGCAACCAAAGCCGCCGCCACGACACCAGGCGCATCCTCTTGCGCCTCTGTTCGCACATCATCCCACCAAGGAGAGTCGGAATCAGCTAACAAGCGGGGGAACGAGTTTTCACTTACGAGCGTGCGATGAAAGGCTTCAAATTTATCGCCCGCTGTGCCGTCTGTGGCGTTTTGCTCGAACTCATCAGCCATTGCGCCTTCAATCGTGCGGTACATCCAACGATAGTATAGTGTTGGTGCTAACTCATGCCCCAGATGACTGCCGTCCCAGTCCTGCAAAAACGATTCTACCGTCTCGCCAGCCTGTTCTGCCAATTCGACCATCCGCTTTGCATTTTGAGGATAAACCCGTGAATGATGATCGAGCTGAATGGCCTGTGCATCCGCAACCGTCCAATTGGTTTTCGAGGTTGAAAGCGCTTCAACGATTCCAGCTGCTCGCGTGTTTCCTGAGTAGTAATGACCGGGATAGCGCATGCCTTCGCGAGGCTCCGGCGCGTTATTGGCAGAGTACACAAATCCACAGTCTGGATTCACCGATTGAGGATTTTGATCGAAGGGATACCAGCCTGCTGGATCATTGGCTGCATGGCGGCCATCGATCAATGTCTTGGTATCAACATGCTCCGGACGAATGGGAAGCTTTGCACTTGCCCACCAAGCGATGTTGCCTTCCGCATCGCCATACATCAAATTGAGTCCGGGAGCATGAACCAAGGCGGCTGCATCTCGAAATTCACTCATATCTGACGCACGTGAAAAACCATAAAAGGCCTCATGCATGCGATTGTCTGGATATTGCGTGAATGTCCACCACATGGCCACATCTTCCTCGATGAGCGGCCCATGATGTGTTTTACGCACTTCAAAACGTACCGGCTCACCACCTGCTACATGTATGGTTTCCGTTGAGGACTCAAGGGGCAACCATTCGCCCTCGTGGAGGTAACGATTGCCATCTATGGTTTCACGGTACAAGTCAATGTCATCATTCACAAACATCGTAATGCCCCAAGCGTGATCGCGGGTATGGCCAATGGCGGGAAAGGGAAGCCCACCGAGGTGATTGCCATAATATTCCATCTCTGGCGTCACGAGATGCGCCTCATACCATACCGATGGAGCAGCGTAAGCCATGTGTGCATCATTGCAAAACAAGACCTTCCCAGAGGCCGTGCGGTCCTCACCAATGACCCATGCATTTGAGCCCAACCACTGGGGCACAGGTCGCAGTTCATCCAACCGATGCACTCGAGAAGCCAATCCAGACGCGTCTAATTGCACATGGGCAGCATCTCCTTCATTGGGGATTTGTCTAAACCCCTCCTGTCCCAATGCCAAATCCTTCCAATACATCGAATCAAGGTTGTGCTTGATCCAGTCCAAAACTGGCTCAGTCTTCAATTGAATGGCAAAGGAATATGCCATGAAACCCGTCGAACAATAAACGTCACGTGTAGTGAAGGGGCGAGGATTTTCTCCGAGCAATTGGTATTCAAAAGGTCGGTTATCTGTCGCTATGAATGCGTTGATTCCTGCGATGTACGCAGCCATGGCCTTCTGGATATTGTCTGGTGCTTCCCTTTCAAAAGCTGCCGACGTCCGCACTGCTGCTTCCCGCATGCCCAAGGATCGAAGATACTGATCATTCTCAATCATATCTTCCCCAAACAGCTCCGACAATTCCCCGGCACCAGCCCGTCTTAGCAAATCCATTTGCCACAATCGTTCAGAAGCATGCACAAATCCCAATGCGTGCATGGCATCCGTTTCAGTCTCGGCATAAATGTGCGGGACAGCCATGTCGTCGAAAATAATTTCAACCGGAGCGCTAACGGCATCAGAATGCAATTCAAAGCTGTAGTCAGGAGCGTTTATCCCAGCGTAGGAAAATGCAAAAGCTATTCCCAGTAAGAGCAATAAAACAACACTCCAGAGTATTTTTTTCATGGCACTATTTGACGAGCTGTTTCAGCACACTTGGAAACGAAGGTAAAGCGAGAAGCAAGCAAATTGCTCCCTATGTATAATGCAATCCGCATGTTTTCTGCATCTTTGGCATCACTACCCCAAATCTGACTTCGTGAGCAAATTAATTAGTGGCATACAACAAATTGGGATTGGCGTTCCAGATGTACACAAAGCTTGGAAATGGTACCGAAAAGCCTTTGGCATTGACGTGCGCATGTTCGAAGAAGCAGCCGAGGCCGCATTGATGACTCGTTACACAGGCGATGAAGTGCATGCGCGCCGTGCTATATTGGCATTGCACATGGGCGGTGGTGCGGGCATGGAAATATGGCAGTTCACCAGTCGGGAACCCCAGCCCGCTGCTTTCGAAGGGCGACTGGGAGACACGGGTATTTTCATGTGCAAGATCAAATGCAAGGATGCCGACTTTATGCACGAAGAGCACCTGCGTCGTGGGATTAAACCCATCAGCCCTGTCCATGTCCGTGCTGATGGTCGCAAGCACTACTACCTCAACGATCCTCATGGATACGTTTTTGAAATGGTGGAGAGTGACGAATGGTTTGGACCCGCTCCCTATGGTGGAGGCGTCGGAGGAGCCGTTATCGGCGTTTCAGACATCGACAAGGCGCTCGTTTTGTACAGCGGCGTCCTTGGCTATGACCTCATCGCTTTGGACGAATCAGGCAAGCTACCAGGATGGCATGAACTTCCAGGAGGCGAAGAGTCTTACCGGCGCGTGGTGTTGCGCCGCACAAAACCAACATCCGGACCATTCAGTCAACTATTGGGTGGAGGTGAAATTGAACTGGTTCAAGCGCTGGACCGCAAGCCGCGCAACCTATTTGAAAACCGCTACTGGGGCGATCTTGGTTACATCCACATCTGCTGGGACATCCGCAACATGGAAGCTTTGGGGAAAGAATTGGAAGAAGCTGGTTTTCCTTTTACTGTCAACAGCGCCTCCTCATTTGACATGGGCGAAGCGAGTGGGCAATTCACCTACGTAGAAGATCCCGACAGCACATGGATTGAATTCGTGGAAACCCATAAGATCCCAATCAGTCAAAAAATGAATTGGTACCTCGATACACGAAAGCGCGCAGCAGGCAAAGCCCTTCCCAAGTGGATGCTCAGGATGCTTCGCTTCAATCGAGTGAAAGACTGATCACTCTTCTTCAGGCTCACCTGTGATCCGGATGTTCTGCGTATTGTCCATCTGTATGGTTCCGATGAATGAATTCACGCCAATTGACAAGTCTACCCCACCTCCTGGCCGTTGCAATAGCTCATTGCCATGTCCTCCGACAATGGTCGCTCCTGTATAACCTTTATTATCATTACCTGACCCTCCGAAAATAGACCTTGTCTGCATTCCTTGCCATAGTGAGTCAGTAGTGAGTGCATTGCCATAACCGCCTGAAATGACCCCGCAATAGCCTGAATTCAGGTTGGCAAAGCGCCCTCCCAAAATCACTGAAAAACGTGTGTCAGTAGAATCTGAGCCAAGAAGATGTCCCTCTCCGCCGACGATCACCGCTTGATGACCATCAAGTGAACTATTATTACTTCCTATCATTACAGACTCTGTACCAGATGCCTCGCCAGCTCGACCTCCGACCACAGCGGTCTTTGATCCAGTCAAGTTGTTCTGAATCCCGGCTATACCCGCAGACCAGCGCCCATTTATTTCATTGGCTATACCCGCAATCGCTGCAGCGTAATCAGCATTTAGAGAATTGCCTTCTCCGCCTATCGCTGCGGCAAAACGAGCGTCGTCCAAAAGAACATTCTGCGTGCCAGCAATGGCCACGCCATAAGCACCGTCCACACGATTATTGGCTCCGCCAATGGAAGCAGCGTACCGGTCGGTTAAGGTGGCATTGAAGCCATGAAGTATGCCATGACTGTTCGAATAAGCATGTCCTTCTCCGATCACAAGGTTGTGAGAACCTCCGCGGCCAATAGAATCGACATACTCTTCTTCGCCGTTCATCCCAATGATCAAGTTTCCAAGTCCGTTATTGAGGTAGGCATTGGCACCATTCGACACTTGCAAATTGGCTGCTTCCAGATGGAATGTTGAAGAGCTGTCGACGAACGATAAATGAGACGCCAGTTCTGGCATGGCCTGAGCCTCCAATGTCTCCACTTGCAGTTGCAACGTTTCAATCGTCTGCTGCATCGTCATCAGAACTTCCGCAAGAGCAACGCCGTCTACCAAGATTTCACCAGGTTGAAAATCCTCTCCAAAAACGGATAGCAAAGGCAACAAATCCGTCACGCCGACGATTTCGTCATTGTCTGCATCTGGATTGTACGGATAAACGATTGCTTCCTGAGCGCTGATTTCGAGGAGGAGAAAACACGTGAAAATTCCGGTGAAAAAGGCTTTCATGAGTAAGGGTTTAGTCTTTTAATATCTTTATTTCGTCAAAAATAATTTGAATTATATGGATTTTTGATACACAATCGGTACATTATGATAAATGATCCAAAATCTACTTACAGAAGTGATAAAGGCATCGGGGATTGACGTTCATACCCGCGGCGATTGCGAACTTCTTTCTGCACTTATTCTCGTAGAGACCGATATGTTTGTCAGCTACAATACACTGCGTCGTTTATTTGGCTTAGCTGAAGGTGGCAAACCAAGGCAACAAACATTGGATGTGTTGTCCAAATTCTGCGGGTACGATGGTTACCGGAATTTTTGCGTTGATCAACCGAAACTGAGCCTTTGGAAGCAACGAGAAGAACTGTACCTGCTTCTCTCCTTAGGAGATGCGCCATCGGCCATTTCTTTTTTTGAAGGCGTCGATAACGACTTGGTCAAACTTGAATTATTGGTGACTGTATTTCGAGAGTCATACGTCTCCAACCAAGATGACTTCATCATTTCACTTCTCAACGCAGGTTGCTATGAACTTGACCGGCACGCTTACACCTATCAAATACACACCGCCATTGCCTTAGGGCTCATCATTCGAAAACACCCTTTGGAAAACCGCATTCCTCTGCTTTCAAACCCTCATTTCGTTGAGAGCATTTATTTGAGGCTCATCGATTACTCCGCGCTAAACGGCTATTATGGTGAGTGGACGCACTTGCTCCAAAATCAACCGATTTCTGTTGAATGCCAGATCTTCATCGCATGCCTCGAACGATTGAAATCATTCTTGAATCAGACAACAATTCCAAATTGGAATTGGGCCGAATTGCCTCGTCAAGAATTGCATCCAGCACTGAAAGGAAGAATCTTCACCGTGCAATTATTGGAGAATGAATCTCCATCCTATGATGACCTATGGAAGTCTACATTCGGCGGAATTGACGAGACCTATTTTGAATTGTCTGCATTCATTGAGCCCAGCACATTTGCACTGGCAACTGGCCATCGAGAACTCGCGACATGGTTGATTCAGAAAGTTCAAATCAACGAATCAGCTCTGCAACAGCTTCAACTTCATGATCTCCATGTGCATTTTTTGATGCAAGCGATGTGCGCATTGTTCGATGATCGATTGAGGGATGCCCAATTCTGGATGTCACGATTTGACGAAAACGAATTGCGCCGACCGTGTTTCTATGATTTCCTCCTCTTCCCTGTTCGACGCTTGCAAGCAGAACTGAATGATGACGCATTTATTTATCCCACTGAAGTAAGGGAAATGGCAGTCAAGCTTGGCCATCCTTGGTTTTCAGAGGACCTATGGAATTCATTTTTTACACCATCTCGAATTCCAATCAAAGCACCTGGACCAAACGACTCGCCCCATTGAAGCGAAGGATGTACATTCCAGATGGGAATGAAGAGACATCCAGGGTGATTTCTCCACCAGTGTCGGTTACCATCCAATTTTTGATGCATTGCCCCGTGGCATTGAAGCACTGAAAATTTGCCGGAGCTGACGGGGCAATTTCAAGCCATACGTGAAGGCTGTTTTCTGAAGGATTGGGATAAACACTCCATCCACTTTGCACGTGGTCTTCAGGGAAGATCACCTTGTCCAGTTCAGCGAGGGTCCAACTTGTTGCAAAGTGATTGTCCAACCAAGGGGATGCGCGCACGAGTGCCTCTGCGCCTGCTACTGGCACAGGCCAAGGAGCCTCGACCCCATACTTTACGAAATCCACTACAATTCCAGCTGCATCTTTGAGCAGAATCCGCTCTCCTTCATTGGCCAATTGACCTGAATCCCACTGAACCACTTGCTCATAGGATTCATCAAAAAATGCTGCATCCTTGACAATCCAAATGGCTGCGCCTGGTTCAATCCAAAGAGGACTTGAGCAAACCCAAGAAACCGCTTCTTCCAATCTGTAGCCCTGTAAATTGACCGATTCCGAACCCTCATTTTGGACCTTGATCCATTCGCGGTTGAGATTTTCTATGCCGGCATAGCCCAACTCCACAATTGTCAAATCACGTTCATCAATGTTCCAAGGAATCGGCCAGGGGAAGAGGGCGCCGTAGTTCTCCCCAGAATCAGCGGCATCAATGGCAGGCGAGCCCTCGATCAAACTGAAGTAAAATGCATCCGGATGAGCAAACAGTGGATTTGCCATTGCCACTTCATCAAACGCCAGCGTATCCGTATCGTACAAGGCGTCGACGACCAATGCTGTCGACACCTCATCTTGAAACAACGGCGAGTGGCTGTTGTTGGAAAAGATGCTGTTTTGAACAGTCACATCGCCGCCACCCATGCCCGGATTCTTCTCATAAACACTGACCGCATACTGATTGCCGTAAAAAGTGCTGTGATCGACGCTAGCAGCGCCCAAATCTTTCATCGCAACGCCCAATGCACATTGCGCAATTGTCATGTTCTTGATTACGGCGTCAGATGCCTGGCCAATGCTAATCCCCTTATCTGTGCAATGGTGGATGAGCCCATTTTCAATCAGGATATTGTGCGATCCTTCACCTAAATCAATTCCATCGCTATTGCTCCCTCTGAACGAATGAATGAGTGTATTGCGCACGATTCCGTTATCGACCACATCATAATCGATGGCATCCGTATCGGGCGCATCGTTGCCCTCAAACACACATGAATCAATGACAGCCGAACCGTGACGCACATTGATCAAATCTCCCGTGATATCCGAATGCAACATGCAATTGACCAATTGAATGTCACTGTGCTCGGCGTATACTGGATTGCTCGCATTGCTGATCAACGTCACGTGGTCTAAGGTGACCGACGAGAACCAAGCCGCTACAGCCGCACGATCATGGACGGGATGTTCTCCCCTCGATGCGCCTTCCACCTCAGCATGACGAATGAAATTGTCTCCATCAGCGGCATCGAACTGAATGTTGCCCCAAGGACCTTCTTCGTTGGGATTGAGACGAAAGGCAATTGGATATTCAGCCGTTCCCTCTGCGAGCAATGACCCCTGCACCAAGAGCTGCGCGTCCGTTGGAAACCAAATTTCCACTCCCGGTTCAATCATGAGCGTAGCGCCAGCTTCCACAACACTCGTCCCGGATGCGAGGTAAGGCGAACAGTCCGCAGTCAGTGTCACATCTTCTGATATGATTGCAGGCAAGATGCATTCGCCGGTGGCTTCGTATTGAGCGAAGTAGCCCGAAACCCCGCTCAAAGACACCTCCAATGGGTTGTTTGTCGTCAGAATCTCATCAAGAGGTGCCGTGATCGAAAAGGTTAAATCAAAACCAATGTCTGAACTCGTTGAAGAGGCCTGATGGATTTCCACCGCCAAAACGTTTGTACCGGTGAGCAATTCAACCCCAACAGTATGCGCTGTCCAATTCGATTCAGCCGCACCTGAAATGACATTGCTCGCCAGCGTTTGCGAACCGATAGGACCCATCGGCATGTTGTTTCGCAGGAGCTCTTCACCGTTGAGGTAGACCACAACTCCGTCGTCTCGCTGCAATTCAATAAGGCCGCTTGAAGCAGCGGAAAATGGAGCGTCAATCTCGAATGAATGCCGAAAATAAGTTGTGATGTGCTTGTCGTTTTGATCATCACCGTAGGAGACCTCTGTCGCTTCATCCCCATCACCGTATCCAAGCTCGGCCGCACCTGTCAACCAAGCACCCGCATCAAATTCCATCTCGCGCCACGTCTCGCCGAGGTCTTCACCCAGATCGTTGTACTTCCAATCGGAACCCGCAGCGACCACGAGCACATCTTCCACTTCAGACCAGCCTACAAATTGGAAGCCAGGGAGAGGCTCAGCTGTCAAGTTGAGGGGCATTCCTTCGAAGTATGGTCCCACCCAAGGACTGTCTGGAATCCGGAATTCATTCAGTCGAATGTGACCCGCACCTTCCGGAGAATTTCCTGTCTGAAGCGAAACTGAAGGAT
>OCVR010004033.1_pt1 | contig 9985 bp, 7 predicted proteins | sample 1539091 | NCBI WGS metagenome assembly OCVR01 (sample SAMEA3355530, study PRJEB22509) | marine metagenome | biome: marine; feature: coastal ocean; material: water | place: USA | collected 2010-08-07 | depth 16 m | reverse complement strand
GCCGTAAATGGTGTCTCCGGGGCCGCCAATCAGGGCGCGCTGGTCCTGGGCAACGATATAAGCGGACTGGTTCAGCTCCGCGGCTTCCATGACACGGTTGTTCTGCAGCCAGGGGCCTATCTGGTCCAGTGGAATAGAGGGAATCGCCAGGTCGAGGTCGCTGACCCGCATGTTCGGACTTAATACCTTTTCCCTGCCTCGCCGCAAACGAAGCCGCGGCTGGCCGTCAATCCAGACAAGGTAGAGTTCGTCGCCGGGATATATCAGATGGGGGTTATCGATCTGCGGATTAACATCCCAGAGCTCTGGCCAGCGCCAGGGCTCCTGCAGGTACATGCCTGAAATCCCCCAAAGTGTATCGCCCTTCTTAACGATGTACGTTTCCGGTACATCCTCATTCAGTTGCACTGCCGCCTGCGCCCATCCTGCAAACAGCAGTGAAGCCAGAAATAGACCAAGAGAAATTGACTTTATTTTCATTATTGCACCCTTTTCATTCAGGCGGGCATCCAACGCCTGGCTCACGTCCGCCCACACCACCGCTGCTGAATTCGTGTGCCTCCGGCCGACTGATTGTCACCGTGCGGCCTGCTCTGGCGGCGAAAACACCACCACACCCTTGCCCTTCGGCCGAGGCGCAGCGGAGTCCTAACGCTAGGCACCCCGTAATCGCACGCTGTATAATGCTCACAGTTTGCTGTTGCAACATGACGCTGGCAAGCCAAATGTTACCAAATCACGCAGCCAATTCTGGCCAACACTCGCCGCTGCGCAGGCACTGAATATCATGGCATTACTGGAAATACTGGAGTTCCCTGACCCTCGCTTACGCACCCGTGCGGCGCCTGTAGATACGGTCACCGAGATAACACGGAAGCTCATCGAAGACATGTTTGAAACCATGTACAACGCACCGGGCATCGGCCTCGCCGCGACCCAGGTCAACGTGCACCAGCGCATTCTGGTCATGGACGTCTCCGAAGAAAACGACCGCCCACTGGTATTCATTAACCCGGACATCACCGCGCGCAGTGAAACGCTGGAAGACTATGATGAAGGCTGTCTGTCTGTGCCGGGTTTTTTTGAGCCCGTAACCCGTCCCCAGGAAGTAACGGTTACAGCCCTGGATCGCAATGGTGACGCATTCAACCAGACGCTGTCCGGGCTGGAGGCCGTCTGCCTGCAGCACGAGATAGATCACCTCAACGGCAAACTTTTTGTCGATTATCTGTCTCCCCTGAAGCGGCAACGGATACGCAAGAAGCTGGAAAAAGACCAGCGATGCCGCGCCTGACGCCATGACAGATGCCAGCCTCAGAGTCATTTTTGCCGGCACGCCCCGCTTCGCGGCCCTTCATGCTGAGGCTATTGTCGATAGTAAGCACCAACTACTGTCAATCTACACCCAGCCGGACCGCCGCGCGGGCCGGGGCCGCCAGCTCCAGACGAGCCCCGTCAAGCAGATCGCCGAAGAGGCGGGTATCCCGGTCTATCAGCCCGACACCCTTAAAGATGAAGAGGTACAGGCCGAACTCGCGGCACACGACGCGGATGTGCTCGTGGTGGTGGCCTACGGGTTAATCCTGCCTCGCGACGTATTGACTATCCCCCGGTTTGGTTGCCTCAATGTCCATGCCTCACTCCTGCCCCGCTGGCGGGGAGCCGCACCCATCCAGCGCGCGATCGAGGCGGGTGACGAAACCAGTGGAATCACTATCATGCAAATGGACGCAGGACTCGATACCGGCGACATGCTTGCCACCGCAGCCTGCCCGGTTGACCCGCGCGCTAGCGCAACCGATCTGCACGATCAACTCGCACTACTGGGTCCCGAGCTGCTTCTGAGCGTACTGGATAACCTGGAATCCTGTCGCGCATCTGCGCAGCCCCAGGACGATACGCAGGCAAACTACGCGCACAAATTGCACAAACAGGAAGCCGAGATCAACTGGTGCCGCGACGCCACCACCCTGGACCGGCAGATTCGCGCCTTCAACCCTGCCCCGGTCTGTTACGCCGTACTCGATGGCAAGCGCGTCCGAATCTGGGGCGCGAGGCCCGCGGCCGCAGAGCTCTGCGATAGCGCTCCTGGAACCATCGTCAAGGCCGACCAGGAAGGCATCACCGTGCGTTGCGCAAAGGGCGACCTGGTTCTGCAAACATTGCAACTGGAAGGCGGCAGACAATTGCCCGCGGCAGAGCTGCTGCGCGCTCACCACGATCGCTTTTCTGTGGGCAAGCGCTTTGCGCCCACGGCCGCGGCGGCACAAGAATGAGCGTCGATACCCGCGCCGCAGCAGCACTGACCATCGCAGACGTGTTCAGCGGGCACTCCCTCGACCGTGCCCTCGCGCGACAGGAAAGCAAGGTCAAAGCGCGAGATCTGGGACTGTTGCGCCAGCTATGCTACGGGACACTGCGCCACGAACCGCGTCTCACAGCAATACTCGCACAGCTGATAGACAAACCCCTGAAAGACAAAGATCGCGATATCCAGGCCCTGTTACTCTGTGGCTTGTATCAACTGGACTTCACACGTGTACCCGACCACGCCGCCGTCGCGGCTACCGTAGAGGCCACGCGGGCGCTCAAAAAGCACTGGGCCAAAAATCTGTCCAATGCGGTACTGCGGCGGTTCCTGCGGGAACGTGAGCCACTGCTAAAAGCGCTGGATGATGCAGCCAGCAGCTGTCACCCCCGTTGGCTTTATGACAAGATCCAGACGCAGTGGCCCGCCGCCGCCGGCGATATACTGCTTGCCAACAACGAACACCCCCCCATGACGCTCCGCGTGAACACCGCCCGAGTCAGCCGCGAGCAGTACCTCAAAACACTCGCCAAGCAGGGCATAGGCAGCAGTGAGGGCCTACTCGGCCCGCAGGCTATTTACCTGTCGCACGCGATGGATGTAAGCCAGTTGCCGGGGTTTCAAGACGGCATGGTGAGCGTACAGGACGAAGCGGCACAACTGGCCGCAATCCTGCTTTCACCCGGACCGGGAGAGCGCGTGCTGGATGTCTGCGCAGCGCCCGGGGGAAAGACCTGTCACATACTGGAACTGCAGCCGGGGCTTGCGGAACTGGTTGCGATGGATGTAGAGAGGAACAGGCTGGACAAGGTCTCGGACAATTTGGCGCGACTGGGGCTTGTCGCATCACTCGTTTGCGCCGACGGGACCGCGCCACCGGAACAGCTATCCGCGGCCAGCTTCGATCGCATATTGGTGGATGCCCCTTGTTCAGCCAGTGGCGTAATCCGGCGGCATCCAGACGTAAAACAGCTGCGCAAAACGACCGATATCGCAACGTTTAGCGAGCTGCAAACCCGCCTGATCCTGGGTGTCTGGCCACTACTGAAACCGGGCGGCACCCTGTTGTATGCAACCTGCTCCATCTTCAAAGAAGAAAACAGTACGGTCATCGGCCGCTTCCTCGACCAAACACCGGATGCGGTGCATCAAGACCTTGATACCCCCTGGGGCGAGGCGTCGAGCTACGGCAAACAACTGCTCCCCAGTAGCGGTGGCAGCGACGGCCTGTACTACGCGTTGCTGCAAAAAACAGCCTCATAGTTGTGCACAATTTCGCCACACCGGCTCTTACATTCACGGGGCGACTTCTTTACTGTGATTGCATAACCGGGAGGGCCTCTGACCTAGTCGCGCACTCTTCGGGACCCGTAATCACTGCAAGGCTCACCGGGCCATGAAGATCATTATTCTCGGCGCTGGCCAGGTCGGCGGCACCCTCGCCGAGCACCTCGCCAACGAGCAAAACGACATCACCGTTGTCGATACCGACACCGACAAACTCCGCGCGTTACAGGAGCGGCTCGATATCGGCACTGTGACAGGTGGCGCTTCTCATCCGGACACACTGCGCGAGGCGGGAGCCGAAGACGCAGACATGCTCGTTGCCGTGACCAATAGCGACGAGATCAACATGATGGCCTGTCAGGTGGCTTACACCCTGTTCAAAACACCAACCAAAATTTCCCGGGTCCGCTCACCGTTTTACCTGGCTCACCAGAAACAACTATTCAACCGGGATCATATTCCGGTCGATGTCATTATTGGCCCCGAACAACTGGTCACCCGCAGCATAGTCCGCCTTATTTCTACCCCGGGCGCGCTGCAGGTAATGGATTTTGCCAAAGGACGGGTGCAGTTGGTTGCCGTGCGGGCTTACCACGGAGGCCCTATCGTCGGGCACGAGCTGCAGGAAATCCGACGGCACATGCCCAACGTGGATACTCGTGTTGCGGCGATCTATCGACAGGACCGCGCCATAATCCCTGAGGGTGATACCGTTGTAGAAGTGGACGACGAGGTCTTCTTCATTGCTGCCCGCGACAATATCCGGGCAGTCATGTCAGAGCTGCGCAGTGTCGACAAGCCTTACAAGCGGGTCATGATCGCTGGCGGCGGCAACATCGGAGCAACACTGGCACAATCTCTGGAGAACGATTACCAGGTGAAGCTGATCGAGAAATCCTACAGCCAGTGCCGCAGCCTGTCTGAGCGACTCAAGCACTGCATCGTGCTGCATGGCAGCGGTTCCGAGCCGCAATTACTTGCATCGGAAAATATAGAGGCCACCGATGTTTTCTGCGCGCTGACCAACAGCGACGAGGCCAACATCATGATGTCCATGCTGGCAAAACGGTTGGGCGCCAAGAAAGTCATCACGCTGATTGCCAACGCCGCTTACGCGGAGTTAGTCGGTGATGAAATCGATATCGCTATCTCACCACAACAGATTACCATCGGAAGCCTGCTCACCCATGTAAGAAAAGGCGACATCAGCAACGTGCACTCACTGCGCAGGGGAGCCGCAGAGGCCATCGAAGTGACCGCCCTGGGAGACCAGCGCTCCTCCCAGGTCGTGGGACGACGGTTGGACGACATCAAACTGCCCCAGGGCGTCACCATTGGCGCTGTCGTGCGTGGAGAAGACGTGTTGATCGCACACCGCCATATTGTGGTGGAGACGGATGATCACGTAATCCTGTTCCTACTTGACCGTAAGCAAATCAAAGCGGTAGAGAACCTGTTTGCTGTCGGTCTCGGGTTTTTTTCCTAGGATGCATTTCTCCGTCACGTTCAGAATCCTTGGCATCCTGCTGATGCTGTTCAGTTCGATTCAGTTGGTGCCTCTGGTATTCGCTTTATTCGAGAGCCAGAGGAATGCCAGTGGGTTTATCTACGCAATCCTGATTACTTTTTTCTCCGGACTGTTTCTGTGGCTGCCGGTGCGCAACGCTCGTCACGACCTTAGAATTCGAGATGGGTTTTTGATCACCTCGTTGTTCTGGACGGTGCTTGGCCTGTTTGGCGCGCTGCCGTTTGCACTGTCTGAAGCATTACAAATTTCGACCATGGATGCGGTGTTTGAATCAATCTCAGGGCTTACCGCAACGGGCGCCACCGTCATTGAGGGCCTTGATGAGTTGCCCCGGTCCATCCTGTTTTACCGACAATTGCTACAGTGGCTAGGCGGCATCGGAATCATTGTGGTGGCCGTCGCGATCTTACCTATGCTGGGGGTAGGTGGCATGCAGTTGTACAAAGCCGAAACACCCGGACCCTCCAAGAACAGTAAACTGACCCCGCGTATTACGGAAACCGCCAAAGCGTTGTTTATTGTTTACCTGCTGTTGACGGTGGCGTGCGCGGTCGCCTACTACGCTGTAGGCATGTCGGGCTTTGACGCGGTCGCCCACTCTTTTTCAACAGTGTCACTCGCAGGGTTCTCGACCCACGATGACAGTCTGGGTTTTTTCAACAGTGACGCGGTGCTTATCGTGGCGATCGTTTTTATGATCGTGTCGAGTATCAACTTCGGTCTTCACTTTCTCGCCTTCAGCCGCCGCTCACCAATGGTCTATCGCCGAGACTCCGAAACCCGGTTTTATCTCACCGCCGTTCTCGTTTGCGTCATTCTAACGATTTACTGTCTCATCGCATGGGATATACACGGCCACAGAGACAGCATACTGCACGGCACATTTCAGGTTTTGTCGATTATCACTACCACCGGCTACTCTACTGAAAATTTAAATGCGTGGCCTATCGCGCTGCCTATCATGGCGATCTTCTTCTCCTGCATGGGAGGCTGCGTTGGCTCCACCACCGGCGGTATCAAAGCCATGCGCGTGATGCTTATTTTCAAACAGGGCATGCGTGAACTAAAACAACTGGTGCACCCTCAGGCGGTCATCCCGCTAAAGGTCGGTGGTCGACGGGTGGAGGCGACCGTCGTGAGCGCAGTATGGAGTTTCTTTGCGATTTATACGTCCGCTTATATCGTGCTACTGATACTGCTGGTATTGACCGGGCTAGACTTCACGACGGCGTTCTCCGCTGTTGCGGCAACCCTCAATAATCTCGGCATAGGCTTTGCGGGCGTCAGCAACGGCTTCGGGAGCCTCAGTGAACCAACCAAGGCCATCCTCTGTTTCGCCATGTTATTGGGCCGGCTGGAGATTTTTACCCTGCTTGTGCTTTTTACCCCTGCATTCTGGCGCATCTAAAAACCATCGCCTCTCACTGCCTGGATTTTTTGATCGTCTCGTATGCGGCCTGTATTTCCTGTGAACGAGTCGTCGCCAGTTTAATCATGTCCTCAGGGACGCCCTTGGCAATCAACTTGTCTGGGTGGTTCTCGCTCATGCGACGACGATATTCACGCTTGAGCTCTTTATCACTCACGGAAGAATCCACCCCGATGGCAGCGTAGGCATCCTGCAAACTGGATGCGGCAGAGGCAGCGCCCTGCTGGTCGAACTGCTCCTGGGCACGAGCCATTCTAAGCAGCTGCTCCAAATGCGTCGCGCTGAAACCCATCTTCCCAGCGATCGAAACCAGCGCTGCATGTTCCGAGGGGTCCATCACCTCATCTGCGTTTGCCAGAGAGATAAGGAATAACAGCAGCGTCTGTTGCAACTGTTTCTGGGGACCACAGGTCGCGACGAACACGTCGATGGCTTGCTGTAGTTCAAAATCCGCCCCGGCGCCCTGCTGAAACAACTTGATGGCGCGCTCCCGCTGCTCGGGGCCCAGTCTCATTTGAACAAAGATCTGTTCAGTGTGATCGATCTCTGAACGCGATACTCTGCCATCCGCCTTGGCAAGATAGCCGAGTAGCAGAAAGGTCGTTTCAAAAAAGCTTTTCTTGACCTGTTCAATACCCTCGGGACTACCAAACTGCATCGCCCGGCCAAGGCCTCGATCAAATGCATGCCCTATAGCAACGCCGATAATCAGGCCGATCAGGCCTGCACTGGACCATCCAAGCACCCCGCCTATCAGCTTGCCAAACACCATTACGTTCATCGGCCAAAAACCTCTTTTCGTCACGTGTCCCCACGTGAACAGGATATTCCGCTTACGGGAGGGACGAGAACAGCACGCCCGTTAACGCTCGGTTTCGTGGAATGCGCGTATTATGCCGATGCGGTTAACGGTATAATAGCCCACTTTTTGCGGTGAGCTGGCGGACAGAGCAGTGGCACAGAGCGATAGCACGACCCTGACATTCCAATCGATAATATTGAGGCTCCAACAATTCTGGGCTGACCAGGGCTGTGTGGTGCTGCAACCGCTGGACATGCCTGTCGGTGCAGGCACATTCCACCCGGCGACTTTCCTGCGGGCTATCGGGCCGGAGAACTGGAACGCGGCCTATGTGCAGCCCTGTCGCAGGCCCACCGATGGTCGCTACGGGGAAAACCCCAACAGGCTGCAACACTATTATCAATTCCAGGTGGTGATGAAACCCTCACCGGAGGACTTTCAGGCACTGTACCTGCAGTCACTCGAAGCGCTTGGCATCGACACCCTGGTCCACGACGTAAGATTCGTAGAAGACAATTGGGAATCGCCCACTCTCGGCGCGTGGGGCCTGGGCTGGGAGGTCTGGTTGAATGGCATGGAAGTGACGCAGTTTACTTACTTCCAGCAGGCGGGCGGCCTCGAGTGCTTTCCGGTAACCGGCGAAATTACCTACGGCATCGAGCGCATTGCGATGTACCTGCAGGGCGTCGACAGCATTTACGACTTGCTGTGGTCCGAAGGCCCTGCGGGCAAGGTCACCTACGGCGACGTCTTCCACCAGAACGAGGTGGAGATGTCGCACTATAATTTTGAAGAAGCGAACACAGAGCAGCTGTTCTCGCACTTTGATTTTTGCGAGGGCGAGGCCATGCGGTTGGTTGAAAAGGGGCTGTCTTTACCCGCCTACGAGCAAGTCATGACGGCGTCGCATACGTTCAACCTACTGGACGCACGCCACGCTATCTCGGTGACCGAACGACAGCGCTTTATTCTCCGGGTACGCACACTGGCCCGTGCGGTCGCCGAGTCCTACTTTGACACACGCGCCGCATTGGGGTTTCCTCTGGCGGACAGCGCATTGAGAGATCAGGTGCAACAGAAAAGCCAGGCGGAGGCAAAGTAAGGACATGGGCACCGAGAGTCTGCTGATAGAAATAGGCACAGAAGAGCTACCGCCTAGCGCACTGAAGTCGTTAGGGCTGGCCTTTCGGGATAACATTGTAGCCGGTCTTCAGCAGGCAGAGCTGACCCACGGTGACGTCCGCTGGTTCGCCACCCCGCGCCGCTTGGCGGTAGTGATTTCAACGCTACAGCAGCAGGCGCCGGATAAGCGCGTGGAAGCTTTGGGGCCGCCCGCCGACAAAGCACGGGATGACAAGGGCGATTTCACGCCAGCGGCAGCAGGCTTTGCCCGCAAGCAGGGAGTAACGCCGGACGCGTTGTCCGTTATCGATACAGCCAAGGGCGCGCGACTGGGAATCGTAAGAACAGAAAGCGGCGCTCGCGCTACCGATGTACTCGCCGATATAATCCAAAGCAGCCTGCACACGCTTCCGATTCCAAAGCGTATGCGCTGGGGAGCCGGGCGGGAGGAATTTGTGCGGCCGGTTCATTGGGTCGTTGCCCTGCTGGGCCACACACCTGTAGACGGTACTATTCTGGGGTTGCCCATAGGCAACACCACCCGGGGACACCGTTTTCACAGCAGTGGCCAGATTGAGCTAAAACGTCCAGAGGACTATGAGACCGCGCTGTGGGATGCCCACGTCGTGGCCTGCTTCGAGCGCCGACAGGAAATTATTCGCGCGCAGGTTGAGGAGACAGCGAGAAGCCTGGCTGCAAAGGCTGTCATTGACGACGACTTGCTGGATGAGGTGACGGGGTTAGTAGAATGGCCTGTCGCATTGGCCGGTGCATTTGAAGAGCGCTTCCTGGAAGTGCCGCCCGAAGCGCTGGTCTCGTCGATGAAAGAGCACCAGAAGTATTTCCATGTAGTCGATGAAAAAGGTCAGCTGCGACCACACTTCATTACTGTCTCTAATATTGAAAGCAAAGATCCCGCTCAGGTGGTCGCAGGTAACGAAAGGGTGATTCGTCCACGCCTCGCAGATGCCGCTTTCTTTTTTGAAACCGACAAGAAAACACCTCTGGCAAACAGGGTAGACGCTCTCAGCAACGTTGTCTTCCAGCAAAAGCTTGGGACGTTGCTGAACAAGACCGAGCGCATTACAGCCCTCTCGGGAGAATTGGCCGAAGCCATGCGCGCCTCACCAGACAGGGCAAGGCGCGCAGCTCGGCTATGCAAGGCAGATCTGGTGACCGATATGGTATTGGAGTTTTCCGATATGCAAGGCACCGCCGGCGCCTACTACGCCTTGCACGACGGCGAGGATGCAGAGGTCGCCTCCGCCATTGCCCAGCAATACTGGCCACGCTATGCGGGAGACAAACTTCCCGAATCCGCCACCGCCGCCTGCCTGGGCCTGGCCGACCGACTCGATACCCTCGTAGGAATTTTTGGTATTGGGCAGCCACCCAGCGGCTCAAAAGACCCTTTTGCTCTGCGCCGAGCATCCCTGGCGGTACTGAGAATTATCGTGGAGAAGGGGCTCGACCTGGATCTGCGGCACTGCCTGGAAATAGCGGCCGGGC
>OCVR010004032.1_pt1 | contig 9986 bp, 11 predicted proteins | sample 1539091 | NCBI WGS metagenome assembly OCVR01 (sample SAMEA3355530, study PRJEB22509) | marine metagenome | biome: marine; feature: coastal ocean; material: water | place: USA | collected 2010-08-07 | depth 16 m | reverse complement strand
ATACCCGTGTATGGAATTGTTATATATTCATCATTTGGTGATTTAACCCATCTGATGATTGTTGATTTACCTACACCTGACTGACCGAAAAATCCGGCAACTTTAACTATACTCATTATTGACCCCCAAAGTTACCAGCAATTACATTACTGTTCTTCTCTTTCTCTGATTGAGATGCCGCTAAGTCATCTACATTTTCTTGTGCATCTACATTTACTTCATCTTCAATGCGTTTGCGTTCTTTCTCTGCCATTGCTTGTCTAGCTTGTGCTATATCACGACCAAGGAATACTTGCCAGTACTTAGCTAAGATAGTAGGTGAGTTAGAAATACGAGATTCTAGTGCTGCTTTTGATTTACCAAATGCTTCGTTCCATTTAACGGCAACACTATGTGCTTTAATCATATCATATAGATTACGACCAGTTACTGTAATTGGGTTAAATGTTAAACCTGAAGCATAATACAATGATGACTTATCATAACCAACATGGTCAACACCACATATAGGTACTGATCCAGAAGCGATTGCGAATAGAACTTCTTCATCACCACTTGTTAGACTATAGAAGTCATTTCCGATTTCTGGGTCTTCACAATACATAACGAAATCATATGAACTATCACGTTCAACTGCATAAGCAATCTCACGATTACCGACATTGATTTGTGGGTTAGCAAAGTGATTGATATGACTTACTTTTTTGTGAGCAAGTAACGACATCACATGATCATTTAAAGCACCAACTGAACTAACAGCGATATTAAATTGCTTGTAATAGTTCGCAATGAAATCTTGCACTGATTCAGGAATAGTTGTTCCTTTAATAAGAATGGTTGGTTTATCCATTTTTACAGTACCGAATTTCTTAGAGAAATCACGCATAATTGGAAAGAAGTTCTGTGAAGCCGCAGTTGGGATAACAAAGAATTCTTTACCGGGTGTTACATAGTTAAAGTGAGTAACTGCATCTGCAAGGTTTGCATCAGGTACTACAATAGTATCAGATACTTCAATTAGGGTTTCAACATCAAGTACAGTACCAATACTACATGCTCGTCCAACTGGTGCCTGCCAGATGAATTCATCTAATGCATAGATAACACGAAGAACATTCGCTCGTTTACTTGATAGTTCAACTGCATATGATTCTGATTTAGATTCTAATTTAAGTGCGTTCACTTGATCAATAAGATCTGTGATATCTTCACCCTTTTCTTGTGCAGTTTGAATTTGTAATTCAAGTACTCCACTCTTTTCAATTAGTGGTTTATCTTCAACTAATAGTGACTCAAGTTTATCTCTAAACCCTGGATCAAGTTCTTCCATGATATCTTGTTGGATTTTTGAGATTACCATAGCTAACTCTGCATCAACACTTGAATCAATATAGATTAAATTAGTGTCACCAAGTATATCACGGGTTAAGGTTCTTGCCTTACTAGGACTCATGGTCATGTAACTGATGTCAGCGTGTTTTCTATAGAAGGATGTAAACTCCTTGATCATAGAATCTCCACGGAATGGAGATAATCGTGACTCACCTTCACCAATGAATAATACATTGAATTTAGGTCGTTGTTCAGCTCTAGCAATAATTTCTTTAGATAGTTCCATATTAAGCGTTCCTATATATGAAATGGGTTATTGTTCAATGCTCAACTCATCTGCATAACTGTAGATGGTTGTCATTATTTGTTCACCAACATTATCCACCGTCTCTAGTGTAGGGTAATTGTTGATTCGTTTATTAACAGATTCCAAGAATAATTTCGGAAGTGATAAACTTGTTTTTCGTTGTGCTTCACTTACTACATCTATAGATAGTTCCGTTACAACTTCGTCCTCTTCATAATAAAGCTTATTAATATGAAGTGGTTGTAATTCTTTTATTAGATTGATAAATTTAAATTTTTCTTCTTCTGTCTTTGATTTAGACATATAGATACGAGCAAATTTATTATTTAGTGTTTCAATCTTAGTGATATCATTAGTATCCCATATAGTTGTAAATTGTGGAGATATATCATTAACTAAGAAGTCATTAGTCATGTCCTCATTAAGTATCCAAACACCATGCTCCTGATCCGAGTTAGCATATGTTAGTGGATAAGGTGAACCTAGATAGTTAATCGACGAGGAGTCAATCTCTGTAAGACTCTTACCATGATAGTGACCACTGAATATATACTTTGCATGTTTAGTGTATAATGATGGGTCAGTTCCATGTATAGCCATATTACCACCTTCCATATCAATATTCATCATTTCAAAGTGTCCGAAAAATACAGTATTTTTGTGGTCTGTAATTTTACTTATATAGTCAATAAATCCAGGTAATGCATTATTTGTTATCCACGGCATCATATACCAATCGTAACCATTTACTTTCATCTTAGTAATACCTTTAAGATGAAGTGTTACATTAGGTATATTATCAAATAATTCAAGTGATACATAATCATAGTCACAAGTGTTCTCGTCATACATATCATGGTTACCTGTAATAATATGTATATCAAAATCTTTAAATGTATCCTGTAGCAATCGCTTAGTATTGATTAATGCTTTTACATTGATTGAGTTCTTAGTATCATGTACATCACCAGTGAAAAATATAGTAGTAACACCACTTTCTTTGAATTTAGGCACAAGTGATTCAAAGTAATCCAATTGACCTTTCTCAATTAGTTCACGAACCAACTTAGTATCTACTCTTCGTGCGAAGTGAGTATCACCAATTAATGCTATTTTTCCGGTTATCTCTATCAATTTAGATCCTGTACTATAGTATGATATTTGCTATAATGTAGGTTAAATTGCTATTTATTTCAACTAAATTGAGTCATTTTTTTATTATAAATTTATTTTAATAAAAGTGATATGATTAGTATCGATAAAATGCATAGAATCTCTACTCTGATTTGTAAAACATATAAGACATTCTGTTGTATTGTTAATAGTATTTTGGTCATGTTGCTCCTTTTGTAACATAGATTGACTTAAACTATCTATGTTGATTGTTTCATTTCCGTTAACACTTACTAGTAAACTTGATAATAACACTAACATTAATAACTTATTTATCATCTTCATCCACTTCCTCCACAACTATTGCTTCTTGTGCTTTGCTTTTCTTATCTTCATTATCTTTCTTGAATGCTTCAATAACATCAAGGAATTGGTGACCTGCTAATTCTTTAGAGCCGTCATCATCACTAGGTTGGTCGTTTAACACCATTTTCATTTCTTCTTCTTGACGATATCTATTATTTAATTCTGCTAAATGTTTTTCGGTTGATACTACCGAGTTAAGCATTTTGGCAATGGAATCAATGCTTTCTGCATCTAACCTAGACTCAGTATCTTTGATATCACTATATATCTTATTCAGTACCATTTTACCGATACGTTGAGTCTGGAAGGCTTCTGCCATAATGACTTCTCTATCAGCTTCAAGTTGCTTTATATCAATATCTGCTTTAACTAATTCAGATGTTTCTAAATTAGTAATAATTGATATTTCATTTGAACGCTCAATGAGTTCAGTTGATTTATCCGCTAGGGCTTTTGTTATTTTCTTTGTGCGTTGTTCTGGTTTAGTTGCTAAGGTTGAACCTTTAGGCAATTTAAACATTTCTTCGAACGCTTCAAAATCAGTTTCATTTAGCATATAGGACTTATTGAAAGTTTTATTTAATTAAGATATATTATTAAAAAGGGAAAATATAATAAATATGAGCAATGAAAAGAAAATGACCAAACCTGAACACATGAAGAAAATTATTGCACATCTTACCGATAGATATATACATATCAAGAAAAAAGATAATACTATTGATTTTATTAAGCTACAAGATAATCAATTATTTCATGCTATTGAAGATCAAATGGATCTATCTGTACAGATTATGCGTGAGGAAATGTACTTGGCTAAATTAAATAGCCAATTAAATGAATTACTAAAAGTAGCTGTAATAAGTACAGTTTATCCAATGCCGAAGAAAATGTATTTATAAATGCATCTGGTGATATATTGAGAACTAAGTTAGAAATAGAGAACCAGAAAGCATATATCAAGTTCATTAAATCACAACTTGATTTCTTGGTGTTCTATGATAAAAAGGTTCAAACATTCCTAGATATAGAAAAGACCAAAATTGAACTTGGTCATTATGATCAGGCTACGATGAAATTACCCGAATAAAAAAGGGAGCATATAGCTCCCTTTAATATTATGTTTTCTAGTTTTATAGTCCAGCTCTATAGTCTGGATTAATTGAGACTGTCCAACGATCACACTGTAAACTCATATCATATTGAAGTAAGTTTGCATCTGAGTGACTTAACTGTGCTCCGCCGATTTCAATAGGCATTGCATTAATTAGGTTGTATGTTTTCAATACTTCGCCATTATTCCAGTTATACATCTCAATCTTAACTGTTTTATTTCTCAATAGATCAGAGTTAGGATTAGCGGCGTCTTTATGATTACCTAATCCTAATTGAAGACCTTGCTCAGTTTTTATACGATCAGTATCAGTATTAGTATTATCTACTAAGTGACCAACATTTAGTAAAGATTGATTCCAAGCTACCATAGCTTCGTATCCAACTTGACCTTCATATTGTTGAGCCGTTAATTGCCAAACACTATCAATTTTAGTATTAGTTACATAGTGAGTTTTAAATCCCATGTAATCAATAGTTTTAGTCTCGGTAGTTATTTTCGGTATAGTTACTTTTTTGATTTCCTTAGCATATCCATCTCTGAAATCGTCAGCGTTAAATTTACCTTGATTGGTTAATGAAACCCCAGTAGCGAGAATAATCTCACCAGGGATTAGCATACGCCATCTAGTACTTCTAACACCATCGCGTTGAGCATCAACTGCTCCTAAGAAAAAATCCTTTGTTACATCTGCAGGCATATTATTTTACCCTCCCTATTAAAGTATTTGTGATCCTACAGTTAAGCTATCACCTGTTCTTTGAACCGTAGTTCTAAGAGTAATGAACTCAACTGCACGAGTTGGTTGAATACGAACATCAACAATAAGTTGATTTGTGTCAATGATATAAGAAGTATTATTTGTAGAGTCACAAATAACCAATCCAGCAGTTAGACCTGCAGGGTTAGAACTCTTGATACCATCTAATTTAAGTTGTAATGTTGATGTGATATTTGCTCTAAGATCAGCAGTATTTAAACTGAAAACTTTAGTATCAAGGAATTTTTCAAATGTTTTGTGAATTCCAGCAATTAACATAACTACATTAAGTCTGTTTAAGGCAGTATCGCGTTTAAGCATTGTTTTCTGACCATAAATATATTGACCTGAATCGTTATTACGAGTTGGGTTAACATTAATGTTATATAACAAAGCAATGTCAGAATCTTCATCTGCGGCATAATTAAATGAACGTTCAAATTTTGGTCTTTTGGAGAAAGCAGCAGGTATTCTACCAGTTTCTTGTCCAGCAGGTGGTAACCAATATAGTCCAGATCTACGGTTATTAGTGATGATGTTAGCTAGTTCAACTGATTTAACTACTTCAACATTTAGTTTAGTATAGTATACATCTTCAAAGATTGAACGACCATCAAAGATAGCACCCCATCTGTCGATCTCACCATTACCACCAAGACCAATCATTGCTTTAACAGTCTTCTCAATATCTTGGTAAGCAACACCATCAAATATAGCGAACATATCTTTACGAAGTTCACAAATATTCAACATCGCCGCCATAACAGAGAAATCAATAGTCTCTAAATTTTTCTTGAATAAGTTTTTAACTGCCGTACCAGCTGCAATTAAGTAATCCGAACGAGAAGTGTCTTTATCTAAGAAAAGATTCCAAGCTGCTTGGTACATTGCGCTACTGTTATTATTTTTTGGTGCATATTCCCAAGCAGTAACAGTGGCTTCATATGAAGCTTGTGTATATGTTGCAGATGTAAGTTGACCTAAGTTAAGAGTAGTTTCGGCAACTGCATCTAAATCATCACTTGTATTTACTATAAATTTAAATCCATTTTCTACGAATTCAGCACTATTACCAATATATAGGTTACTTTCACCAAATGCGAAAGGAATTACTGTACCTTCAAATGAGTAAAGCTCACCTGCGAAGTTATAATCAACTACGATATAAAGTTTAGCAACGGATACACCATCTTCGTTTAAAATATATTTTCTATTCGACACATTTCCTGATCCAGTAGCATCAACATACATCTCTGTTGCTAACCCTAATCCTAGGAAACTACGACCAATTGCGTCATTCATTACAATATTTGCTTGTACAGTTTCAACCACAATTAATGCATCAGAAATTATAGTAGTACCAGTTGTTGTAGTAAATACGAACCAATCAATTGATGACTCACCTAATACAATAGTAGCACCATCAGTTGCTTTAAGTGTAAGTAAGTTAGTTGCTACGGTTACTGTCCATTCTAGTGATGCAGAATTAATTGCAGCTTCCAATAGTGGACCAACAGCTAACACAGTAGGAGTACTGATATCAACCCAGATGTTTCCATTACTTGGATTCATTGCTGCGAACTCAATAGTTGCTTCGGTTGATTTGTTAACTGATTTAAGTAATAGTGTATCACCATCAGTAAGTAGTGCAACACTAGCATCATCAATTAAGTCAATTGTTATTTTACTATCAACAGTGTCATGTGCTTCTAAGTCAACATATTTAGCAACAGTAACACTTAAGTGATCGTTTGCAATGTCATCTGCATCTTCTGATCTGTAACCAGTTGATGCTGTAGGGTCTGAATTCATTATTGCGAATAGTGGAGTAGTTATTGTTTGATTAGGTGAAATCCCAGCAGTTATTGTATCTACCTCTAATGAAAAGTCAATATTACTTCTACTTACAATAGTAGTGGCAATATCATTAATAGTACGATCACCGATAAAAGTATCTGAACCAGCAATGTCCTTAGCAACACTAAAGCTAGTAGTAATATCTGATGTTGCTGAATCAAAACTAACAACATATGCGTCTGTTTTAATATTTTCTTCAACTAATGGTCTAACATACTCGACGTTACCACCACCTAGAACTAATGCTCTAGCCGCATATAAGCCTTGATTGTATTTTGAATTGTTGTACCCACTACCCAATACAGTATCAATCGAAGGTGTTGAACCTAAGCGATGGATTTTATTGAATTCACCACGGGTAGAATAACCAACAACACCACCTATTGCATTAGGGTTGTCCACAATTTCAACTCGTGAATCATCAACCAACGTAATGCGCGTTCCCGCTGCACCTTGATTTGCCATGTGTAATCTCCTTGTTAATTTTATTTAACTAATTTGTTAGTAATAGTTTATATATCTAAATCATTAATTCTAAAACTTGAGATTTTTATTTTTTAGCATATTTAATGGTGTTTTCATTGTGGTTAATGTATAAACTATTTTAGCAGGAGTCATATATGTCAGATAATAGAAAATACTTACATTATTTAAATTGTTTAGAGAGTGAGAAACCAGAATTAGCATCAATAACTGAAGCTATTAAATCTGCGTTTCTTGAATCTGTTGATCCGATTTCAAAAACAGAAGTGAAAGCACTTAAGGAATTCCCTGTGCAGTATATAGATAAAATAGATACAGATGATGATTGGACTACTCAGTTACATATATGGGCTGAGCAAGGTGTTGACGAGTTACTTGATATTGATCCAATTTACTTTGTTGTTCGTGATTCTAATCGTGATACTATGTTATCATCTCTTGTTAAGGGTGCTCTAGGTCTTTATACAGATATGGTTGATTATGTATTAATTAAGAATATATTAGACACTGACTTCACTTATGAAGATCTTGACGAAAACGAAGATATCGTGATTAAGAACGCACTTGATTGTGATAATGGAAATGGTGATAACTCACTAGATATATTAGTTGATTATGCTTGGAGTCAAGATCAATATGAAAATACTGATGAAGATATAAAACTACAAGACATCCTAAAAGAATTTGCTAGTAATTATAACGAAACTAAAGTTGAAATTGAAGAAATGACTGAAGAATCAGAAGACGAACCAGAAGACGAATCAGAAGACGAATCTACTGTTGATGATTCTGATAAGCCTTCTGATTAAATATTTCTTGTTCGATCTCTTCCTTAACTTCATTACTTTCCTTAATAAAATTAGATTTAATATCTTCTAATTCCCTAGTACCAGTTTTCACGGCTACTTCTGGTTTAACTAGTGATATATCAAATCCTTCCGATATAAGGTGCTTGGCTTTTGTTTCATCTATGGAGAAAAAGTCCATTACTTCTTTAATTTCGTTCATTTTTTATTACGTGGTTTAGCTTTAGTCTTTGGTTTTCGATCAAGAAACGAAGCTGGTTCATATACTCTATAATATAAATCTAAACACTCATCAACCTTAATAGTTTTATTTTTAATTGCATTTAGTGTAGTTTTATGTGGTAAGTCAAGTAACTTAGATATCTTAAGAGCATTTTGGTACTCATCTGTTTCTGTTGCTTTTTTCTTTAACCATTGTGTCCTATGTAAACTCTCACCATTAAATGACTCATATGCCTTTGCTTGTATATTCTTATCTAATCTATGAAATGCTAAATGATTCAGTGATTTTAGATATGCACCATATTTAGGTCCAGTGTTGTTGGCATTTGGATACATTGACAAAATCATTGATGTCATATATGGATCAAACTTAGTGCTATCGGCATGTGATAGTGGTGTATTATACTTACGATTCTCCATAAAGGAGAACACATCAAATTTTAATCCCATTACATTTTACCATAGTATCCGATTAACTCAGAGAACATACCACCTGTAATGATCAACTCCGGTTCAACTTGTAAATGTAAATCTTTGATCCATTTTGCACAAATGAACGCAACCGAGTATTGATGTTGTGTTGGTACTTTATCTGTCACATAGTCAATAAATGGTTTAATGAACTTAGTATGATCAACTACACAAGAATTATATTTAATTCTAGCTTCTTTCCATTTAGCTTCTCGTAATAGATTATTAATATCAACAATATCAGCATCTTGAATAATGTAATCATTACCCTTAACTTCTTTACCCTCATTACAACTGATGTTATGACTCAGTGCATTAATCATGTCTCTAATTTGTGGGTAATAGTGATGCACTATGTTAGTAATAGTGGTTCTAGCATCTTGTTTTAGTTTACCATCTGAGTCATTGATTGCTTCAGCACCAATTTCTTCAGTGGCTACATGTACTAATCGTTTACACATCTGCACTTTTAAGTCAGTGATAGTCTCTTTATCATTAGTACCACCAAAGTTAATCACAGTAGATCGACTAATTAGACCAGTATCAATCTTATCAATATGGTTTGTAGTGATAATGAATCTAGCAACGTCTTGGTATTGAATCATCAATCGCTTCATTGCATCCTGGAAGCCTTCACTATATCTAGAACCCAACTCGTCTAGTATAACCCCTTTTGGTCTACCATCAAGTGTTGTTTGTTTTATATATGAAATAATCTCTGTCTCAATTATACTAATACTCTTATCAATTGCACAGTTAATAATCTTATATGGGATATTATGTGCTTTGAATATTAATTCACCAGTCATTGATTTACCAACACCATTAGTACCATAGAATAAATATTCTTTGATTTCACCTTGTTCAATGTCGTATTTGATGGATGTTTTAAACTGACTTGGTAAAATTACCTCATCAATTGATTTTGCAGTATGTCTGACTTCCCATATATCATTTCTGTGTGAATTTATCTGCTCGTTAACTTCTTCTAATTCAACTGATTTGACTTCGGTTGATTGATCATCAAAAATATCCATTGTAAATCTCCTAATAAAGAAAACTTAATAAAAATGATTATGATTTTCAATAATTATTTGTTTTATAATTTCAACGCTTCATGTTTTTTACTTTTTTCTTCCTTACCAGTAAGCTTTT
>OCVR010004011.1_pt1 | contig 10020 bp, 6 predicted proteins | sample 1539091 | NCBI WGS metagenome assembly OCVR01 (sample SAMEA3355530, study PRJEB22509) | marine metagenome | biome: marine; feature: coastal ocean; material: water | place: USA | collected 2010-08-07 | depth 16 m | reverse complement strand
ATGGTTTGAGTTCAATTGAAACTTTGTCGTCCTTAACCGAAACACGCCCCATCACGATGCCCGACGCATTGCGCAGCTTGTGCTGAACAGGTTGGGGTTTTTCGGCACTTTTGGCTTTGTTAGAGCCGCTTTCGAGTGCCTTCATCAAACTGTTGAACCGCGCATCTGAACTGTTTCCGCGCGTGGTAAGATTGATCACACCAATAGCAGATGGGCCGTCAAAGCCGGACTTACCAAATAGTTCCGCCATGGCAGACCAACGGTCGCGCCCTACGGATGGGGCGGCGCCTATCGCCTCGATCAATTCAATGGGCAAGTGGTCGATCACATTAAGCATGCGTGAAATCACCGTCTTGTCGATGTTGATCGCATCGCAAATCACCTTGCGTTTATAGCCGGCCTCGGACATCTGGCGGGCAAAATTTGCCTTTTCGATATAACTAAGATCCCGCCGTGCGGTATTTTCTTGCCCCTGAGCCATCACCAAAGCGTCATCATCCAGATCACGGATCATCGCCTTGACCGTTTGCCCAAGATCCCGCAAAGCCAAAACACGACGTCGCCCGTAGACAATTTGATAACGATCCGGCGTTTCAGGGTGTGGTCGAACCAACACAGGTACCTGCTGGCCGTATTCCGAAATTGAGGCCATCAAAGCCTTGTGTTCAACCTCGTCATGCTCAAGACGGTCTTGGAAACCGCCAGCATCAATCAGAAATGGGTCAATATCACTGACCGATCTTGATTTAAGTTCCGCAATCGATTGACTGACCGCACCAATGGCACCTTTGGAATAGCGACCAGACGGGGCAGGGGGCTTAACTGCCGCGCTATTGTCACGCTCGCTTTCTTCAAGCGGCTTTACCGCCTGTTCCATCAATCCCTTTAGCAAATCTTTACGTGCCATCAGCGCCCCCATGCCTGTTGAATCAATGTTTCAATCTCGCCGTTCACTGAATTCAGGCTTTCCATGGCGCGTTCATAGGTTGCGCGCACGAATTGGCCCTTTTCCACCTCATAAAGAGTTTGCTTGGTAATACCGGCATCAGAGATTGCGGTGGATTTCAAAACGGGGTGGTTCAGGACATGATCGCCAAACATGGATCGCATGAAACTAACCATTTGGTTTTGCGGACCATCGCCCGGCTCATAGCGGGTCACTACGTAGCGCAGCCAATCATAGGTCATGTCACCGCCTGCATCCGCCACCACACCCAACAGGTTCGATGTCATCAGCAAAAACTGACACATAGACATCACGTCAAGCATTTGCGGGTGAACCGTTACCAGCACGGCGGTCGCCGCCGACAGGGCCGACATTGTAAGGAATCCCAGTTGCGGCGGGCAATCGATGACGACGATATCGTATTGATCCTCGACCTCGGCCAATTTGGTGCCGACGCGGGTAAAGAACATCTCTCCATCGCGCGCCGAAAGGGCCCGCGGCGTGTCATGTTCAAATTCCATTAGATCAAGGTTGCCTGGAATGATGTCGAGATTGGTGAAATATGATTTCTTGATGACGTCTGCCAAGGGCAGGGGGTCCTCATAACGGATCGCGTCGTAAAGCGTGCCACCATCCAACAAATCGATTTCCGGTTGATAGCCATGCAGCGCCGAGAAACTGGCCTGAGGATCTAGATCAATGGCAAGCACACGGTACCCATCAAGGGCGGCCTTTTGCGCCAAATGCGCGGCAGTCGTGGTTTTGCCAGAACCACCCTTAAAGTTGATGACCGTGATAACCTGAAGATGGTCACCATCACGACGCCCCGGCAAATAGGTCCCGGGTGACTTGGCGCCTTGCTCAAGATACTTGCGCAATTCCATGATGTCGTCGGTAGAATAATACCGCCGTCCACCAGCACGGATTTCAGGCGAGGGGCCTTTGCCGTCGATATCCAATTTTCGAAGGTATGCGTCTTTGACGCCGATCAGGTCTGCCGCCTCGCCCGATGTGAATTTTCGTAATTCTTTGCTGGCGTGTGGCGGGAACAATTGTTCGCGGTGCGCCTGAAGCTGTGCGGACAGTTTCGCGGCGTGGTCACCGACCAATTGATCGATACGTTGGTTTCGTTGTAACATTTTACCCTCGATAGATTACCGTTTGTTACGGCAAACTTCGTTTAATTCTTTTTATTCCGTAAATGAATGCAGGGAAAATGGGATTCGGGCAAGTGATTTTTGCTATATATAGGGCAATCCAGGCTTTAGAGCACTAAAATCAGTGATTTTATCCACAAATAATTCACAGGTTATCCACAACGGGCCGAAGAAAAGTATGGATTTTCGATCTGAAAGGTCAAATTTCACGAATCGAACCAAGGAATTTTAGAGGGCTAGAAGTGGGGGAGAACATCATGTCCTCCCCCTTTTTCTCAGGTATGGATATGAACCGTGAGTGAATTCGGCAATCCAATGCTGTGGCGCGCCGCTATTCGGGGAAATTGAAGCTCAACGCGCAATGTCAGGTTGTACGATTTTTGCATGTCCGAGCAATAGGCGGAATTAGAAAAGAAGCGAATAACGCCTTATTTGGAACGAGTGACGCTAGAATTTCGTGAAATATGGCACGAGTGACGCCAAATTATTGCCGTTTCAATGCTATTCAGCACTCGCATCTAAGATGTTTTTGATCGGTTCAACCATTTTGCGACCAAGGGGTAAAACCTCTTCGGTGACCAAGCGTAATCTTGGGTTACCGTTTTGATATACAACAGCATCTATTTGATCATGTCGCACCCAATGCGATCGATGCACCTGCGTGCCGGCGTTCTTGGGCAGCTCGGCAATGGCGTCTTTTAGGGACAAACGAACCTCTGTGCGGCCCATATCGGTGTATATGGCAACATACTGGCCCAAGGCCTCGACCCTAAGGACAGCGCCGCGCTTATCGCGGGGCAGGCGGGCTTGCAAAACAGACTTGGAGCGACGTACTGGAAAAAACAGCGGGAAATTGCCAGGGTCCACCGCAAGTCGGTTCGTCAACATTGCTTTAAAATACCCAAGGGCCAAAATTTCAGCAAAACCTGAAATCACCGACAGCTGAAACAGGCAATTCAACAGATTTGCGAGAACGACACCCCCGTTCATGAACAGGGAAAGCATGCTCATTTCGATCACGCCAATGAATAATACAAAGGAAAAAATGATCGCAATCATGGGAATGTTGCGGCCAACACCAGCGTGAACAAGTGTGCCAAGAAATGCATACAATATGAACATGTTCATCCCAGCAATGCCGCTGTTGATGGCGAGATGCAGCATGAACGGCAAATCGGCAATCGGCACGCGGATGCCAAAAATCGTTTCCGCAAATGCAGCATAGATAAATATGCCAAACAACAACGGATGGGTCATCGTTTTGCGGATGACCAGATTTACCTGCTCGCGCGATACAATAAGTGTACCCACAGAATTTTTACGTTCCGCCATAAGCGTTATTTCTTGGTTATGGCCGATAAATGTCCCCCGACACACCCGACCCGATCATTTTAACACGTTGATCATTGTCCACCCAGATCAAACATGCCGCTATGTGCAGACCCCATCGAGATAGGGTCTTGCTGACAGATAATGCACTTGGGGTTACCTACGGGCAAGACAAGAACGACCGCGAAAGCAAAAATTAATTGCGCAAGTTACCAGTTGTTACAAATCAAGTAGATTAGGCCAAACGGAAGTTTAAGGTTTCCGTGGCCGTTTTGGTGTAGCGTTCGCACCTTTTGGAACGCGCGGTTTGCCCTTGAACAATGGTTTGCTAGGATCATTTGCGCCCTTTGGCTTGCCACCCTTCACAAAAGGCTTTTTGCCACCCGGTTTTTTGAAAGGCTTCTTAGGGCCCTTGGCATCAACCGCGCCTTCGTGGCGTTCGGTCAAATCCGGGTTGTGGTTTTTAACCTTGTGACGACCAGGTTTGCCGGCGTCTTTGTCTTTTTTAGGCTTCTTCTTGCTGGGTTTGTTGCCGCCACCCTTGTGATCGGCCCATTCGTTATCCCAACCATCGTCGACATACTTGCTTTGTGGTGGTTTTTCGTCGCTAACGTATGGCTTCTTTTTATAGCCGCCGCCGTCGCGCCCACCGCCTGATTTACCTTTGTAACCAGATCCACCGTCACGATCGAATTTTCCACCCGAACTGCCGCGACGTGCAGGGCCGCGCGATGAAGGTCCGCCCAAATCAGGGGCTTTGTCCAACGCGGTCACTTTGGAACCTTCAATTTTCATTGAATTACCTAGCGCCTTAACGAAACCAGCGGCTGAATCCTTGCGGACCTCTACGAAGGATTGATTATCGCGTACACGGATGGCACCCAGATCTTCTTTGGTTAGATTGCCCGCCTTACACAGCATCGGCAATAGACGACGCGGTTCAGCGCCTGCCTCATGGCCACCTTCGATAGAGAACCATGTTGAGGGGCCGAATTCTTCGCGTGGGTGCGCACCAGAGCGACCTTTGTCGCCACGACCACCATCGCGACCACCAGATGGGCCAGCGGCGCTGACTTCTTCTGGGGCGGACTGACGTACGGCGAACAGTTTCATGTAGGCTGTTGCGATTTGTTCAGCGGAATAAGTTGCAACCAGTGCCTCGATTGTTTCAACGTGGCGTGGCTCAGCGGCTTCAAGCCAGCTTGGATCGGCTAGAATCCGTTCTTTGTCACGGGCGAACACTTCGTCAGCTGATGGCGCATCGCCCCAATCGGCGGTTACCTTGGCACCACCCAACAAACGGTTGGCTTTGCTGCGTTGGCTGGATGGTACGATCAGTGCAGAAACACCTTTGCGACCCGCGCGGCCAGTCCGGCCAGAACGGTGCAGTAACGTTTCAGAGTTTGTCGGCAAATCGCCGTGAATAACCAGTTCCAGACCCGGCAAATCGATACCACGCGCGGCAACGTCCGTCGCGATACAAATACGGGCACGACCATCGCGCATCGCTTGCAACGCGTGGGTGCGTTCGTTTTGTGTCAGCTCACCTGAAAGGGCGACAACAGAAAAACCGCGGTTAGAAAAACGTGTGGTCAAACGGTTCACCATGGCGCGGGTGTTACAGAACACCAACGCATTTGGTGCCTCGTAATACCGCAGCACATTAACAATCGCATTTTCAACATCGCGGGCTGAAACAACCATCGCGCGGTATTCAATGTCAGAGTGTTGTTTTGATTCAGCAACTGTTGTGACGCGCACAGCGTCGTTTTGATAAGATTGCGCCAAACGGGCGATCTGTTTTGGCACGGTGGCCGAGAACATCAATGTGCGACGTTCCTCGGGTGCCTCGCCAAGAATAAATTCAAGATCTTCGCGGAAACCAAGATCAAGCATTTCATCGGCTTCATCCAGAACGACAGCACGCAGTTCGGTCATGTTCATGGAATTGCGCATGATGTGATCGCGCAGACGACCCGGTGTGGCCACAACGATGTGCGCACCACGGGCCAAAGCGCGGCGTTCATCGCGCATATCCATACCACCAACACAAGAAACAACCTTGGCGCCAGTTTTGCCATACAGCCAATCAAGTTCGCGTTTCACCTGCAGGGCCAATTCACGGGTAGGGGCGATGACCAAAGCCAATGGTTTATCAGCTTGGGCAAAACTGCCGTCATCCTCTAGAATTGATGACCCGATGGCCAGACCAAAGCCAACGGTTTTACCGGACCCTGTTTGCGCAGATACCAACAGATCGGCATCAGCAAGTTCGGGCTTGGTTACAGCCTCTTGAACTTGGGTAAGGGTTTCATATCCACGGGCGGCAAGGGCATCGGCAAGAGTTTTAATCACGGGTACGGCTTTTCATTTAATGAGGTGGCCATCGAGGCCAAAGATTGCCCACTAAGCCCTTTGCCCTCAATTGTATAGTGCAGATTGCGCAACAGTTGGCGCAAATTGCCACAGGTTTAAGGCAAATACACTGGGTAATGTTGAAACCTGATTGCTTGGCTATTGCTTGAGAGCCGCGAAATTGGGTAGCTTGTGAAAAAAATCAATAAAACAGGCCAGTTCGATGATAATCACAGATATTTCTTCTTGCGTATTACCAGATGGTGATGCGCTTGCCCGTGATTTACCAGGATCAGTTGAGGAACTTGGTGAGGATTTTGTTGCGAAATATGACAGTAAAACACTGTTTTATGACGTTTTTTATTACAGAGATGGTCCACTAAAGAAGGTGATCGCCATTGGGCCAACTTTGCGCAAGACCCTGCGCGTTTTCCTAAAGTCTGCGGAAATCACCATCGACGGTCTGCCGGTGCAGATGATCGAAACCAGCCCCAATAAACGGTTTTGCCAGCTTGAATTTGAGGTGCCTACGACAACGCCCAAGGTTCTGAGCATCCGTCATGAACAATTTAACGCCGACATTCCGATCAATTTGCCCTCGTTGCGCGATTTCGCAGGGACGCGGGCCATTACGACTTTGTCCAAAAACAACCGATTGAACTGGATCGAGGATTGGGCCCGCCATCATATTGATGCGCATGGTGCAAATTCCTTGGTGTTTTTTGATAATGGTTCGGACGCCTATGATTTGACCGAACTGCGGGAATGCATTGCGGGCATAAAGGGTTTGAAAGCTTCCGTCGTCTTGCGCCCTGAATTTACTTATGGTCCGTCAGGCAATCATCGCCAAGCCACGAATGCGCGGTATTTACAGTTTGCTATGTTCGCTATTTCCAAGATGCGGTTTTTGGCGGATGCCGATGCGGTTTTGAATGTGGATGTTGACGAAATGGTCTATTCAAAATCCGGCGCCAGCATTTTTGATGCCGTGAAAGAAGACACCAAAGGCTATATCACTTTACCCGGCACATGGCGTCATGCCACGCGTATGGGTGACGATGATGCCCCGCTAAGCCATGCGGATCACACCCATGAACATTTGGGGCAGGGGGATCAGATTTGGCCGAAATGGTGCGTGGATATGAAGGGTGCCATCACGGATGAGCCATGGCGCACGCACGGGTTCAACGGGATCACAGAAAATTTTCACGATGATTTCGGGTTTTTTCATTGTCGCCAGATCACCACCAACTGGCATTTTTCGCGACCCCACTTGAACGCGGATGAATTGCGGCTTGATCCGTTCGCACAGGCCGTTTTGGCGGGCTAGTCAGCGCTATTTTTGAAAAGTTCGGTATTCAGCAACCACCCGCTTTGGGCGGTTGCTGATTGTTTTGTGCAAGATCTCCAATCAGGATATCGCGTTAAACAAAGATAAAGTCATCCACGCCCAAATCGCCCAGCGTAACGCCGGTCAGGGTAATCGTGTCACCTGTGCCATCTGAAATCACCACATCAAGGCCGACTTGGGCGATGTGATTGCTGGCCAGCGTGGTTAGATCGGTATAATCGGTTATCGCGGTCACGCCGCTCAGGTCAATTTTCTCGCCGTCGTTGGTTGCGTTGAAATCTGTGATGATATCGACACCAAATCCATCCACAAAGATGAAGGTGTCCAAACCTGAGCCACCTGACATCGTGTCGTCACCCGATCCACCGATTAGGGTGTCATTGCCGCCACCACCAAACAATTGATCGTCGTTGGCACCGCCATCAAGCGTGTCTTCGCCTGCTTGCCCACGTAAAACATCATTGCCATTCCCGCCGTAGGCCTCATCGTTGCCAACGCCACCAAAAAAGCTGTCGGCGAAATCGCCGCCATACATCACATCACTGTGGTTGCCGCCAAACAAAACATCTTGGTCGTCGCCGCCGAAAAGCGTGTCGTTACCAGAGTTGCCGTAAAGCGTGTCTTTGCCAGAACCGCCATAAAGTACGTCCACAGCACCATTGCCAAATAGCTTGTCACCGCCATCATCACCAACAAGCGTATCCGTCCCAGCACCGCCAAAAAGGACATCTTTATCGTCACCGCCATAAAGCTTGTCTGCCCCATCTTGGCCATAAATCTTGTCGTTATTTTCGCCACCATAAAGGCTATCGTTCTCGGTGCCGCCAAACAGCTTGTCCAGACCAACACCGCCGTAAAAGCTGTCGCTGTCAGCACCACCATAAAGCTTGTCGTTGCCTTCATCGCCATACATTGTGTCGTTCGCTGCGCCGCCATAAAGGGCGTCGTTGCCAAGACCGCCGTACAAATCATCGGCGTCATCATCCCCATATAATTTGTCAGATTGGGCGCCACCGGAAATCACATCTTCGCCGTCACCACCAAACACCGTGTCTTTGCCAGCACCCGTGGAAAACACATCTGTCAAATTCGTGCCCGTGATCGAGTCGTTTTCGGTGATCGTGCCGATGGCAATGTTGTTATAATCCAAAACCGCACCAGGGGCGAAGGGTCCGGAGGATATGGCACTCAATGTGCCAGAGGCTTCGACAGCCGCCATTAAGGCATCTAAATCTGACTGAGATGAAATTGAAAGCGCCGCGCCTCCGACCACAAAGACATTTTCAATGCCTGTGTTGGGATCGAAAAAATTCATAATGTAGGATGTTTTGCCAAACAATGTCAGCGCACCAACATAGGCTTCGGTACTGAAGCCAAGGGCAACACCATCAATTTCTGTCAAATAAGATTGCCCAGTGACAGTGGAAAACGCAACAGTCGGCAAATCGCCATTTCCCGTGGCAAGGACGGAATACGTACTTGTGTAGTCATCCGTTGTAATTGTTTTAAAGACGACGGAACCTTCATAAACGGCGTTATCCGATTCATCATAGCTCCAGGAAATGCCGGTCATTGTAAAAGTTGTCACTAGAATTCTCCAAAAATAGATACACACACGCCCAAGGGGCATTTGGGTAAACTAAACACGCAGTTCGTGTTGGTGTAAAGGGTGCAACGGTTCAGGAACGGTCGCAAATTCCTGAAAACCATTGGAAATTATGCACATAATGCGGGTACGTCAGGGGGGTCATTTCCAAATCACCTTACCCATCGCGCCCTGGTTCAGATGGATTGGATGAAAACAGGGACATCTTGTTGCCTTGGGGATCGCGCAGGTAGCCGACGTAAAAATTAGGCCCATACGCCGCGCGAAAACCTGGTTGCCCCTCGTCTGTGCCACCATGGGCAAGGGCGGCGGCATGAAGATCACGCACCTGTTGTTGATTTGCTGCCTCAAAGGCCACCATGGCCCCGTTGCCCGCACTTGCTGGTGCCCCATTAAAAGTTGGCTTTACATAGAAGTCGGGCAGAATGATCGACTGCCCCTCGGCCACGGGTAAAACATAACTTAACCCTTCCACGCCTTCGCTTAGCGTATATCCAAGCGCGGGCAAGAGCGCGTTGTAAAACACTTTGGCGCGGGCAATGTCATCGGCACCAACAGTAACATAGGCGATCATGTAAGGCTTCCTTTGCAAACAAGCATTTGTATCAATGATCGGTATGACACCACGTAATTGCCGCAACGACAAGGTTTCTTGGCGCGGTGAATTCCCGACATTCTTAGGTCGCGAATAGCTGTGTTCTGAAATTCAAATTTTGCTAATCCCATTACAAATTCTCTTGCAAGGTAAGCCCATGTCGCCCAACACATCATCTGGCCCCGCTGAAATCAGTCACAGACGCGGATTGTTTTTTGTCTTTGCCGCAGGTGTTTTGTGGTCAACTGTTGGTCTTGGTATTCGATTGATTGAAGATGCCAGCGTTTGGCAAATCTTGCTGTATCGTTCCTTTGCCCTTAGCACATTTTTATATTTCGTGATCCGCATCCGCAGCGGCGAAAGCCCGTTTTCACAGGTGCACCGTGCCGGTATGCCCGCCGCCATTGCAGGTTTGGCGTTGGTTGCGGCCTATTCGGGCGGCATTTATTCGATTCAAGTTATTTCAGTAGCCAGCGCTTTGTTGTTGTTCGCCACTGCGCCCTTCATGACGGCAATATTAGGCTGGATCATATTGCAAGAACGCGTGCGCCCCGCCACATGGATGGCCATCGTTGTGGCCATTGTGGCTATTGCGATCATGGTGTCAGGCCAAACCTCGGCGAGTACACAGAACGGGCAACTGGGCGGGATTTTGGCGGCCCTTGGTTCGGCCCTTGGCTT
>OCVR010004010.1_pt1 | contig 10024 bp, 9 predicted proteins | sample 1539091 | NCBI WGS metagenome assembly OCVR01 (sample SAMEA3355530, study PRJEB22509) | marine metagenome | biome: marine; feature: coastal ocean; material: water | place: USA | collected 2010-08-07 | depth 16 m | reverse complement strand
CCCGTACGGCGTCATCGTATTCGGGCTTGAACGCCGCCGTCGCCAGCACGGTAGCCGTCATCACCGCCTCCTCCTGAAGGTCGAAGATCGGCACGGCCGTCGCCCGGAGCCCGGGGATCAGCGAGCCGCTGATGGCGGAATAACCGTCGGCCCTGACCCGTCGGCGGAGAGCTTCCACGTCCACAGGCTCCAGGCCTCGGCTCTCGGCGGTCTCGCGCTCGATCAGGTGACGCGTATGGCTTTCCGGCCGGAAGGCCAGAAATACATGACCGGTCGCGGACCGCAGCAGCGGCAGGGACGATCCGACCATCAAGGAGGTGGCGACCGGCGGCGACCCCATGGCCCAGCGCACCACGATCGGCCCGCTGGGCCCCAGCGACGCCATCTGCACCGTGCGGCCCGTTTCATTGGCGAAGGCGGTGATGGCCTGGCTGGCCTGCTGGAAGGCGTCTATGCGGGTGAGCGCCCCCAGGCCCAGACGCAGGGCGGCGGGACCGAGATCATAGGCGCCGCTCTGGGGGTCTTGGCTCGCCATCCCGGCGGCGACGAGGCTGGCCAGATAGCGGTGGGCTTGGGACGGCGACAGCTCGGCCCCAAGGGCGATGACGCCCAGAGGCTGCGCCCGCTCTTGGGCGGCGAGCACGTCAAGAACTCGCAACCCGATGCCGACGGACTGAATCCCCTGACGTCTGTCTCCGTCCGCCTTCAAGTCAAACTCCCTCGCCTGTGCTGATGCCGTGCGAATCGAGCCTCGCACCACGAGTCGGATTGGACCGTCTGCCGTCTGCGCCCGTCAACCTGACTACAATGCGCCGGCGATCAGCGCAGCGATGGTGCTGTCAGCCTGCGATCAAGTTTGCAAGGCCGTGGATCAGCACCACTGTTGGCCGATCACCGTTTATCAGCGAGATTCTGGAGGTCGCTAGCCGCCTTAGCCAACGGAATGACGCTTATGAACCATGAACTCAAGTTTGATTCTCCGGCTGCTGCATTGAGTGGAAGGTCGCTTCCCCGGAGCGGACATTCTCAACCGCCGCTTTGAGTCAGGAACGGCTATCGACGCGAAGGTCTGAGAAGCGCCAAAACCGGACATTCACTCGTGGCCGGCAAGCCGACCTTCGAACCTTCGCCGGCTAAGCGTCCGCTCCCGACCCGTTGCGGACATCAGAGATTGCGCTTTCGCAGGGCAAGGATAATGGATGTCCATGTCTGGAATCTCACGTCGCACCGCGCGTGCCCATCCCGCAATCCTTACCGCGGTTCTTCTGATCAGTTGGTTCTTGCAGTTGGTTGCATCAAGCATGGCTGTCGCGCCACTAGCGCGCGGCCTTCTGATCTCAATCCCCCTCGGAGCCATGTGCTTCTGGTACTGGGCGGTTTTTGCGGTAGCGAGAGCCTCCAAACCCGACGCTACAGTTCCCCAGTGGGCATGGCTATTTGCTGCGCCGCCCCTTCTGGTACTCATCGCGGGATTCGCTGGTTGGTCTATGAATAACAGCCCGGCCGCCTTCGCGTTCTTCGTTGCTCTATTCGTAGCCATATGGTTCGCGGCGCAGGCTCTGGAAAATGCCGATGCCCCAGGTGGCCACGCGTCAATAGGGCGGATACTGGGCACCATATTGCTAATGTACTTCGCACCGATTGGGGTCTGGGTTTTGCGCCTAAAGATCAGGCGTGTGGAGGCCAAGACGGCGGCGTAGGCAATCTCCGCTACGACCGCTTTTCGCATCGGTGTCGATTTCGCAATTCGACCCTTAGGCGACGATGACCGGGCCCGCTTTCGGACCCGGCCATGGGTCACAGGTCGATCTGTTCTGACATCTCCAGAGCGTCGTCCACCTCGATACCGAGGTACCTGACGGTGCTCTCAAGTTTCCTGTGGCCGAGCAGGAGCTGACAGGCGCGAAGGTTGCCGGTCTTCTTGTAGACGAGCGACACCTTCGTGCGCCTGAGGCTGTGGGTCCCGTAGCCCTGCGGTTCCAGGTCGATCATCCGAACCCACTGATCCACGAGCCGTGCGTACTGTCGGGTGCCGATGTGCTGGCCCGGCCGGCTGCGGCTCGGGAACAGCCAGTCATCTTCACGCTCGCCGCGGACCTTAAGCCAGGCCGCGATTGCGTCGCGCGCCGGTTCGGTGATCTCGAACGGCACCGGCCTTCCGGTCTTCTGCTGGATAACGATCGACCGTTGTCGGAGCGCGCCGCCGGGAGCCACGTCACTGACCCGGAGCCGAACCAGGTCACAGGCTCGCAGCTTGGCATCCAGGGCGCTGTTGAACATCGCAAGGTCGCGAACCCTCTTCGCGACCTTCAACTGCTGTCGAATGGCCCAGATGTGTTTCGGCTTGAGCGGCGCCTTGGGGCCGATCAGACGGCCGGCATTCCATGGGCGCTTCGGTTGCTTGAACAGGTCAGACTGGCGCATGGCCAACCTCCATCGAGGTCGCCTCCCTGCCCGTAGTCCATTCTACGCTCTCTGGATCTGTTCAGCGCCATTTGCCGACGTTGAGATCAGTTCCTAGAGTGGACATTGATCCGCTTTCGCCGCTGCGTGTCAGATGCGTGCCGCAACATCGATCAAGCGTTGCTTGGACGGCGAACTTCACAGGCATCCAGCAATTAAGATCAGTGCAGCTCCGCCAGCAGTTCCGGGAGACCGATAACTGGCGGCTGCACTTCCAGCAGCAGCTCGAGCGATTGTTTGAAGGTGTCGATCTGGAACTCGGCTGTCGATGCGGCGACGCCCAGCCTGAGGCGCATCAGGGCCTCGGGAAGGTCACCGTCCAGCAAGCAGAGCTCGGCTGCGTCGAAATGGCTCCAAGGCTCATCCTGCTTTGCTTCGCTCTGGGCGAACCGGAGGCGACGGGCGCGCTGGAGCGTTCTCAGGTCCGCGCCGCTTAGGGCGAGTGTTCCGTGCAGGGCCGCGCGCAGCTTGAGCATGTTGAGGAAGGGGTAGGGGTGGCTGTTGGAGTACCGGTTTGCCGCCTCATAGCTCTCAAGAGCCTCCTCGCGTCGTCCTGCCCGCTTTAGGACGCCGCCTAGGCTGGCATGGGCGTCAAAGTCATTGAGGTTCAGGGCGATCGATCGCCGCAGCGAAATTTCCCCGGGCGCGTCCGCGGCGGCGTCAGCCCTTGCCGTCTTGTTTTCCGCGATGCCGCGCTCTCGCCAGGCTTCGGCGTACTCGGGAAGCTGGACGGTGACCTCGGTAAACAGCTGGATCGCTTCGTCCCAGTCTCCCTGCTCCTTAAGCAACAGGCCGAGCTTCATGCGATCGAAGGCCGTGGCGTCCGGTCGCTTAATCAGGTCACGAAGCCTCGTGATGGCTCCCCAAGGGTCGAGCTGACGAACCTCGTTCTCGACCGCCAGAGCTAAGGCTTCGGTCTGTTGGGATCGCTTGCGGTGGAAACGCATAGTGGCCTGGACAGGGCTGTCCAGCCGCTCTTCTACGAGCGACTCTGCGACCACTTTCCGGATAAGTTGGCGGGATTCTTCGGCGCTCTCGTCCGGCTGATACTCGTAGGGGAAGGCCTTTGCCATGCGGATGTCGAACGGCAGGGTCACCCCGGGTTGGCGCACGATGATCGTGCCGCTTTCACGCAGGGTGTGGCGGATGCCGAGTTCGTAGAAGACATTGGCGTTCAGGCTGGTGATGTCGGCCAGCACGAGTCTGGAGAACTCGAGATAGTCGAACATGTCCTGGGTGATCAGGCCGCTGAAGAAGTCATGGTCGGTCCGGCGCGCTTGCAAGACCTCGCCTTCCGGCGTCCGCGCGCCGTCAACAGCGGGCTTGAGCACGGTCTCGTAGATGTGGTCGAAGTCGACCTGCACGCCGCCGACGTCGCGCGTCCCGAATGGCATCACGACGAAACAGATGTTCTCGTAGTCCATGCGCCCTTTCCCCGTCGGCTCTCTCCGCGTTGATGCCCGGATTGTCTTAGCGATGCAAAACTCATAGTTGAGGTGGTTGTATCCTGACAATCGTCGCGGCATGCCCGGCCGCAGATCTGGAGTGCGTCGATGACCTTGCAGGAACGGATCGAACGGCCGGGACCCAAGCGGATCCTGTCGCTGGACGGCGGCGGCATCCGAGGCCTCATCACCCTCGGCTATCTCGAGCGGATGGAGACCCTCCTCGCCGCGGGGAATCCGGATTTCCGGCTGCGGGACCACTTCGACCTGATCGGCGGGACGAGCACCGGGGCTATCATTGCCGCCGGCTTGGCGCTCGGCTTGGACGTCAAGAATATTCAGACGCGCTATCTTGACCTGGGCAAGTCCATCTTCGGCCGGCCCGGCTTCATTGGAGGGCTAACGGGGGGGACCCTAGCCGCGAAGTTCGCGACCGAGCCGGTCGAGGCCGCCCTAAACGACATCATCGGCGATCGCACCTTGATGACTCCAGATATCACCACCGGCCTGTGCATCGTCACCAAGAGGTTCGACACCAACAGCGTCTGGCCCGTCGTTAACGCGCCGAACAATCGCTACACTTTCCACGAGACCCAACCGAACGGCGCGTTCCGGCTGAGCAGCATCGTTCGCGCCTCGACGGCCGCACCGACCTATTTCGATCCGGAACTGGTTACCCTCGGACCCGCCACCTTCGGGTTTATCGACGGCGGCATCAGCATGCACAACAATCCCGCCCTGCAGCTGCTGCTGGTCGCGTCCGCCAAGGCGTTCGGGTTCGGCTGGGGCGGGCAGGAAACCCCGCTTCATATCGTCTCCATCGGCACCGGTGAATGGACGCGCGCCGTGCCGCTGGGCAGTTGGACGGAAGGCAGCATGCCGATCCGACAGGTTGGCAATCTCGTCGGCATGATGATGGAGGACGCTTCGGCCCTCAACGAAACCATCCTGCAGGCCATGGCCCGGGGCCGTAACCGACGGATAATCGATCGCATTACCGGCGATCTGCCCGAGCCCCTGTGGCCTCACGCCAATCTCACCTACGAACGCTTCCAGCTCTATCTGGAAGAGCCGTTCATGACCTCAATGGGCATACCGTCGGCCTATACCGCCCGGATCGACTCCTACCGGAAGATGGACAACATCGATCACATGACCGATCTGCTGGACTTGGGCCGCCACATGGCGGAACGGCAGGTGGAGCGCGGCGATCTTGGATGAAGCGGATTCGGATGTGCGAAGGACGGGGACAGAACGTCGCGTTGTCGCACTGGCGGGCCGCCTGCCCGACGCGCCCGACGCCGACGCCCGACGCTTCCCCGCCGCGAACGTCTCGAGAGTTCGCACGCGCCTGAAGGCGATCCTCAATCCCGACGAGACGGTCCGGCTCGTTTGCTCCGCGGCCGCCGGCGCCGATCTGCTGGCGCTCGACGTCGCCGCAGAGGCTGACCTGCGGAGGCATGTGATCCTGGGCGCCGAGCCCGCCGCCTTCAAGGCGCGCTCCGTCGCGGACCGCGCGGGCCCGTGGATCGACCTTTTCGACCGGCTCGTCGTCACGCCTTCGGAGTGGCTGACTCTGGAAGTTCTGTCGTCAGTCCCGCCGGAAGACGATCTTGCCGTCAATCAGGCGATCCTGACCCGCGCACGCGAGGCGGCCCTCGCCGCCGGCGCGCGGCCGGTTGCGGTCCTGGTCTGGGAAGGCAGATCGCGGGGTGCCGACGACGCCACGGCTGACTTCCGCGATCGCGCGATCGCGCTCGGCTTCCATACTCTCGACACGCTGACGGACGGCTGAGGGCCGTCAGCGCCTATTTCAGGTGACCAGACAGGTCCGACCAGGGAACAACCTTCACATTGTGCGTCCGGACCCATGCCGGATCCTGAGCCGGCCGTCCGGTTTTCGAATGGACGGCGATGATGGACTTGCCGAGCCGCGCCGCTTCCGACACCTCCCAAGCCACCCACTTGCTGGCGGCGGTACTGTCCGAAAGGTAGACGACGCAGACCGAGGCGCGGTTGATCCGCTCTGAGATGCGCTCCTTGATGTAGGCTGCCCGCTGGCTGTCGTAGGGCTCGCGCACCGAGAAGTCGTTGAACTCGATGTCGCTGTTGTCGTTTTTCGCCTGGCCCCGAAGGAGGTTGACCTCGTCCTCATCTTCCATAGCGAAGCTGATGAAGACGTTGCGCCGGCCTTCGTTGAGAGCGGCCCTCGCCTTGTCTTCCAGGGACCGAAGATTGCCGATGCTGCTCCAGCCGCCGCCGCCGCCGCCTCCGCCCATGGTCAGCCCTCCCCTATCTTGAACTCGTTACAGGCAATGCAGGCCCCGCACGGTGCCGCGTCGCCCAAGTGGCACGAATAGGTGTTCGGCAACCCCTTGTCGGCCGCCAGTTGTATCACGTCTGCCTTGTGGAAGTCGGCAAGCGGCGCGATCACCTTGACGGGCCGAGCTACGGCGCGTGCCAGGAGCTGTTCCGCCTCGTCGAGGAAGGCGCGCGTCTGGTCCGGGAACAGGCTAGTGTCCTCGTGTAGGAGGCCGATCGAGATCGCGTCCGCGCCCTTCTGCACCGCATGGGCGGCGGCAGTCAGAAGGAACAGGGTGTTGCGTCCGGGTGTGTAGGCGTCCTCGAGCACGCGAAGGCTCGTGTCGGTTAGGCCGGACCGGATCAGCCGCCCGTAACCCGACAGGTCGGCGACGACCGGCTCGGGCAGGTTCAGAACCGACATCGCTGCGCGGCAGGCCGCGAGCTCGCGGTCGCGAGCGCGCTGGCCGTAGTCGATGAATAGCGGATGCTGCTCCAGGCCCTGCTCGCGCGCAAGAAACGCCACAAGCGTCGAGTCCAGGCCGCCGGAAACGAGGGTGACCATGCTCATTCGCAAAGGCTCCGGACGTTCTCTCGACGCGCGACTCGCATCACGATCCAGATCGCCTTGTCAAGACGGCCCAAGCTGTAACCCAGCCCCCGCGCATGCTCCCGAAGACGATCTTCCAGCTCACGGTAGCGCGGAAGGCTCGACACGTGGCGCAATCCCGCCGGCGCGAGGCCCATGAGCGCCATGTAGTCCAGGATGTGGCGGTCAAGGACAGCGAGGTCTTGGCTGTAGCCGATGTCGCGCAGGAACATGCTGGCCTGCTTGGGACCGAGCCCCGGCGCTCGACGAACCAGCCAGCGACGGGCGCTCCGGTCGTCCGGGAAGGTCCGCAGAAGCGGACCTAACCCCCCCGCTGCGCGATGCACGATCGACCAGCTTCTCGCCAGCTGCGTCGCCTTGACGTTGTAGAAGCGATAGCGACGTGGCCGCCCCTCGACCGTAATCGGATGCGCGAGGATTTCACGGAGCGGCTCGTCAGATCCCGCGGCCGCGGCGCGTTCTATGGCCCGGGCCGACATGATCTCGTCTGCCGCGGCCTCGGCTAGGGCGAACGGGACTTGGCTGCTGAGAAGACAACCGGTGAAGGCGCGCCAGAGGTCATGGTCGGCGTCCGGGCACGCGTCGTCGACATCCGCCCAAACGGGTTTGTCGGCCGGGAGATCCGGACAGATTGCCAAGACCGCATGGCGGACGTGGAGGGATTCGAACGACGTCATTTAAACAGGTCCGGCACGGCTTGGGTCAGTTGGCGCGTGTTTGCCTGGTGAAGCAAGCTGGTCACTAACGCCTCGAGCGCCTTGCGGCGACAGGCGTCCTGAAGAAGCGCCGCGATCTCGGAGTAGTAATCCAGATTGTGTATGGCCGTCTTGCCCGCGAAATGGATGTCGTCGCTTCGGACGGCCGCTTGGGTGACTTCATAGGGCGAGTTCATCGACTGCTCGATGAAAAAGTCGAAGTGCTGGAAATGGTTCAGGCGATGGTTGGCACGATCGACCACGACCCGACACCATTCCAGGCCGTCGAAGCTGTCAGCCCCGGCGGCCGTCAGGGTCACGATGCTCCACGGGTTGCCGGTCCCGAGCAGATGGACGGGCTGATAGAACGGAAGCGCATCAAGCGCGGCGCGGATCCGCATCATGGCCTTGATCCGGCAGATGAGCCCCGGTCCCAGCTCGCGTTCCGGAATGGCCAGAAGCGGCGGCCGAAGCTCACTGGCCAAATTCCGCAGCAGGGTCGGGAAATGCTCCAGATCGTGGCCGCCGGCCAGCCGCGGCGCATGGATGATCGGCACGATCGGGGCGGAGGTGAAGGCGCGATCCCGATGCACGCTGGCAACGATCTCGTCGAAGGCCGCATTCGGATCCCTCGAAGGGTTCATCACATCGAAGGAGCAAGCCAGATCGTGTGGCGCGCGCGCCAGGGCGGCTGCGAACAGCTTGGGAGTCCATTGAGCATCACCCCGTCGCGAGGCTTCGTAGTTTCCGGAGTCCATAAGGATGAGGCCTCCGGCCCTTCGAAGGGCGTCGAGCGCTGCGGCGCGATCGTCTGCAATCCGTTCGGCTCCGCTTGTCCCCGCTCCCGGCAGACGGCCTGGATCCCAGTCGTAGGCCGACAGCAGTACGTACGGATAGCGGAAAGCGGCGGCCACGCTGATTGCGTCTTCGGGGGACAGCTGGGTCTCGTGGGATGAGACCGACATGAACAGGCCCGGAAGGCGTAGCCGGTCATCTAGGATTGCGTCGGGGCGTGGCGGCTTCTCACGGGGGGCGACGACCTCGCTGATCTTGATGACAAGCTGCTTCCAGCCTTCGAGGCTCTGGTCGCCCGTCCAGGCTCCAAGGGTGACGGCGCTGTAGGTCCCGAGGGGATAGGGCGCTTCCGTGTCGTCGATGAGTACCGGGATGATCGGCTTCTTCTGCTTTCGTGCGATCTCGAGCTCGCCGACGATCGTGTCCTTGTCGCGCGCCGTCTGCGAGTTGACGTAGACCACGCACTTGGCCTTCTGCATCTCCGCTTCGATGTACTGGGGGTAGGAGCCGACGAGCTGTTCGTCCCACCAGACCGCCCATCGGGCCTCTAGGGCGTCGTGCAGGCGTCGCGCGACTTCGCGATCGACACCCGTGTACACGATGTAGATGTCCGCCATCGACCGGCCCCGACTCACCTTGACCGAGAAAAGCCGGTCTCGGTTGATGTTTCAACCTGTGCGTTTGTCCCCCAGCGCGGCCCAGGCGGTGCGATAGATCGCGGTCGTGAAATCCGCGCAGACATCCCTACCGGGTGACGGCACAGTCGCGCCCGTTTCGTCTAGGGTCACGACCGAGGTTCCGGGGTGCGCCGTGAACGGGTCGTCGAGGGGCTGCTGCAAGGCCTCCGCAACGACCAGAACCGCAGTCGTCGCTCCAGGAGCGACAGCTGGGTCGCCCAAACCCGGGCAGGCGACCTCGACCCCCATGGCCCTCAGACGGTGTCGCGCTTCCTCGAGGACGAAACGGCGACCGAGCGTGCTTGGGGAGCCCAGGATGAGGATTCTGCCGCGGTCGGCGCTCAGTCGCAGTGGCGGAAAATTGCGCTGCGGCGGCGGAAGACTTCGCGTCTCCGCGTAGGCGGCGACTGCGCGCGAAGCCTGGTCGGCCGCCACGTCGGCAGCGAGCCCGCGCTCGGCCCACAGATGCGCGAACCAGGCGCTGAACACGTCGCCGGTGCCGATCTTGAAGACCGCGTTGGATCGATAGGCCGGGACCTGGCAGGGCTCGGCTTTGCCCTCGTACACCGCGGCACCGTGAGCCCCGCGCTTGAGGATCAAAACATCGGCCGCCTCGCCTGCCATCACAGCCCGAGCGACGTTGTCGAGCCCACCCTCCCCGCCGTGCGCACGCAACTCGCCTTCATTCAGCACTAGGGCCAGGCGATCGGCCCGCGAGCCGTTCTGACGGAACGACATCTGACGGCGCGCTGTCTGAGGATCGAACACCGCCGTTCCCGCGTCGACGACGGCATCACCTTCGAGAAAGCCGAACCTCAGAATGGTATCGGCCCGGATGTGGAGCGGTTGAGCCTGCGGGATCGCCTCCAGGGCGGGCTCGATGTGGGGATCCGATAGAGGGTGCAGATAGGAGAAGGCGATCTCTGTCGTTCGGGATTGCTCCAGAACTTCGACGCCGATCTCGCGGAGTCGACGAACGGCATCGGAGGTCGGCCCTTGGGAAACATAGGCGTGCAGACGCACGGTCGGCGAGACGCC
>OCVR010004009.1_pt1 | contig 10025 bp, 5 predicted proteins | sample 1539091 | NCBI WGS metagenome assembly OCVR01 (sample SAMEA3355530, study PRJEB22509) | marine metagenome | biome: marine; feature: coastal ocean; material: water | place: USA | collected 2010-08-07 | depth 16 m | reverse complement strand
AAATGAGATCGCCGAAGCGGTTGAACATGCTTATGTTTTCAGCACTCCCCAAGCAATGCGTGTCACCGAGGCGATTAGAAAAAAACAAAACCCCTCAGGCGACCGCGGCTACATTGAGTCGCTCATCATCGCGTTACAAACGCACGATAGCGTCGGGAACCATCCCCATGGCAAAAGACTCCACCAACTAACCTCACCTCAATACCAGCGATCCGCCGCAGGCTTGGTTCTGCTTTATCCATCGATTCCGATGATTTTCATGGGGGAAGAGTGGTCCACCGATTCGCCCTTCCCATTTTTCGCAGATTTTGAAGACCCTCGCTTACGAAAATCCGTCGACCAAGGGCGGCAGAATGAGTACCCACACCACAACTGGGATGGGTCTCCCCTGCCCTCCGACCCGACTGCCTTTTCCAGCACCAAGTCTCAACCGGATGACCTCAAGCAAGAGACGCATCGCTGGTATCAGAAATTATTGTCGTTGCGAAAACAAATGATTCAAGAAGGAGTATTGAAGGCCAAAAATTTATCGACTTACTCCGACTTAGAGAACTCAATTTTTAAATTGATCTACAAAACAACCGAAGGTTCATTGCATATTTGCTCTCGATTAGCGGGCCTGCAAGCCGCGCCGCTTCCATTAGAAATCTTAGACGCGAGTGAGATCTTATTCGACTCAAACTACAAATCGAGTCAACCAAACGAACTCAGCGGTTCACAGTGCCTCATTTGGAGGTCAAAGACCTAGCTCCTCCACCGTCTCAATTCCGGGACAAAGCATGTCAAAAACACGAGACTGCCACTCATTAGCAAGCTAAGTTGCTCACTTCAACCCATCTCCGGAACGGCCATTGTAGACTGGCTCATTACGATCTCGAAAACGCTGGAACACGACTTCCGCTTCTTCGGCCAGCACGTTTTCGATAACTTCTATTCCCCTCGATTCCAACTCTTGCTGCCAATTGGGGTGCACTGCTCCTTCGTCAAACCCAGTCAATGATTCAATCCGTTCACCCGAAGCTCCAATCACCAAACTTCGAACCCCCGACCAAGGCAGCGCTCCGCAGCACATGGCGCACGGCCTTCCGTTGACGACAATTTGATAGTCCGGCATTTCCGGACCACCCAAATCAAATGTTGAGAGTTTTTTCTGAGCCAGCGAAATGGCAACAATTTCAGCATGAGCCGAAGAATTATTGGAAGGCACCACCCGGTTGACTCCAATCCCTATCACTTCTCCCGAATTCTTTTCAAAAATCCCGGCAGCAAAAGGGCCACCGGTTTTTTTGTCCAAATTGATCTCGGCAAATCGGATTACCGTCCGCATTCGCTGTTCGCATTCAGGAATGAACTTAGGCAGCAATTGATTTTCCTCAATAGCCCATTGCGGGAGCGAAACCTCAAAATTCATCATGCCCATTCATGCCATTAAATTATCAACCGTAAACTTAGTTCAAGCTTGCAAGTGCCTGATTGAGTGTCGAACTAGGACACATTGCCTCCGAAGCTGTCGCTGGGTTGGGGAAATAATATCCACCGATATCCACCGCTTGGCCTTGAACCGAATTCAATTCCTCAACAATGACTGCTTCATTTTCCAAAAGCAGCTTCGCAAACGGTGCAAACTTTTCTTGCAGCTCATTATCCTCCGTCTGCTGGGCCAACGCCTCGGCCCAATAGAGAGCCAGATAGAAATGACTTCCACGGTTATCAATCTCGTTTACCTTTCGAGACGGCGACCGGCCTTCATGAAGCAGTTTTTCTGTAGCCTGATCAAGTGCAGTGGCAAGACTTCGAGCTCGTTGATTACCCTGAGTGCCCGCAAGATGCTCTAACGAAACTGCTAACGCGAGAAACTCGCCTAGCGAATCCCATCGCAAGTGATTTTCAGCATTGAATTGCTGGACATGCTTGGGGGCCGAACCACCAGCACCCGTTTCAAACAATCCTCCACCGTTCATAAGTGGAACAATCGATAACATTTTGGCACTGGTGCCTAATTCGAGAATCGGAAATAGATCGGTCAAGTAATCTCGCAACACATTCCCAGTCACTGAGATCGTATTTTCACCCGCATGACAACGCTTCAATGTGTAGCGAGTCGCTTCCACTGGAGACATGACGTGAATCTCCAGACCCTCGGTATCGTGATCACCAAGATAAGTCTTTACCTTACTGATGAGTTGCGAATCATGGGCTCGATTGGAATCTAGCCAAAACACCGCAGGCCAACTGGTCGCACGAGCACGTGAAACAGCCAGTTTCACCCAATCCTGAATAGGAGCATCCTTTACCTGACACATCCGCCAAATATCCCCTGCCTCTACATGGTGCTCTAAAACAACCTCACCTGATTCCGTCAGTACGCGAACCGAACCTGCCTCGCCAATCTCAAATGTCTTGTCATGAGAACCGTATTCCTCGGCCTTTTGTGCCATTAATCCGACGTTGGGAACCGTGCCCATCGTCGTTGGATCGAAGGCGCCATTTTGCTTACAGAACTCGATCGTCTCTGAATACAGTCCCGCATAACTGCTGTCTGGAATAATTGCTTTAGTATCCTGCAACTGACCATCGGCATTCCACATCTGTCCGGAACTTCGAATCATTGCGGGCATCGAAGCATCAATGATAACGTCACTTGGGACATGCAAATTAGTGATTCCGTGATCAGAATTTACCATCGCCAAATCGGGGCCGTTTTCGTAGGCCAACGCAATATCTGATTCTATCTCTGCTCGCTTTTCGTCAGGAAGAGATTTAATTTCAGCAAGAAGATTTCCAAGACCGTTGTTCACGTTCACGCCGCACTCACTGAGCGAATCATGGTGCTTTGCAAAAACATCCTGGAAGAAAACTTTGACAGCATGTCCAAAAATCAGGGGATCGGACACTTTCATCATGGTGGCTTTCATGTGAAGCGACAAAAGAACACCCTGCTCTTTTGCTTCGGCAATTTCAGCCGCCAAGAAAGTCTTGAGCTTCGCAACATTCATTGCCGTCGCATCAACAATCTCACCAGCCAAAACTGGAACCGCATCCTTTAAAATGCTGACGTTGCCATCGGCAGTCACTAGCTCAATTCGCAAATTACCAGCCGTTTCAATTGTTGTCGATTTTTCATTCGAGCAAAAATCACCCTCGCCCATTGTGGCAACATGTGTCTGAGAATCAGCCTTCCACGCGCCCATCGAGTGTGGATTTTTTTTGGCGTACTGTTTTACAGCATTAGGCGCTCGACGATCCGAATTGCCCTCTCGTAAAACTGGATTAACCGCACTTCCGAGAACCTTGGCATACCTGGCTCGCAAAGCTTTATCTTCATCTGTCTTCAATTCATCAGGATACTCAGGAAGCTCATATCCCCGAGCCTGGAGTTCGGCAATGGTCTCTTTGAGCTGAGGCACCGAAGCACTAATGTTTGGAAGCTTAATGATGTTGGCATCAGGCTCTTTCACAAGCATCCCCAACTCTGCAAGGTCATCAGCAATGACCTGCTCACCTGTCAAATATTCTGGAAACGATGCAATCACCCGACCTGCTAACGAAATATCTCGAGTTTCTACCTCGATGTCACAAATGTTTGCAAACGCTTGAACAATGGGAAGCAAAGATTTAGTCGCCAGCGCGGGGGCTTCGTCGGTCAGAGTATAGATAATTTTAGATTTTGACATGGCTCTTCTTGGTAAGGATGAACTTCGGATACGCTCATTGTCTTTTAACCGGTCAGTTTTTCTAGTGGGGTTCCAAGACACCCAAGCCCTGTTTTTTCGAACCAGCAGACCCAATACTGCATTCGCCAACAACAAGTCATTCCCTCAGAAACCCTCCATCGCACCAGAACGGATACAATCTTGCTTCTGAATCGAATCGAACAACCCCCTACCGAACCGCCAAAACAGCGTTCCAAGCGAAAACACCAAGCTGATCGCAAAGAAATTTATTCCTATTTCTCGCCCCGTGGCCCCCTCCACCTCTCAGGCCGTTTACAAAATTCCCTGTGAAAACCCGATTCTGAGTCCTACTCCATGCGTTCTCCAGACGGAACCGATGTCAAATAAGGGTGATTGGATATATTGGCTAGTCAATTTTCCCTCGTTGTCAGCGAGAATGATTGAATCCAACAGCACGCTAAAGGAGGAAAATCCTCTGTTAGCCCATTATCACCGACTGCCTCCCAAGCAATGATTCAATTTTCATTGCCCACCGAATGACATTCAGCCGCTGACTGAACTTCGCCAAACACCCTAAAGTTTGGAAGAAAATTGATTTGCGTAAAGAGTGAATTTATTTGTATTGACTCCCAAGCTCGCTTAAAATCTAGCCCGTTACGTTGGTCGAAATTGGCGATTACGGCTCGTCAATAATGTTTGATTTCAATGAGCGGAAAAGAGTTCCAATCCACACAAAATGTGGTTACAGGATTCCAATTCAAAGCTCATCGAAATAAACGTTAGCGATCAATAAAGTCTGTGTTTTGTTTGGGGAGTGGCGGAAATGCCGCAAGGTACGATAAAGAAGTTAACGGATAAGGGTTTTGGTTTCATTGAGGGGGAGCGAGGAGATATTTTTTTCCACCACTCTTCATTAGAAGAAACGACTTACGAAAATCTTCGCGAAGGTCAGAAAGTAGAATACTCTGAAGGACAGGGGCCTAAAGGTCCTCGAGCTGAGAGTGTTCGCGTGGTCGATTAATCGAGCATCAATCATAAAGAAAACAGGATCCACGCAAGGCAAGTGCTTTTCGTGGATCCTGTTTTATTTTCAGGATCAATTTCAGAATCAATAGAGCGCATTCAGTCGCGTCGATGGAATTTTTTGCCGCCATCGTTTTCTTAATTCGCCAAAGGTTGATCTCGCTCTCTCGAAATTGCTAGCCGTTTCTTCGGCTTGAGCCAGCAAGCGCTAAATTTCAACCATTTGGGCTGAGCATGACGGCCAATGCTCTCACAACGCCTTGAATTCGCTCTAGTCTTACTTAGCTAAATAAGCCATAGATAAGTTCAGCCCGTGGCCGATTGTCGAATATCTCACCAAACTCGTAATCCTGATTTTCTATCCCCCCAATCGAAATGCCTTTCATTCGACAAACTCCAATTCGACAACAATCACCCGCGCGGCATCGATTGCATTGGCTAGTCTTCCAGTGCACTCTCGTAATCCTTGCTTTTGTCTCAACTCAAGCTCAAGCCAAACAGACTACTCCAGCAGTTTCTAATCCGACTGCTCAAGTTTCTAATCGAACTCCGAATTCAACCCAAACTGATGCAGGAGAAAAGATAGACCAACTCCTGACTCGACTCGTTCTTGAAAACATTCCCCACGAATTTGAAGACACAAAAGATTGGGGGAGACAGGTCGAGCGCTGGGACGGCATTAAATTTCGACGCGAAGGACTGAAAATAGAAACTAAGCGTCGAAAGAAATTAGTGAACGATGGAACTTGGACACGTTACTCCGTCCAACTTCGCGACCCCAAAGAAAAGTTCTCAATCCAAATTAAGAATATGCGGGAGCCGGCAGAAAATAAATTCGCTTTGGAAGTTCATTTTGTTTCCGAACTCAGCCTGAAGGTTCGGCATTCTAAATGGCTACGCGGCGTTCAATTATTCAGCGTCAGCGCCGAAGGTTTTGCAAGTTTGCGACTAGTCGTCTCGGTGGATCTTGAAATAAAGCCCGTCTCATTCAAACTTCCACCTGACTTCGTTGTTTCTCCAGTCGTCAAAAAAGCCGACATAGTATTAGACGAATTCCGCATTGACAGGATTGGAAAACTAGGTGGTGAAGTCAGCCAACAAATTACGAAAGCCATTCGCTCCGAACTCGAAGAGAAAATTGAAAAGAAGGAACCAAAATTAGTCCTGCGTATGAATAAGGAAATCGATAAAAACAGAGACGACTTACGCATCTCGATCGCCGATTCGATTCATGCCAAATGGTTTACGACGGCTCAAGAATTCTTATCTCCAGCCGAGCAAAAACCTCTTGCCGATTAGCCGACCTTCCACTGAGCTTGCTGCCTCAGCACAAATATTAAATCGTGTTATAGTAGTGATGCAGAATGTCTCTAATAATTGGAGGCTTGACCTCGATTATTGACGACACCTTCAGACTTCTCTCAACCCTAGCCTTTCGAAATACCATGAAATCTTCCCCGTCTATCGCACTGTTTATCACTGCCATCGCCGCATTGGGTTTGAGCACTGGGTGCGGTTCAAAAACCGCTCAGCCCGAATCGCCAACAATTGCATCGACAGAATCGGAACTCTTGAGCGTGACTTTTTTTGTCGACGGCATGGTCTGAGGGGTTGCCTGAACTTCAGATGTTGAAAAACAACTGAAACAACTACCGGGTGTAGTTGAAGCAACCACTGACATGCAGCAACAAACCGCAACTGCCATTTACGACCCCAAGCTATTTCATCCCGATCACGCAATCGAATCGATTACTGGCCAATTTGAGCTATCCATCTACGAGGGCGGATTCGAATAACTTAGTTCGCAGGCAATTGCCCGCCTCCTACTACTTCCAAAAAACGGGCTGCGTCCAGGCCTGCTCTTTTTGATTTTTGAAGGAAGGGTTCGGGTGTGGACGATCAGAAGTGACAACGGCGCGAACGAAAAGCTCGTTACCGGCTAGTGTGTAACTTGGATTTTCACCTTCCACCGTTTTTAAAACGACACCAACATCATCGGAATAGACTTTTGTGGCGCGAATTGGTTTTCCTGAACTATCCAACCTCGCTGTCGCCTCTTTGTTGTAGTCCTTCCGTGTACCAATAAACTGAGTTGTAAACTTAACCCCTGATACTGGTTTGATCTTAATACGAAGCTGCTGTTTACCTGAACTTGCAGCGGCTTCGACTGAATCAAGGGTAACACCGCTGGAACTGTAAAAATCACCGCGATTCATTGAATCAATCAGTTTGGCAGTGTTCAATTCATTTGCTTTTACCATAATCCAGCCTCTGCCCGTCGTGGCGTCACGGTTGGCTTGATTATGGTAATGATGACTATCGTCGGTCGCCAACCCGTAGATCGGATCTGAATTCAACTGGTCAATCCGAATCGTGTTGGCTATGTCCCACATTTTTTCGGTACCCGGTCGAGTCGCATCGCCCAAATGATTGACCGACGGATGCCCATTATAAAGCTCGAAAAAACGCTCGTTCGTCACGGCTGCCAACTCTTCTGCGGTGACCGCCCAACCAAAATTAGGGTGGTTGAGGTGAACCATAATTGGCTCCCCGTTTTTCTTTGCCTGCTCTTGAGCTGCGCGTAAATTGTTGTTGATTGCCTCAACGGGCGTAGCTCCACCAAGCGGTGAAATCAAGGAACTTAAGTTCATCGCATTCATATGAATGGGACGCCCCTCCGCTCGATCACTGATTTCCTCAGCCTCAATCAACAAGAAACCATTCTTCGCTTCAAACTTATCCCGAAACTCATCGAGTCCCCGCAAGCGGACCTGCTTCGTTGACTCCGGTTTTTTTTCTGTTTTAACCTCCCGCTGGACTACCCAATCCTCACCATAGGCTGACAAGTATTTTCGCATGGCCTCTTTTCCAGCCCTTTGTTCAATGGTCGCTAGATTCATCCATCGCTCGCCTTCACTTAGAATATTGTGATCGGTCAAAGCCAGGAAATGATAACCCGTGTCCGAGTACCATTTGCAGATCATTTCCGGAAAATCATTTCCATCACTCCAAAGCGAATGGGTATGAAGATTTCCCCGCCAGTATTTGGGGGTCGCCAGTTCTTGACCATCAACCCAATTAAAGCCCGCAAAAACATTAAGACAAACAACTCCGATAACGCTCCATTTAAAAACCCGTCTTCCCACGGAGCGGCAAACTTTAGTTGCTAACTCTTTAACTGCTATCTGTAACGGCAAAACTTGAATCACAATTGCTCTCCAGAAACCATATTATTTCAAATAGCGCATTCTCAATGATGAAAATAACACCAGCCAACCAAGACGCTATTTTCATTTCATTGATGCCGAACGCCACTGACGCACATCCTTCCACACGAGTTGGCGGGATCGAAGATAAGCCCAGTTGAGGCCAAACGCAAGTTTATGCAGACATTTCCCCTCAGTTTTCCAGCGAGGATTTTGGCATTCGGTTTGCTACCCTACCCTCCCGCCCTTGTAAAATTAATTAAGCAGAGGGCCAATCTAATCTGGCATTAAATCACAATCGCCAAAAATCTCGACAAAACAAGAGCCACTCTCGATTTTCGCTCTCACCTTTCTCTTTACCAATATGCTTGTCGATTGAATTCACTTCCGTCAAAATGAACCTAATCGTCAATCAGAAATTTGTCTTCAAAAACCGAACGCATGAAATCAAACTTAATTTTTTGTTTCGCCTGTCTTTTCAGTTTCAGTTTTGCTTGTGAGGAACTAATGGCTCAGTCATCCAGTTACAAATTACCTCCGCAAGCAGTGGTCGATATCATCGACACACCTTCCGCACCGGGAGTCAGCTTTAGTCCAAACCGGGAGTGGATGCTGCTCGTCGATCGCGATGCAATGCCGGACATTGAGGACGTCTCACGACGCATGCTGGCTTTGGCAGGGATGAGAATTGATCCAACATCCAATGGCCCCTTTCAAACCAGTTTCAATCGGGGAATAACGCTCGTCAAACGCGACAACCTAGTGAAAAACAACAATTCATCTATCAGAATCAAACTTTCGGATGACGTAAAAATCTCGCGAATCAATTGGTCTCATAATTCGAAATACTTCTCCTTTGCCGTCGTCACCGACCAAGGACAACAACTCTGGGTTGCCGCGGTCGACGATCCTACACCTCGCTTACTGACCAATCGACTTAACACCATCATGGCAGGCCCGCGATGGTTACCTAACGGAAAACAAATGCTGTGTCTTTTGGTTCCGGAAAATCACGGCGATGAACCGGCACCCGCAAAAGTTACCGTCGGCCCCAACATTCAGGAATCTTACGGACAGACATCACCCACTCGAACCTATCAGGACTTACTCCAAAACGCACACGACGAAGCCTTATTTGAATACTACGCAACCACACAATTGTCTCTTGTCGGAGTGGATGGTTCGGTCCAGCCAATCGGATCGCCAACAATGTACACAAGCATGTCGCCTTCTCCGAGCGGCGATTTTGTGCTCACAACAAACCTCAAGAAACCCTTCAGCTACCTGATGACCTATCGAAGTTTCCCAAGAAACATCACGGTACAAAAAATAAATCCAGCCGCATCCGGACCCAATTCTTTCGTCGTTGCCGATATACCAATGGATGAAAACATTCCTATTGAGGGAGTTCGCACGGGACCTCGAAATGTCACTTGGAAATCGAGCACCGAAGCAACGCTGATATGGAACGAAGCTCTCGACGGTGGTGACCCTGGCGTTGAAACCCCATTTCGGGATGCCTACATGACCCTTGCAGCACCATTCAATGATTCCCCACAAGAACTGTTGAAAGTGCAGCATCGAGCTTTTGGCATTTCTTTTTTCGCAGATCCATCAATGGTAACAACCACCGAATATGACCGGGATCGACGGTGGGTACGAACCCTATTACACGATCTGAAACTTCCCGATGCGACTCCCAAAGCCTTAACCGACCGCAGCATCCGTGACCGCTATGGAGATCCAGGCAGTGTCGTAGGTGTCCTCGATGCCACAGGACACACCATCGCAAGACAAGATGGTGACTGGATTTATCGAACAGGTGCAGGCGCTTCCCCCAAAGGCAACCTTCCATTCATTGATCGCCAAAATCTCAAAACCCTTGAAACCGAACGACTCTGGCGGTGCGCCGAAGGCAGTTACGACTCGGTCGTGGCGATCGTAAAAAGTAGTGACTCCGATAAACCAATTATCATTACAAACAGTGAAACCCCAACGACGCCTCCCAACTATTTCCAACGCGACCTCAACAACCAATCCAACATCGCACTCACCTCTTTCCCCGACCCAACACCACAAATTCGGGGAATTAAGAAACAACTAGTGAAATACGAGCGATCCG
>OCVR010004008.1_pt1 | contig 10026 bp, 7 predicted proteins | sample 1539091 | NCBI WGS metagenome assembly OCVR01 (sample SAMEA3355530, study PRJEB22509) | marine metagenome | biome: marine; feature: coastal ocean; material: water | place: USA | collected 2010-08-07 | depth 16 m | reverse complement strand
TTGCCGGACAAGATTCTGGTCGCGGCACTTTTAGTCACCGTCACGCGGTAGTTCGTGACCAACGCACCGCCGACGATTACTTGCCATTAGCTACGCTTAACGAAGATGCGCACGTTGAAGTGCGCGACTCGTTGCTGAGCGAAGAGGCTGCGTTGTCGTTTGAATATGGCTATGCCTTGGCGAACCCGCAAACGATGGTTCTTTGGGAAGCCCAATTTGGCGATTTCGCTAATGGTGCGCAGATTCCAATCGATCAATTCCTTTCTGCTGGCGAAGCTAAATGGTCGCAGTCGGCTGGCGTGACCATGTTGTTGCCACATGGCTACGACGGTCAAGGGCCGGAGCACTCGAATGCTCGCCCCGAGCGTTTCTTGCAGTTGTGTGCTGAGGGCAATATGACGGTGGCGAATTGTTCTACCGCGTCGCAATATTTCCACTTACTACGCCGTCAAGGCTTAGCAGGCAATCAGCGCCGTCCGTTGATTTTGTTTACGCCTAAGTCAATGTTGCGCGACCCGCGCGCAGCTTCTCCACGCGAAGATCTTGCTAACAATCGATTCGAAGAAGTTATCATCGATGCGCCTGGTGGCAAAGAGAAAGTAAAGCGCGTCGTGTTCTGTAGCGGCAAGGTCTATCACGACTTGGTTGATTACCGTCGCGAAACCGAACGTGAAGACGAGGTTGCATTGATTCGCCTCGAACAGCTTTATCCTTTCCCACGTGCTCGCGTGCAACACATCGCTGAGCAGCATGCCGATTGCGAATTTATTTACTGTCAAGAAGAGCCGCGCAATATGGGCGCTTGGTCGTTTGCCTCACAACGCTTTAAAGAGCTGGGCATTGCTCCACGCTATTCGGGGCGTGCGGCTTCTGCGAGCCCAGCGACAGGCTCTTACACCTTGCATCATTCACAACAAGCGTGCTTGTTGGCCAGCGCGATTGATAAAGCTTAATGATCCAAGTCCTTCGTAACGCGCAAGTTTATGCTCCACAATCTTTAGGCCTCAAAGATGTTTTTATTGCGGGGTCTAAAATTATTGGTGTCGTTGATGCGGGCTGTGAGTTTGAATTGCCGGATGGCGTCGAAGTCGTCGAGCATGATGTCCTCGGGCGTCAGCTGATACCCGGGTTAGTAGATTGTCATGCGCATATCACTGGTGGCGGTGGCGAAGATGGTGCTTCAACTAAAGTTGCCGCCCCTTTAGCCGAAACATATTTTGCTGCTGGAGTAACTTCAGTTGTCGGGTTGCTTGGTACTGACGATATCACGCGTAGCACCGAAGAATTACTCGCCGGCGTCCGTGCTCTTCGTGAAGAAGGTTTGTCAGCATGGTGCTGGACGGGTGGCTATCACTATCCGCTAACGACTCTAACCGGTAGTCCGCGCGAAGACATCGTGCATATTGATGCCGTCATCGGTGTCGGAGAGTTGGCCATTTCGGACCACCGCTCATCGCAGTTAACCTTAGATGAAGTGTTGCGCACCGCAAGCGATTGCCATGTCGGTGGTTTAATCGCGCGCAAGGCCGGAGTTTTACATTTACATTTAGGTGATGGTAAGCGCGGCCTTGATTTAATTCGTCAAGCGCTAGAGCAAAGCGAATTGCCAGCACGTGTTTTCCATCCCACACATGTTAATCGCCAGCGCGCTTTATTCAATGAAGCTCTTGAGCTGACAAAGCTGGGTTGCCACATCGATGTCACCGCTTTCCCAATTGAAGATGGCGACGGCGCTATCTCTGCGGCAGATGCCCTTCGCGAGTATTTGGCTAGCGACTTGCCTGGTAATTTAATTAGCGTTAGCAGTGACGGAGGCGGATGTTTGCCGGTGTTCGATGAACAGGGGCGGATGGTGAAATACGATGTTGGCACTAGCGCATCTTTGCTTGAAACTTTAAATGATCTTACTGATAGCGGCGTTGCCCTTGAACGCGCATTGCCGGCATTCACGTCAAACCCCGCCGAACACCTAAGGCTAGATGGCAAAGGGCGCATTGCGGTTGGCTACGACGCTGACTTAGTTGTACTTAAGGAAGACGGCAGCGTGGTCTCGGTATTTACCGCGGCTGAGACACATTACAAAAACAAAAACTAACATGACCCGAGGTTACATTATTCCGATTGGCGGCGCCGAAGAAAAAATTTCTAATCGCTCGATACTTAAAAAGTTTTTGCAGATAAGTGGCGGTAAAGAAGCGCGTATTGTGATTATCCCAACAGCTTCGCAGCTTGCTGAGACGGGTCCGCGTTACGTTGATATTTTTTCCGAATTGGGTGCTGGCGAATGCGTTAGCTTGCCATTTGAAGAACGCAGTGATTGCGAGCGTAAAGACTGGCTGTCAATACTAGAAAACGCAACGGGCGTTTTCATGACAGGCGGCAATCAACTGCGTTTGTCTACAACCATTGGCGGAACTTCGGTAGCTGAAATGTTGCGTGACCGCAACAACAGCCATGGACTACACGTTGCCGGAACTTCGGCAGGGGCCTCAATCATGTCCGAGCACATGATTGCTTACGGCGACGAGGGTATCGTCCCGCGCTGCGATATGGTTTCGTTAGCGCCTGGCTTCGGATTAACTAAAGAATGCATCGTTGACCAGCACTTCCAGCAACGCAACCGACTCGGTCGCCTGCTTGCAGCGCTAGCCTTTAACCCGCGCCCAATTGGCATTGGCCTTGACGAAGATACTGCAGCATTTATCGACCCCAATGATCGCTTAGAGGTCGTCGGCAGCGGAGCCATCACCATTATCGATCCATCAGGCATGGAATACTCGTCAATGGATAGCGCGCGCACATCCGAACCCGTAACCGTTATTGGTATTGGCTTGCACATATTAGGCGATGGATGTAGTTTTGACATCCCGACGCGCAAGGCATCGCAACACGCAACCTCTCCTTCACCATGAAAATTCTCGACCGCTCTGTTTTTGTTGGGCCATCCGTGCACGCCCACTTTCCTGTTATTCGCCTGACTTTTGACTTAGGCAAACTCGAAGAATGGCCGAGTGCAAAAATTGGTAAACAATTTACCGATTCCCTGGTAGAGGCCTTGCCCGGCTTGGGCAGTCATGGCTGCTCTTATCGCGAGGAAGGTGGTTTTTTACGCCGCCTTACTGAGGACGAGGGTACTTGGCTGGGTCACGTTTTTGAACACGTGGTTATTGAGTTGCAACAAATAGCAGGTACAGATGTTACTTTTGGCAAGACGCGAGGCAACGGCGAGTACGGTCAATACGATGTCGTGTTTCAATATAAGCAGCAAGAGGTAGGCCTTGAAGCTGCACGCGTTGCGCTGCGTTTGCTGCACAACTTGTTGCCTGTTGAGCTTGCTCCAGAAGGGAGCCAAGACGAGGAATTCAATTGGGAAGATGAGCGCGACTCCTATATTCGTTTTGCGCAGCGCCGTGCCTTGGGCCCGTCAACGTTGGCGCTGATTGCTGCTGCTGAAGAGCGCGGCATCCCGTGGTCGCGTTTGAATCGCTATAGCTTGGTGCAATTAGGCCACGGCAAGTACGGTAAAAAAATTCAGGCGACTATCACCTCCGAGACCACTCACCTAGGCGTCGAGTTGGCTTCAGATAAAGAAGAAACTAATAAATTGCTCGGTGACCTAGGCCTGCCAGTTGCAAAACAGCGCTTGGTTTACAGCAAGCCTGAGGCCATCCGCGGTGCGCGCCATATCGGTTTCCCAGTTGTGGTTAAGCCATTGAACGCTAACCATGGTCGGGGCGTATCGATTAACATGACCGACGACGAAAGTGTGGCTGTTGCTTTTGAGAATGCGCAGCAACACAGTCGTTCCGTTATTATCGAAAGTTTTCTGTCCGGTTTAGACCACCGTTTATTGGTGGTTGATGGAACATTGATCGCGGCGTCGAAGCGCGTGCCTGGCCACGTCATTGGCGATGGCAAATCAACAGTCGAAGAGTTAGTCGCTAAAATAAACGAAGACCCACGTCGTGGTATCGGGCACTCTAAAGTATTAACCCAACTCGAGTTTGATGTGCAGGCCGAGCGTCTGCTCGAACAAGGCGGTTACAGCAAAGACAGCATTCTTGATAAGGACCAATTGTTTTATTTGCGCTCGACCGGCAACTTGTCAACCGGCGGTACTGCCGTTGATGTTACGGATACTGTTCACCCGGATAACCGCAATATGGCCGAGCGCGCGGCGCGCTCGATTGATCTAGATATTTGCGGTGTCGATTTCTTAACCGACGACATAACTGTTTCATACAAAGTCGGTGGTGGCGGAATATGTGAAGTAAACGCTGCGCCCGGTTTCAGAATGCATACTGCGCCAAGTGAAGGTACTCCACGCGATGTGGCTGGGCCAGTAATGGACATGCTTTACCCAGCAGATAGTTCATCACGTATTCCGATTGCCAGTATCACCGGTACCAACGGCAAGACGACGACATCACGCATGGTGTCGCACATCTTTAAAAGCGCAGGCAAGGTTACAGGTCTAACGACAACGGATGGTGTTTACATTGACGGTCACTTAACAGTCAGCGGTGACATGACTGGCCCGGCATCTGCGGGTATTGTGCTACGCGACCCTAAAGTCGAAGTAGCGGTTCTAGAAACTGCACGCGGCGGAATGTTACGTCGCGGCATCGCTTACCGTCAATGTAATGTTGGCGCGGTACTTAACATTCAGTCGGACCACCTTGGCTTGAAAGGGGTTGACAGCCTCGAAGATTTGGCCAAAGTGAAGCGTACCGTTGTCGAAATCGCTACCGATACCGCGGTGCTTAACGCCGACGATGTGCATTGCCTAAAGATGGCTGAACACACTAAGTCTGAGTACTTGTGTTACGTGACGATGAACTCCGGCCATCCTCTAGTGCGTGATCACATCAAAGCTGGTGGACGCGCGGTGGTTCTCGAGCAAGGCATGGGAGGGCATATGATTACCATTTACGACAAAGGTCAACACATACCGTTGATATGGTCGCATTCGATTCCAGCGACTCTTGATGGTCGCGCTTTGCATAATGTGCAGAACGCGATGTTTGCTGCTGGTATTTGTTTTAGTATGCATGTCGAGCTCGAAGAAATTCGTCACGGCTTGCGTACATTCGACACCACATTCTTCCAGGCGCCAGGGCGTATGAATATTTGCGATGACCATAACTTTAAAGTCATCATGGATTATGCGCACAACCCGGCTGCGGTGAAGGCCATGACAAGCTTGGCGCAGTCCCTCGATGTCGAGGCTAAGCGTATCGTTGTCCTCGCCGCGCCAGGCGACCGTCGCGATGAAGATGTTCGCGAGATTGCTGAAGTGGTTGCCGGCAATTTTGACAAGTACATTTGTCGCCGCGATGACAAATTACGTGGCCGCGAGTCAGATGAAATCCCAATGCTGTTGCGTGATACTTTGTTAGCGAGTGGTGTCCCTAGTGATTGTATTGAAGTCATCCCCGGAGAGTTTGATGCCACGCAGGCGGCGCTAGAAATGGCCAAGCAGGGCGACTTGCTCATGGTGTTTGCCGATGCAATCTCGCGCACCTGGAAGCAAATTCAAGAGTTCCAATCAGAAGGCAAAGGCGAAAAGAAAGATGATGCATCAAGTCATGTCGTTGACTTAGGCGAATACATCGACACCTCATCGCTCGGCCTCGACGATTCCATCGAAATGGTGCGCGACGATCGCGGCGTGCGCTTAGTTTCAAACGAACAGTCGGATTAATGAGAAGCGAGCTGCGTTCAAACCGGCGATTGACAGGCCCCAACGTCATTTGGCAACACCCAGGTCCAGTCATCGACATCGCGCTCGATGACAGCGATGCCGCGCAACTAGAGGAAAAGTGGAAGCAACACATCACTGCGCTTCTCGAAGGGATGGGGTGGTCGGTTGAGCTTGCGAGTCGTCACTTCCCGGGTGGCTTGAGCTTAGCTTTTAATGCGCCGATGGATCGTTTATATGTAGCTTGTGAGATGAATGAGTGGGCCTATGAGTCAGCGGTTGCGGACATCAACGGTGTCGATGTGCCAGGCATGAGTGCAGCCATGGCAAACTTCACCGAAGAAATGCGCAGCGAAGCGAACCCGCCGTTGTTGCGCATCCAATCTGCAGCGGCTAAGCGCGGAGAACAATTTTTAACGTGCGACGATTACGTTTCGGTTGGTTCAGGCGTGGGCTCACAGACATGGTCGGTCAAGGATTTGCCAGAAGCAGCTAGCATCGATTGGGATACCATCCTTCGCGTGCCTACTGCAATGGTGACGGGCACTAATGGGAAAACCACCATCGTGCGTTTGTTGCGCGCGATGGTCATTGCCTCGGGTAAAGTTCCGGGGATGTCATCAACGGATAGCCTAATGGTGGGCAACGACATTCTTGATCGCGGCGATTGGTCTGGCCCCGGAGGCGCGCGCACCATTTTGCGCGATAGGCGGGTTGACGTTGCGTTGCTCGAAACAGCGCGTGGCGGAATATTACGTCGTGGTGTTGGCGTTCTTGAAAATGAAGCTGACGTCGCGCTAATCAACAATGTCGCGCCAGATCATCTCGGAGAGTGGGGCATTCAAGATGTTGACATGCTCGCCGATACTAAATTTGTGTTGCGCCACGCCGGTAAAACCATTGTGCTTAATGCCGATGACGAACATTGCATTAAGCGCGCTAGTTGGGTCACGCGACCCATAGTGTGGTTTAGCCTTGAGGCAGATAACGCGTTAGTCGCGCAACACATCGCGCAAGGCAACGAAGCGATTCGCCTCGATTCCGATAATGTCATCCGTTACTACAATGGCGAAAATATAGAATTCGAAATTAGCATTAATGACATCCCGATGACTTTTGATGGCGCGGCCGTCCATAATGTGGCTAACTCTATGGCGGCAATCGCAGTGGCACGCAAGCTTAACATCGAAGAAGCATTCATTGCCCAGGCGTTAAAAAACTTTAAGTCTGACGCCAAGGATAACCCCGGTCGCTTAAACATATTTGAAATTAACGGCGCTAAAGTCATCGTTGACTTTGCGCATAACCCACATGGACTAACCGCGCTATCTGCGATGGTGCAGAAAATGCCAGCCAAGCGCCGGCTCATTACTATTGGTCAGGCCGGTGACCGCCGAGAGTCCGATTTCCACGACGTAGCGATGTGCGCAGTCCATTCAGGTGCCGATCGCATCCTGATTAAAGAGCAAATCAAAGACCTACGCGGCCGCGAATTAGGCGAGGTGCCGGCGATAATGAAAAAATCTTTGCTCGGCGCCGGGATTAGCGAAGACCGCATCGAAATACTTGGCTCAGAAATGGAAGCCACGATTGCCGCATTAGACTGGGCGGAGCCAGGAGACGTCTTGCTTTTACTAACACTGTCTGAGCGTGATAATGTCTTAAACTACTTAAGCAGCATAGCTTAGGTGGTGCGCCCGAGAGGATTCGAACCCCCGACCTATGGTACCGGAAACCATTGCTCTATCCAGCTGAGCTACAGGCGCAATATTTATGGCGATAGGATACCGTTGTTCCCTAAAAAACTAAGTTATTTTTTTATTTTGAAGCAAAAAAAACGTTACTTTGAAGACATCTAGCTCTAGCAGAGTAGACCACCATGGAAATCAAATCATCTCTAATAGCATCGTCCGCAACTATTGCGGCCTTAGTGGTGTTGTTGAGCGATCAGCTGCCCCACGCAGAGCTAGTAGCCAATAACAGTACATTTCTTACTTTCTCCGATGTAGATGGCGACGGACTTGACGACGCTCTCGAAGCCCGATGGGGTTGTTCCGATGTCAACCCTGATTCCGACGGCGATACACTAAGCGACCTTGACGAAATTTTGTTGGGCACTGACCCGCTCGAGTTCGATGATTTAATTCGACTTGATCCGCCGCAGGCGACAATGAAAATTGATTCTTATGTTTGCGATACCGATTTGGTTATTCAAATCATGACATTGCAGCAATTCAGTACAAACAACATACGTTTTTACTGGGCCGATGCGGCTACGTTCGCCGAGGTTCCGCGCGCCACATTAATGGGCTTGCCTGCTGAGCGTCATAACTACACTTCAGTCATCCCTGGCTACTCTACGCAAGTAATCAAAATAGTTTTGCCCCTGCACAAAGTAAAAGCGCTTGGCAACATGGCGATAGGCATTGAAGGCTATACCGATGGCATTGCTGTTGGCGATCAAATTCGCTTTGTTCTTATTGCAAGCGAGCTAATGGAATGGCGCGACACAGGCGTTTTCTCAAGATACCACGCAGCGTCTTCGGGCGGCGGGGGCTTGTTCCCTGTCGATCCTTTGGGAAATATGCCTGACGAAGCGACAGCCGGCGAGGTTTGTGTGCAAACACTGCAAGAAGTAGCTTCGCTAGGTAACGGTCAAAAGCTTTTCCAGGTTTCTGACAGCTACTGCGACTACTTGCCTACAGCTCAATGCTTTGTTGGTTGTGCCGGAGCGGTGGGCGACACTCTAGTGGGCATTGATATCGTTGGTCTACTTGCCAACTAAACCTGTTAACCCCTTAAAATCCGGCTTATTAGTCGGATTTTTCTTTATTCTTAGCGAAAAAGTATCTATTTAATGGAACTAAAGCCCGCCCAGCTAGGTCTTAATAGAGGTAACACGTGACATCAGACACAGATGCAGCCCTCGTTCAGAGGTGCCAAAGCTCAGAAGGGGCAGATTTTGATGAAGCGTACCGCCAGCTTTTCGCTCTTTACCAAGACAGGGTTTACAACACGTGCTTTCGAGTCACCGGCAATGCAAATGATGCATTAGATGCGGCTCAAGAAACGATGGTAATCATCGCCCGCCGCATTGGTGCTTTTGCATTTCGCAGCAAGTTCTCTTCATGGGTTTACCGCATCGCAGTTAACTCTGCGATCGATATTCGCCGCAAACGAATGGACGCGCCGCGCTCTGGCATAACCACAATTGTTGGCGCCGCTGATGGCGACCAAATGATGCAGCAGGCCGCCGACGAAACCGTCGATGCCGAACCGCATCAGCAACTTGTAGCTAGCGAAAACCAGCAACTGATTCAGTCGGCCTTAAGCGACATGAATCTCACGTTCGCAGCAATTTTAGTTTTACGTTACATCGAAGATCTCAGCTACGAGGAAATTTCTGAAGTACAAGGCTGCTCGCTGGGCACTGTAAAATCTCGTCTTAATAGAGCGCATCAGTCTTTGCGTGAACTCTTAGAGTCACGCGGATATGATTCAACACTACTAACTTAACATGACCAACTCACAACAATCCTCAGAACTGCCTCCGCAAGTAATTGCCGAGCTGCGGTCTATGGGTGATTTGCAAGCACCGCCAGAATTGTGGCAAGGTGTTCGTACGCAGTTGATCGTCGATAAGCTCGAGGCCCAACAAGCTCCAAATGAGTTGTGGGATGCCGTCCATACGCAACTTACTGAAGAAGGTACTATTGCGCGGCCTACTAAGATCTTTGGCTTGCGGCCGATGTATGCAGCCGCAGCAGCTTTATTGATTGTGCTTGGCGTTGCCTTTCAATCCGACTGGGCGCCCTTTAATGCTGGCTCAGGCCTACAACTTGCGCCTGTTATAAGCGCCGAGGCCAAGGCCGAATTCCGTTCTCGCGTAGCTTTTATCGAAGTGCAACCGCACGAAATGTCTAGCACTTCACGTGCTCTGGCCGCATCACTTGGCGGCACCATTAGCGAGGTGAATCGCTAAAATGCGTTGGCTCTCTCTAGTTAGTGTTTCGTTGCTGTTTGTAGCCTGTGAAGAAGTTCATAAAGCAGATGCTGGTAGCGTAACAACTCAGAGTGCAACAGTAGGCGGGGGCAATATCCCTGGCAACGCAGCAGGCTTTTTGTCAGAACCACCGCAGTTCACATACCCGGAAGATTCAAATATTTATATTCAACGCGAAGTCAAAGTGCCAAGCAATTCAACGGCCGATGGCTTCCATGTTTTTCATGAAGCGTTACGTGCTGATGGGCAAGGTTTCTTTAATTTAGAGATCATCGAAACAATGATGGCTAGCGACACAGTTTTCGGCGCGCCTTCAGTAGAT
>OCVR010004007.1_pt1 | contig 10027 bp, 10 predicted proteins | sample 1539091 | NCBI WGS metagenome assembly OCVR01 (sample SAMEA3355530, study PRJEB22509) | marine metagenome | biome: marine; feature: coastal ocean; material: water | place: USA | collected 2010-08-07 | depth 16 m | reverse complement strand
TAACAACAAATTCAGAGAGTCGGAAGGACTTCTCAAATTTGCGGGACGAGATACCTTTATGTGCATACTCCCTTTCTTCATCATCTTTGGCCCCTTTCACTAAAAGAATACCATCTTTTACTTCTATGGATATATTATCCTCAGAAAAACCAGCAACTGCCAACTCAATAATGAAATTTTCATCATCGACCTTCACGACATTATGCGGTGGGTAATTATCTTGCGATCTTCCAGCTGAGTGGATTCTCTCAAGTTCGTTTAGTATGGGTTCAAACCCAATAAATAAAGAACGCGGCACGTTCATAGTATTTCTTACCATAGCTTCCTCCTATTTGTTTAGCAAGGTTAAAATGTGACCCCGACAATTCGGCAGTCACATTTATTTATACAACTTTCGTTGTTAGTTTAGACACTTCTTACAAACTTTATTGAGTCTGCCGGATTTCATAAATTTGTGAAATGATTTCCACGCGTCTTTAATTTTTTTCTCCATTACTGTTACCTATATTGTATTTAGGACACAGTTCCCATTGCGATTTCTCTTTATATGGAATGACCTTTATTTGACGCAACGGGGCTAGGGTCTTCGCAGTATCGGATTTTAGTATACTAACTAATCCCCAGTCCGCTAAAAGAGTAGCAATTGTGTTCCTACGTTCTAGGTCATTCTCTATCAAGTTGGATGGTTTTCCATCTAACAAGAATAGTTCTTTGAAGTGTACAATAAAGTATCTACCTTGTTTGTGCAAGATATGACACGATTGGTACAACTTTTGATCTTTGCGAGATGCAACTCCGATTCGGGTTAATGTTTCCCTAATCTTTAAAAAGTCGTCTGGCTCGTTGAGGGTAATTTCCAGCATATCAGCCGGTACCCAATTTTTGATTTCAATATTTTCGTTTTCCACCTTTATAAATCCTTTGTTTCAATAGTTCAATTTGTTCATCATTAAATAATGGCAAGACGGACTTAGCTTTTTCATTACTATATCCATAATATTCTTTAATGAGTTCCAGGTTGTTAACCTCCTGCGGTTTTAGCCACTTGGAGAACCTTTTCTTCTTCTTAATTATATTTATAAGAAAATGATATTGAAGCTTATTATCTATAGTGTGGTTAACATTCATCTCGTTGGCATATAGAACAGTATCATTAAAGTATGATAATGCCCTATTAACCATAAAAGGTGGGTATGCTTTTTCTGAAATATCGTCGTGCATAATATCTTTCTTAGTGATATTAATGCTGTTTACAAATTCAAACGGGTTCATTTAAATTTAACCTGAGCCATAATTTCCGTGCAGCATGCCACGATATTCAATTCGTGATCTGCAACGAAGGCATTCTTGTACTGATAATCTGCAAGAATAAGAACTAGCTGAGGAATAGATTGTGGTTCTACATACTCGGCCATGTTATCATATATCTTACGGAATACAGCAGCTGGTTCAGTGTCAATGTTATCCGCTACCCACTGACGCATCTTTTTAAAGTCTTTGCGTTGTAAGGATTTCATTAGTTCGTTAACGGATACATCAGATAAGGTAACCAATATACCTGTATCAATAGTACCAGAAACCGAATACCGTTGTAACTCATTTAACACCCTGCGCCAATCTGGCATGTGTTTCATAATTAGTTCCGCAATTACAGGAACATCATATGTTACACCTTCGGTATCCAGAATGAATTGGATTCTTTTTAGCATTTCGCCACATAGAGCTCCAGAATCTTTCTTGGACATATTAAATTCGATTACAGAACATCTACTGTGTAGTGGTTCAATAATACGGTTCTTAAAGTTACAAGTTAATATAAACCTACAGTTCGCACTGAATTCTTCTATGAATCCACGTAAAGCAGGTTGGGTTGATTGTGGATTAAGGTAGTCAGCCTCATCAAGTATTACTACTTTATAGCCACCTTGTAGGGAGACTGATGAGGCAAACTTCTTAATCTTATTTCGGAGTGTATCGATGCCAGATTCTTCTGATCCGTTAATTAACAGATAGTCGAGATCCAATTCATTACACAGAGCCTTGGCGATAGTTGTTTTACCCGTACCAGCTGTGCCGGTCAGCAGCATGTTGTGAAGTGCACCTCCTCTAACAACATCTGCAAAAGTTTGCTTGATTGCGTTTGGTAAAATTGTATCTTCAATTTTCTGTGGTCGGTACTTCTCTACCCATAAGAAATCATCCATTAGAGTACCTCCCAACCAGTGACTGTGGATAGTCTAAACGACCTCCAAGCCTCCTTGTCAAGAGACCAAGCTGCAAGGTGATCAGTATCGGGACTAACATCTTTAATCTCCAATTTAACACCATGTGCTTCTAATACCACAGGGTTAAGAGTACACGGCATTACGCGTATCTCGTCTGTGATGATTTTCTTAAAGGTAACTGTTACTGTACCACGTTTGAGTGCCTCGATAAGGCGTGCTGTTTCATTTCGATCCATAATATACTCCATAATAAAAAAATGTGGGGCCCGAAGGCCCCGAGGGATTAAGCTTCAGCTGAAACTTCTTCTACTTCTTCGGCAGGTAAGTCACCTTCAGGCGCTTCACCATCCTTAGGAGCAGCTGCATTTAGAAATGTAACCACTCTGTTTCTCAACGAACCAACTGCTTCCAGTTCTGGTCCTTCGAATCCACCGCGCTTGGAACAAACATCAATAATTTGTACCATAGTTGCGATATCTTGTAGAGACAGTTGAGGTGCCTCGGTTTGTGCAGTTTCTACTGCGTTTACTTCTTCAGTCATTTTCTTCTCCTTTGCAAAGTTAGACTAATTTAAGAGATCCCGACCATTCGGCAATCTCCATATTATCCCCATCATTATAATGGGAGATTCTTTCTGTGTACTTATATTTATACACCATAGCTACTAGTTCTCTCTAAAGCTATAAAATATTCTACAGGGTAATTCGTATTCTGCCAGTTTGAAATCAACTTAGAGCTGATCGACACATAATAATCACCAGGTAGTAGTTTCAAGTTTGGGATATTAACCACAAAGTTGAACTGTTCTTTACATGAATTGTCTTTATCTACCACAATATCAAATGTATTGGCAGTAGAGTCTTTAACGTCTAAGACACTTGCTGTAACCAGTCCGTTATTACCACTTAGAGATAACTCCGTATGGCCTAGAACCGATGCTGCCTTCTTGATCTGATCCAATACTTTTTCGGAAAGATTAACTCCAACTTCCGAATTAGGCATTGTAATATCCTTAGTCGGTTGTGTTAGAATTTCTGTCTCAGCAAAGTAGTATCTGATCTTCTGATCTCCGTTAGACATAGTTAACGACTTATCATCAAATGATACTGCCGCGTTTTCAATAAGACCATGGACTGATAGGAATTCGTTTAAGTCATAGACTCCGAACTCCAATGGAAAGTCCTCAGTGATTTCAGCAATGGCCATAATGTTCTTAGCCTCTGAAATTGTTTTCACCTTTTGGCCAGGTTTTAATACTAGGTTAGGGTTAACCATAGCGAAGTTTTGTAATACCTTTAAGGTATCGTCTGAAATAATCATTTGTTCTCCTGTTTTTTCATAGTTATATTATAACACATTTACGGTTAAAAGTAAAGGGTTATTTATCATTATTAGCATACATGCGATCATGTTCATACATCGCAAGTAAACCGTAGTGCAAGACTTTGGCTAGATCCTTTCTAAAATCCGCAGGGCAGTCTCCCTTCTTTCCATATCGTGCGACATATTTGTCAACATTACCTAGAAAGAATCCCATACCATGGCCTCTGTCAACTATGACCTCAGAGGATTGAAGTCCTCCTTGTCCATAATGAGCACCGTAGGTAGAATCGATATAAGTTTGGAGCTCTGCAATAAGAGCTCCTTCATTAAATTTATAATCAGGTTTAGAAACTTGGTTCATTGTTTTCCTCTGTTGTTGGCTCATCAAATGTAACCCCTTGATCCACTTTTGTGTATAGGTCAAGGAAAGCCAGTTTAGTGTCATCGTCAAATCTCGCAATACATAGGTCGATTGACTTCATTTTATCCGTGAAGATAGAGAAGGTTTGGACAATGTGGCACAACCTTCTGGTTGAAATGACTTCATCAACACCATCATCATAGAATGTCTTTCTGATGATATCTGCCCAAGCAACTAAATTCTCAGCAAATGCATTATCAACCAGATCAAATTTCTTCATGTGATTAATAACAATTCTCTTTTCAACTGCAACACTAGGAAACTGTTGGTCAACAGCCACTGTGAATCTCTCCAAGAATGCATCGTCAATGATAGACGCCGCTGTGAATCTTCCGTCTTCTGAACCTTTACCTTTTGTATTCGCTGTCGCTATAACATTGAAGCCAGGCGCAGGAGTGATTGTTTCGCCCGTTTTCTTAACGAGTACAGGTTTACCTTCAAGTATACCTTGAAGACACATAATTTTATTTGTAGCTCTATCAATTTCGTCGAGAAGAAGGATTGCACCATTCTCCATTGCCTTAAGTACCGGCCCTTTTGAAAAGACAGTCTCGCCATCAATAAGTCTAAATCCACCAAGTAAGTCGTCCTCATCTGTTTCTGGGTTAATCTGCACTCTGATAAACTCTCTATTGAGCTTAGCTGCAGCTTGTTCGACCATGAAAGTCTTACCGTTACCGGATAATCCAGAAATATACACTGGATAGAACATCTCAGATTTGATAATCTTAACTACGTCATTAAATGAACCCCATGGGACAAATGTAGGGTCAATTTTGGCAAATGATTTTTCTTCATTCACGATTGACTGCATCTTTGCAACATCAGGACTCAATTCTGGTTCTACTGTACTAAGAGTAGGTCTGACCATCTCGATAACATTTGAGAGGTCATATGTGCCGATCTTTACCCTACTATCTTTTTGGATAAGAGGGACAAAGTCTGGACTTCTATAGCCCATAGATTTGGCTGTATCCACAATGATATTCTTCCTGAATTCATTCTGGTCTGGGTACGTTGTCATTAGTTTCTTGACAATGTTTTGGGTTGATATTCTCACTTCATTCATAATTTAATCCTTATCATTATTTTTTAATATGTGTATATTATACTACGGCTTTGGCCATTTGTCAACACTTTTGTTGAATTAATTTGCATTATTTTAGAACATTTGGTTATATACATATAACCTTTTATAACTTTGTGCCATTATGCTACCGCCTTTCCGAACTTAGTCATTAAGACTTTGTTCTGTTTCTTACTCTTGGCAAACTTCTTAAATGCCGTTCTAATATTGGCATTTGAAGCATCCTCATTAACCGAAAATTCGTCTTCGTTAGTTTCAAGGTTCTTACCGCCTTTTACTAAGTAGTACTCTTTGTAACCAAGAACATTCTCTTCTGCAACACACTTGTTTAATCTGTACTCCTTGTTTGCTGCAATCTTATATCCTTCTGATCCAACATTTTTTTCATTCGCTAGGATCCAAAGTCTCTGTCTCCAATCAGAGTTATCATCTGCCATGAAGAATCCGATATTAGTAGTACCGTGTTTCTTGGCCATATTATCAAGAAGAGATTTGGTAGTCGCTCTTGACGCGGTGTTTGTTTTTATCATTGTTCCCGCGACTTCTATAATAGCAGTATGTCTGTTTGGGTAATATGAATTATTATCATTACGTGAGTATGTTGAAATTCTATTTGCATCACCATCCGTAAATGTGATAAAATTCATCTTTTCTACACCATGTTTAGCTTTGAATTTCTTAACAAGGTGCGTTGATACCATGAGAGCTTGGTTAAGAGGAGTAGAACCCCATTCTTCAAAGGTACATAGGTTACCCCAACTCGTAGTATTAGCTCTGAAATGCATATGTTTCATTGAATCAATAAAGTCTGCTTTATTAAATGTTGATGAACAGATATGAGGCATTGAAAGATTGTCAAGATCGGCGACACCTGGATTCTTTTGTTGAAACTCAAAATTGGTTCTCGGATTGGTTGAAGTAAACCCATAAACATCGAAGGGGATGTTAGTAGCTTTACAAAATGTAACCAAGTGCATGACCTGGGACATAACTTGTTTCATTGAACCTGACATTGAACCTGACATATCAATTAGAAGCATCATCCCGTGATTTTTAGCATTGGCCAGTTTTGTAGAATTTAAGAAGATGTCTTCGTTTGTCTTATACGACCAAAGTCTGTTAACATCAATCTTACCAGTTTTAGCAGTAGTACCTCTACTGTACTGATAAGCAGCTTTTCTCATTTCAAACTCTTTTACGGCAACCTGGACATTTTTCTTTAATGTCTTCATATATGGTTGGAATGCATCAGATACATCATCAGCAGACCCGTACATCTCTCCGTAAACTTCATCTTGTAGTTTTCTAGCTTCTTTTAAGTCAGAATAATTAATTACAGCAGCTTCAATAGCAGCTTTATTAACATCTCCGATATATACTGGTTGTTCACCGTCTTCACCTTTGGTTAAGGTCTTCTCCATTTCTCTAAAGATTGTATCAGTTACTGACTGGTCTTCTTCAGAGTGAACTGGTTGAGCAGCTGTTACTGATATATCTTCTTCTGTAGTCTCTTCGACTTCTTCATCAGATTCTGTGTTTTCTGTTTGTCCTGAATCATCTTCCACGTCTTCTCCCGATTCCTCATAGTCATCGTGGCCCGAAGGTTCTGACATTTCCGGTTCATCCTGTTCATTGTTCTCTTGTGACTCCTGAGGTTCTGGTTTTTGCATCAACTCGTCTTGGTTCTCTTTAGTCCAAGCTAAGATGTCTCTGACTAGTATAAGGACTTCATCAAAGGTTTGTGTTTCTAATGATCTGGTTAAGAATACTTGTTCTTCTGAAGTAAATGGTACTTCTAGCTTAGAACCAAGTTTAGTTTTAAGATTGATCTTGTCTATAAGTTTGACTTGATCCCAATCAATATCTGTAAGAGGTCCGAAGAATTCTCTTTCAAGTAATCTTTCATAGCCTCTATTAAAAGAACCGACCAGTCCAGGATATCTGGATTGAATCTTTCTTTCAATTCTTGCATCTTCTACCACATTGATATAAGACCTAGGACATCCTTTTAATTTTTCAGGGCTATCATGCCAACCTTCAAATGGAGTTTCTAATGCATGACCAACTTCATGGCCAACAAATAGGTCATATACATCCTTGTGCATATCTTCCCATAACGGAAGACCTAATACTCTGTTCTTAATATCAAACCACGCAGTCTTGTAGTTACCATGTTGAATAGTAACATTCTCTTTAGCGAGTAGTTTTGGTAGTAAAGTTGATGTGTTCATATAAACTCCTTATCTTTTATATGTGTATATTATACTACGGCGTGGCACGTTTGTCAACACTTTTGTTGAATTAATATCGTTTAATGTCGCATTTCTTATACTTTGTAGTTATATCCTTATAACCAGCTCGAATAAGACTATCGGATTTTGCTGAAGTTCTTATGCTTAAAGAATTCTATCTTACTACGGAATTTGTTCTCTAGCACATCACCTTTGTGAGATATAATAAACACATTGGAATCATCGTCCAGTGTGCTTAAAATCTTGGTTAGATTTTCAACCCCATCCACGTCCAGACTGGAGTCAAAAGTTTCATCCAGAATCAGTAGATTTGTACTGGCAGAATTCTTCATCTTAGCTATCTGTCTCCAAGTAAATAGAAGGGATAAGTCAATTCTCTGCTTCTCACCTTCGGAGAATGATGCATAATTAAATGAATCACGATGCCTTGATCGGATGGTTTCGTTGAAGTTCTCATCCAGATGGAATGCAACAAAGAAGTCCAGAATCTGTAAGTAGTTATTGATTAACCTATTCATAACTGGTAGATACTGTTTAATGACTTTGGTCTTAATCCCAGTGTCTTTTAGCATCTCGCCGATTACTTCGTTATAGGTTCTCTCTTCTACATACTGGAGCTTCTTCTCTGTTGATACATCTTTGGATTCTCTTAAATCATTAAGTTCTTGTTTAGCACCTTTTAAGTCGCCAGACTGACTTGATAACCCATTAATCTCTTTTTGGACTTTATCAACTTCACGTTGGATAACAGTTATCTTATCATTATTAGAGTTAATTCTTTGCTGTCTCTGTCTTAGCTCATTAAGTTTATTCTTAATTTCAGTACCTTCTCTTTCGGCAATAGCAACTTCTTTTTGAATCTGCTCTATCTGATTCTGAACATCACTTGCGTCTTTCTTGATAGCAGTAAGTTTAACTTGTTTAATACTACTATCAATCTCTTGTTCACAAGTTGGACAGTTATCGTTGTCTTCAAAGAATCTTGCATCTTTTACTAGTGATTTGATTTTACCAGTATTCTGTGCTTGTGCAGTCTTTATATCAGACATTCTATCCATGAATACACTTTGTGACTTCTCTTCGGCGGTAATAAGAGCTGTTAAGTTCTTACCAACTTCCTTAGAATCCTCGAACAGATTGTTAATTTCTGTCTTATGGTCTTCAATAGAGTTTCTCTTCTGTTCTATCATATCCTTGTTGATAGATTGTAGGTTATTAATATATTTCTGTTGTGAATCCATCTTAGTTTTGTATATATCTATCTGATGGTTTATATCACTCAACTCGTCTTTGATTTTGGAGTTTCTTTCTTTTAATAACATATTCATCTTAGAGAATATTTGAATATCCAATAGGTCTTCAATAACTGCTCTACGACTCCACGCTGGTAATTGCATAAATGGGATAAAGGAACTGCTCCCTAATACAACTACCTGGTGGAATGACTTGTGATTCAGTTTTAGAATATTGGTTTCTAAGAATTTTTGAAAGTCTCGCATACTTGATGCTTGATTGATCATGTTTCCATTCTGCCAGATTTCAAACTTGTTGGGTTTAATACCACGAACAATCTTAAACTCTGCATTACCAATATCAAACTCTACTTCTACTATTGCTTTCTTACCATTAATAGAATTAACTAATTGAATCTTTGCAATATCTCTATGGGGTTTACCAAACAGACCGAATGATAATGCATCCAATAATGTGGATTTACCAGCGCCGTTTTGGCCTACAATAAGTGTGGTTGGGGATCTGTCTAGTTTTACTTCAATGAATTCGTCGCCGGTGGATAGAAAATTCTTCCACTTACATGATTTAAAATGTATCATACTACCTCTAGGTTTTGTGCTTCAGTATATAGTTTTCTCAATTCAACTTTGATATGGTCTTTATCAAGTTCCGTATCTACTGCTTCGACATAGGAATCAAGAAGTTCTGTAGTATCTTCTAGGGATATTTTCTCGTCATCGACGCTGTCTCCCAGATACTCTTCAAAAGATTCTGCAATCTTTAATTCGTATGTTTCTATAGACTGTAACCGATCGACAAACTTATCGAACATATACAAGTCATTCTTATTTATAACAATGAGTTTAATAAACTTTTTCTCAAATTGTGACACATCAATAGTATTATAATCTGTTTTAGTATCGTCATAAATAACTTTCTTAAACATAGTAATAGGATTACGGACTGGAGTAATTTCTCTAGTCTCTGTATCTAATATATGGAAGTACTTAGGGTCATCAACATCTGCCCAAGTAAATTCTAGCTGTGAACCAAGATAACTCACATTACCCTGACTTGATCTAGTATGGAAATGACCAGAGATAACCTGTTCAAACCTAGAGAATATATCTGCATTCATACCGTGTGGATTAGGGACACCTGCTAATAAATCAAACCCCTTTAATTCTAAATGGGCGCCAAGAATAGGAGCTTTACAATTCATAGCAAAGTCCACATACTCTTCATAGTTGGCATTATTAATCCATGGAATAACTGCAACACCTAAACCGTCATAATCTAACACAGTAGGTTTCATTATGATATTTACATTACTAGTAAAGTACCCAAGAAGTTCTTTAAGGGAACATAGTTCGTTGGTGTTCTTATAAAAAACATCATGGTTACCAGGAATGATATCCATAGTAATACCCATGTCACGCATAGGCTCGAGGAAATGCTTACGATTGGCATTGAGAGCCTTAAAGTT
>OCVR010004005.1_pt1 | contig 10032 bp, 11 predicted proteins | sample 1539091 | NCBI WGS metagenome assembly OCVR01 (sample SAMEA3355530, study PRJEB22509) | marine metagenome | biome: marine; feature: coastal ocean; material: water | place: USA | collected 2010-08-07 | depth 16 m | reverse complement strand
ACAGCTTCAGCAGCAGAGTCTAGTTTAACGAATTTAAATTGAGCAGCAGAAAGGTCTGCCCCTGCGATTACAGTACGGGTATCCCGTGATTGCATAACAGCCATGTTTATTCCCCTTTATAGGATTTAGTGATTAGAGCCTTGCCTTCATCGGTCTTAGCTACAGCAGCATAAGCCAAAGCATGTTCGCTCTTTTTCATTTTGTTGGTGTCCATGTAGGACTTTACGAGTGCGTCAAGTTTGTCAGCGGCAGTAGAAAACTCACCGTCAGCATCAGATTTACCCAGTTCAGTCATGCTTTCTTCAAACACCTTATCGGCAGCTTTGAGGGCTTGCATTACTGTTTCTTCAGCTTCAAACTTGCTAACCAATGCTTTGGCTACTTCAAGATCGAAGTGTGGAAGTTCTGCTTCAGCTTTCTTAACCAAGATAGCGTCTGCTTTAGCAACTTCTGCTTCTTCCAGTGCCTTAAGGATAGGCGCAGGAATATCAGCTTTGTTGATTTGTTCGTCACCATAAGTCACATACTCAGGCTCAACCGACTTCTCGATTGACTCTGCTTTAACAATGTAACCAGCTTCTTCTAGGGCTTTGCTAAGGCGTTCAGCCTCTGCTTTAACTAGGTCTAGTTCAGCTTGAATGGTGTCTACCTCGTCCAACGGACCTTGGTAATCTTTCTTCATGTCCATGTTGTACATTTTCATAGCTTCGTCCTCGGACATACCTTTGTCCATGTAAGGCTTCAGCTTTGCTTTCATGTCATCAGACATTTTTTCTACTTCGTTCTCCATAGTTTCTCCCTCGGAGTTGTCCCTTTTATAAAGAGAGACCATTGCTTGTTTGTTAGCTGGACGATCAACCAAGGACAGTTCATCTAACTCAAGTTGTTTAAGTAAATTAGGCATCATAAGATTCCTTGATTGCACGACCACCTATTGAGAAGGCCGCAAGTTCACCAGATTTGACCCTAGCCCAGACGTCATCGTCGTAGACTTTAAAAGCTACAACCCAACCCTCTCGGTCACTCTGGATGCCAAGGGATTCGCCAATCTCTTTGGTGACAGGCATGGAGTGGATAACCGCCCCAATCTGATCCCCTTTGTGCATTTCTTTACCGACACGAATATTCTCCATGAAGTTATTCACGGCCTTTACAAGTGTCTCTGGCTCGATAACATCGCCTTGGCGATCAACCACAGGTTCGCCCTTTTCGGTAACGACTGAGGCCCACCCATAGACGAGACGTTGTTCGTCATCCGCCTTAAGGATTTGTCCTTCGATAGTTGTTTTTGTGAGTTGTGACACTGAGGTTCCTCCCTCCCACATTCTGCAAGACCAATATCCTGCTGTCGTTTTGTCCTTCTTTGAGTCGCAGTTATGCCTTGCACGGAAGTTGGCCCTAGCTTTCGGGTCATCTCGCCGTATCTCCATATTAGGGTCTCCGAAAGCCACACGTTTGATTTTACCTCCACTTTGTACGAATACCTCAAACTTCTTATTGCCGCCTTTAATACGACGAGGTTTGTTTAAGGTTACTTTCTCGCCCTGATACTCAACCTTAGCTATAGCAAGTTCGTTATGCTCATAAAGGTGCCTAGTCCAAGTTGGCATTATACAGCCCTGCAACGGAGTATTACAGCCCGTTGGATAGTTGTGGATATACTTGTGGTAACAGTGCATATGAAGGTGTAGTCTCTTCCGTCTACTCCACCAGCTACATAAATAATTGCGATCTTGCCTGATAGGGCTTGTTGTATGTTCTGTATGCTGTCTACAATAGCACTGCTACTAGCAGTGGTTAAATCTTGACCAGCAGCTAAGACAGTCTCGGCAGGGTTAGCATTAGACCTTACAGACCAGACTACTGTACTAATGTCAAAACCAGAGGCAATGTCAGACCAATCAACACTGTAGTCTAGCAGTTCGTCTGGATCTTTGTTGGGCCAAACTAGGCTCATATCTTACGTTCCTCTTATGCAACTAGGTTTTGGGTGGACTTTAGGGGCTTAACTTGTCCAGAGGTACTAAACGTAGGGCTGACAGTCCTGTTAGCAGGGAATCCAGCATGTTGAGACCTTCCTGTGTTATACAAATGCTTAATAGCCTCAAAGTCAAAGTGTATGCCTGTAGCTGTAAGTGTTCCCAGTTCAACACCTACTAAGAACCCTGAGACTTTCTTTACAGCCCCAACTCCTACCATACCCAGAGTGACAGTAACAAAACCAGCAGTGGTTACTTCCGTAGCGGCGGGAATACCAGCTATGCCCACACTAGCTATTAGCTCTAGTCCCTCAGGGAAAGTGTTAGCATCGCCTGTAAAGGTAATGTCACCTACGGAGGAGGTGAAACCTACCCCAGAAGGCGCAGTATTAGCGTTAGCAGCAAAAGTTGTGTTGCCTAAGCCAAGGGTAGCAAGCCTAGTTGTACATACAGCGTTAGAAGTAGCTAGGATTACAATACTTCCCAGACTTGCAGATATAAGTATGCTGTCAGCAGGGGGTATAATTTCAGTTGTCTGAGGCTCTATACCCGTTAGGTTTAATCCCAAGGTGACAACTTGGGAACCTACAGTTAGTGTGTTAAATGATCTTAGGGTGGGAGTACCTAAAGTTAAGGTAGCATCAAAACCACCTACAGGTTGATCAACAGCTATAGGTGCACCTAAAGTACCAAGGGACACCGTAAAGTCAAAATCTGTCTGTGTGGGGCCAGCAGTAGGTGAGCGAGATGCGTAAGGGTATATTACATCATTAGCAGGTTGATTGGGCTCCGCTATAATTTCTACCCTAGACGTACTCAAGTACCATTGAGGGTCAGGTAGCCCTACAGTACCAATAGCGAAAGAGGTTACGTCTACAGAGACATTAGCTTGTATAGTTAAGTTGTCTGACTGAGTTACCTCAAAACCTGTCAACTCTTGTGTTGCAGGTATCTTAATAGCACTATTAAACCCAAGTGTCATTCCTTGGGAATCACTGTCAGGAATAATGTATTTGTAGTTACATAGTCCCGCCAAAATAGTATCGTCGGTTTTATCGTTACCAGACGTTGCTACAGAGAAAGTACCGAGATCAAAACCTTTGTCTTCATCGTGTTTTTGTAGAAGGTAATGCTTGTTTTCTCCTACAAGAGAGTTAAGAAAAGAACCAGTTTGGCCTGTAATAAGGCTATTAAAGTAAGTATCAGTGTCAGTTGTGTCGTAAGTGTTTATAGTGCGTACTTGACCAACAACAACACTAAATAGTGTAGGGTCAGAAGCAGGGAAAGTTAAAGTAGCTAAGAGGGGGTCATCAATAGTGCTAATGGTTGCAGCATTACTAACTATAGTCTCAGAGGGTAGGTGATTAAGATTTACAGTAACAGGTTTAGCTACAGCATCGTAACCAAGGGAACTATCATAAGTAGCTGGGTAGGTGTAATCACCATTAACTAGGGGAACCCAAGAGGACTGGGATACTATAGGATCAGAAGTTAATTCTGAAGTAGTCTTAGTCTGTACGGATAAAGCCCTGTTACCATCTACGGACTCGTCCCAAACGGGAGCATCATTCAGTCCGTCTAGTGCCCCATCTTGGGGCCGCATCCCCAGCATAAATGCGTTTGTCCAAGTGTAGTAAGGGTGTTCGTTATTCCTAATATCCCCGACACCGTCACCGTTGGGGTCGTAAAAGTAAACAGTCTCAGGTTTTCTCTCGGCTTGGTCAGAGACTTTAGCATCTGTGGATATGGACACCGTACCAAGAGAGGTAGAAGATGAGACACCAACAATACCTGCTGGTACTGCTTCCCTGACAAACCCTGACCCACCTAATGTGGAAGATGCTATGGGGGCAAAACCTAACATTAGGCTGTAAAGTCGATAAACTTGTTATTGGTGCCGGTATATCCTGACGCTGTAGAATCAGTTAAGGGAGGTGAACTAGTGCTAGTATAAGTTCCCGCTGCGACTAGATCACTCGTTGCGTTACCTCCAATATATGGCCGAATATCACCATTTTGCCAATAAGTAGCGCCGGTGGTTGCATGTACCCCCGACAGAATAACCGCACCAATACTTTTTGGTGTCGTCCATGTCACATCAAGAACTTCCGACCGACTGCCAGCAACAAGAGCCACTTTGTAGCTATTTAGGTTTGCCATAGTCGTGCCAAACAATTCAGTTTGTTGCGCCTTCACGAACCCCGGCGCATAGGTGGTGTCAGAATTTGTGTATGTAGCCACTAAGTGATCATAAGTCACACTGTTGAACGTACAGTCGCTGACGAACGAAGAATCGTCCCACATATTCGTCCCTCCGCTATCAAGCAACAGATAGTACAGGATAAACAGCCCAGAAGTTGGATAGGTTTGCGACATCCTAAAGCCATAGCAATCAACCAAACCAAAACCTAAAACCACGTTAGTGTTAGAGGTTGCAGTCAGCACACCATCTGATGCTTTCGTGCGAAATGTAAAATTTCCGGCGTGACTCGTGTTGCTAGATGGCGTTAAAGTGAAAACGCCGTTTGACTCAGAGACATTTGTTATTTGATTTGGCAGTGAGCTGGAATTGTAGGTCGTGCTGCCAGAAAAACCATCCCAATCGTAAGTAATAGGGAATCCCGCATCATCAACCGCAACTGTAGTGATTGCGCTGGTCTGACCAGAGCTAGACAGTGAATGGTCTACAGGTGGCGTTGTGGTAAATCTTGGAGAAACTTGTGATCCAGTGCTTACCCTGTCCCACTCTGTGCCGTCATATACATACAGTGCCTTTTGATCTGAGACCCAAGCTAAGTCTGTTTCACTAGGAGACGCAGGAAGACCTGCATAGTTACCTACGCTTGTAATCCCACCAGAGGGGGAAGAGGGGGCCCAAGAACTAGTGCTTGAGTCCCAAGATAAGTTTTGTCCACCAGCAGGTGCAGTTGAAGATACATTATCCAAGTCAGCTAAGTTTTGTACTACATCTTCTGCTAGCATAGTTAAGAAACACACTGCACCAGCAGCCAAATTGATAGCTGAGTTGTCACTCTCAGAAGAAGAGCTAGGAGACCTAGCCATAGTGTAAGTACTGCCAGTTAGCCCTATAGTACCTGTACCTGACTCATAACTAGTCCCACTTTCAATGGTATATCTCACTGCGTCAGCATCGACAACAGAGGCATCAGCAAGATTTTGGAAGCCAGAAACGACAGAACCAAATGTTACTGTACCTGTACCTGTAGTAGTCAGGTTCATTTTAACTCTGTCAACGAATTTTACCATTGTCAGGTATCCTTAGATTAGGCTAGACGCAAGATACTTGTAGAAGCTCCCGGAGCAGGGAACTGAATAGTGAAGTCACCAGCGGTAGCACTAACTGTTCCACCAAAGTCAAACACCGCAATAACATTAGCTGAACTATCAGCATTTGGGTTATAAAGAATACAACCATCAGCTTGGACTGTTACGTTAGTGAACACAGCATCATCAAAGTCCATCACGGCAGTTGTACTAGCCATCTGAGGATAACCCGTAGCAATAGCTGCTTGGGCACCTGTAGAGATGGTATCAAAAGTACTGGTGTAACCAGTTCCTGACGCTTGATCTGAGCCTAAATCCGTATAGGCTACTGTTGTAGCATCAAAAGTACCAGTTGGGGTTTCTTTAATTAGTGCAACACGAAATGTATCGTTGTCAAAATCGTGATTACCTTTAAGCAACTCTAGTTTAAAAGCATTACTCAGTGCTGTTTCAATAGGCATTATGTAGTTTCCTTGTTACCTTCTTCTACCTCAACGGGTAGGTCAGTTTCTGTTGTGACCTCTGTATCAGGGTCATAGTTCAGCTCAGCTATGTCCATAAGGTCTTGTATAACCTCTGGATGATCACTGACGTTAATGTCTGCACCGTTAAGGTTACGAAGGAATGCTGCAATCTCACGTAGATCGTGTGGGGCAACATCACCTGCCTTGATACAGGGCATGAGGTCGTAGTTAAGTCCGTTAAGCTGCCATAGGCGTTCCACTAACTGCTTGTTAAGTACATCTACAATAGCTTGGATGTAGCTTTCTAAGGCACGTAGAAATAGATCAGTCTTAGACTTGGAGAGTGCGTATGATCCATTGTTACCCCCACCGAGCATAAGAAACTCAGAAAGTACACTACGGGCAATGTCATGTTGGTAACGTCTTACAATAGGGTCAATATCTAGGTTACGAGTTCCTGAACTAGACATTAACTCTACATCTACCAGACGTACATTAGTAGGACTACCATCCTTATCAGGATAGGTATCACTAGGGGTGATAATGTAGCCTTGTTCGTTGAACTTTACATCACGTAAGATTTGCTCAAGATTGGCAACAAAACCTGTCTGTGCAGATGTAGCATCCCCAGAGAGGTACTCAGAAGGGATACGAGCTACAGGGATACCTGCTAACTCCCGTTCTACTGCTATGGCTTCTATAGATTGTAGGTTGTTTAAGTATTGGTACGATGTGTAAGCATTGCGTAGAATACTACGACCACTGGGATCACCGTTAATAGAAGTAGTTCTATAATAGAGACTTTTGTTAGACGGGATGTAGTGTTGAGAAAGTGCATAACCTGTATCCTGATAAAGCCCTAGTACTTCGCCTGTCTTGGTGTCTACATCAAACCTAGAGACTGTCCAAGGCGCACGACAAACAATTTTACGGACACCCATGCGCCCGTCAGTATACTTACTATACTTCTTATACGATTGTTTAGTAGGCCCAACACGGCGCTTATAGACAACCTCAAACCAAGCAAAGCCATACGACAAGCTTGATAACGCTTCCGCAACATGGTCATCAAGCGAATGTTCCATGTCATCAAAGACACTTTCCACAAATAGAGCTTCATTCTTAGCTTCCTCAGTGTCATTAGCTGGTTCAACCTTGAGTTTGACGTCTCTAAGTACTTGTTCAGCAGCATACATAACTGCGCCAATAGTACTGTCATTGTCTCTCATTTCCCTATATTTACGGATAGCAGCCTTGCCACGTAACTCAGGAATAAATTCATCAGACCTTATCTGACCATTACGGACGTTCTGTCCACTGACCCCTAGTGTTTGGGTCGCTTTAGTTTTACTCAATCTTCTGGGCATTATAGGAGTCCCTTAGCACTAGAATATGCTAGTTTAAGTTGTGGCTTTGCGTACCCATTAAGACTAAGGTCGGTGATGGCCCATACACAGGCATCTAATCTATCTGGCGACCCTAAAGACCCAAGAGGTTCCCATTGAACCATCTGATCCTCCAAGTCGTTAAGCCCTCTGACGTGTTTAACTCTGCCTTGCTCATAAAGTGCAGATACAGGTTCAGCCCTAGCCATCTTGCCTCTACTCGCATGAACGAGGCGTATGGGTAGAGCTTCATCTTCTGTGTGTAATGTGTGTCTTACCATGTCGCCGCCCTGATTCTTCTCGGCAACAATCCTATCAGCCATATGCTCTCTGTATAACTCAACAGCCTTAGCTGCCCAAGCTTGAGGACTATAGTTTCCTGTGTGGTCCTCTAGGACATAAGCTGTACCGTTTACGTCAACACCAGCTACTATGATACCAGTCATATCAGAGTCAGTGTTATTACTAATAGCAGGGTCTATGGCTACAACAATTCGGTTAAGTTGAGGAACGTCATCTTTGTCTACTTCGCAGTTAGATAGCAGTTGTCTGTTCCACAGGGCGCCAGAGGCTTCGTCTAGTATTTCTGCGTATAACTCTTGTCTACCTAGTCTAGTACCCTCGTAGGTCTTCTTTACTGCTGTAAGGAAAGTATCAGCAAGATTAGCACTATTATCAAAAGTTGATCCAGTCGAGACATGAGTCTTCTCGTCATCTAGGATACTTCTTAGTAACTTGGTAGTCTTAGGTGTAGTAGTAACAAAAACTATAGGTCGTTTACCTAAACGTAACCCAAACTGCATCATGTCCCATGTGTCTTGTGCATTTCTCCAAGCACATAACTCGTCACACCATGCACTGTAAGCCTGTGGACCCCTGAGTCTTTCTGGGTCTTCTGCTGAGAAAAAGACAGCCTTGGCACCATTAGCCCAAGTCATGCTGTTATTAGTAGGAGACCACACAGGATAACCCATGTCAGCCTTACGGTAGGTCTTGTCGCTCTTGTGGCATACATTAAGGAGACCTGAGTCCCCCTCAACCATAACTCTACGAACGTCTCCTTTAGTGGGGGCAACACAATGAACGATCCTATCGCCCATCTTGATTCTATGCCTGACCCACTCAGCTCCTGCTCTTGTTTTACCCCAACCTCGTCCTGCTAGGGCTACCCAAGTATTCCATTTACCGCTCGGTTCTAGTTGATCTGTTCTAGCCCAAAAGCTCCAATCATGTTGTAGCTCTTGTGCTTGGTCAGGAGTTAGCTGCTTAAGTGCCTCTTGTACCTTACCATCAGATAAAGCCCTCAGAGACTCTGCTGTAAGCTTACGGCTCGTTTGTTGTGTCAGGGTTATCATCTGTATCCTTGCCCAAGAGGGTCATAAGGGCATCAATAGCACTTGAGTCTTGATCAGGGTCAGTATACTCGTCGGGGTCATTAACTGTGCTCTGAGGGCTCCAACCACCCTTACTACGCAAGAATAACTCTTGTGAAGCAAAGTGTCCCTCCATAGCTTGCTGTACGACTACATTACCAACCTTAGAGACAATCTCTGCTCTAGCTTCTGCAATATCATTACCGTACAACTTATAAAAGGTTCCATGAGATCCCGGAGCATTCTGATACCTACTAGCTACAGTAGCCATAATGTCCTTAATACTTACACCATCTTGAACCGCTTGCCTAACATACTTGGCAATAGGGACACTATAGGGTAATACTTGATTCTTAGGATAAGTCATAATAATACTCAGGGGCTCTTTCGTAGAACTTAAGGTTCTCTGGGGAAAATAAAGGGGGCAAGGTCAGATACTCTGCGTCTCACTCATGAAATATATTCGGGGAGGTGTGAGCATGACGCTTGCCGTGCTATACCACATAGGTATTCTTTTGTATATGTCAACCCCTAAAGTATAACTTTTTTATATCTTTCGTATAAGACATTGATTTAAAACAAAAGAAAGTTTAGGGTGCGGGGGGCTTATATCACCTATTTAAGAAAGAGGGCAACAAAAAAAACATAAGTAGTCTTCAGTTGGGCAACAGGATAATCATAAAAATTATAACAGTTACTACTACTAATGGTATATCAGGTGTCAAGGTTCAAGTTCTTCTACAAAGATTTCTTCTTTAGTTATATCTTCTAAGAGGTCTATAAGGCAATCCTCTTTAGTTTTATTTATATAGTAGTACTTACGACCCTTATATTTGACAACACAGTAGAAACTAAAGTCTATTATCCTTTTGTTGTCATGATGTACTATCTCTCTAAAGTCTACTAGCATTGATTCTTAAGCACCCTTAAGTTGTCATCATTAGGATTATTATTATAGTTGACCCTTAAGAGTACCTAAGTTCCCTAACATATGTATAACGTATGTTTCACTTAATTATTTAACTATTATGATTAAAACTAAAGTTATTGATCTTAAGTTTAACATACGTATAACATATGTTATGTCCTGTCCTGTCTTTGACATATAGGAACTAATTTTTATTTGTCAAGGGGTAGCCCCTGAGAAAAGTGTATGAGTGTGACACTTTGGCACAGTCTTTGTTATGCTAAGGTATTTTTTATGTTATAGATAGGAGCCCCAAGGTATTTTTTTATGTTATAGATAGGGGTGGAGTCGCACAGAGCGAGAACCCTGGGTTGTATTCCCAAGGGTCCCACTATCCTATAAGTTGATACCCCATGAGGCGAGTAACCAAGCTAAGTCCTCAACCCATACGTGTGCAACTAGAACGATAGCCAGAATGGCTGCAAGTCTACTTAAAGCTGTAATCAACAACTCTTCTTGACGTTGTGTAAGTCTCATAAATTTCCCCTATAAGTAGAGGGAACCGACCGGAGCCAGTTCCCGTTGAAGTTGTATTACTTAGCGTCTGACTTAGGGGCATTGGCTGCAATCAGTGCTTTT
>OCVR010004001.1_pt1 | contig 10036 bp, 7 predicted proteins | sample 1539091 | NCBI WGS metagenome assembly OCVR01 (sample SAMEA3355530, study PRJEB22509) | marine metagenome | biome: marine; feature: coastal ocean; material: water | place: USA | collected 2010-08-07 | depth 16 m | reverse complement strand
TCGGTGGTACCAGCGTTTGAACTGCCTCCGCGCTTACCAATATTGGCATCGCTTTCAGCCGGCTTCATTGTGAAAACTCCTTCGTCAGTGCGATCGCCATTGGGGGAGCGAACCACGAAAGTCACCATTGGCAAAATGGTCGCTGAGATTATTTTGATGTGCTCACCGCCGGGCGTGGAGGGACCCATTTCGGTAATGAATGGTTGGAAGCCATGGCCAGCAATTAACAAATACTTGTTTTTGCCGTCCGCTTCGACCACGGCGTGATATTGACCATGCTTAGGTGTTTTATATTCGTGAACCACGTCAGCGCGTCTTGGCTTACGCATATAGTCAGGTTCAGGGATTGTTTTTAGCAGAGAACAAAACACACCACCGATGGGGTAGCCTGTCACCGAGTCAACGACGTGAGCGACATAAAGAGTTTCGTTAGCACCTGGCTTTGGCGGCGCGGGTGGAGGTGGCGCAGTGTTTGAAACTTGCGGGCCAGTACCAGCGACGGTAGCGGAAGTGTCTGGGGCTTTGGTTGTTGTACCACCACCGCAAGCAGTCAAGCTAAGCATGGCTGCTGCGAGAAAGTAAACTAAGTTATTTGAGCTCATGATCTTTCAGGGAATTCGAGTTTTTCGGCGCCTGTAACGGCAGCGTAAGTTAAATTGGATATGTCGAGATCAGCTTCAGCAAGTTGAGCCTCGGCAGCAGAGCCATGGATGACCGGGCTTTCCGGTTGGAATACAGTACAACAATCGGGCACCGGCTGTATCGAAAGCTCGAAAGTTCCTATGCGTTTTGCCAACTCGATTGCTTCGGTCTTATCCATGCCGATAAGTGGACGCAGCACCGGTAGTCCCGATGCGTCTTCAATCGCCGCAATATTTTGCATGGTTTGGCTAGCTACTTGACCAAGCGATTCGCCAGTAATGAGTGCTTTACAACGGTTTCTTTTAGCCATTGCCGTTGCAATTCGCTGCATGGCGCGGCGATATAAAACCGTGCGGTAAGAAGCCGGGCAGTTATCGCGGATGGCCTCTTGGTATGGTGCGAACGGAATCATGTGCAGGATGGTGCGGGGTTGATACTCGCCAACTTTTTCAGCTAAGCGAATAATCTTTTCACGCGTCTGCGGGCCGACATGAGGGAAGCTATAAAAACTTATAAACTCCATGCGCATGCCACGCTTCATGCACATCCATGCTGCTACGGGTGAGTCGATTCCGCCAGAAAGTAAACACATGCCGCGTCCCATCGAACCGACGGGTAAACCACCGTAACCTTTATGGCGACGTGCAAACACGGAAGCCAACTCTTCGCGGATGTCGACTTCCAAATTTAGTTCGGCGTTCTGCAAATCCACTTTTAGTTGCGGATGCAGAGGCAATACGGCCTCAGCAATTTTTTGCGTTAACTCACGCGAGCGCAGCGGAAACTGTTTGTTCGCGCGTTTTACTGTAATGCGAAACGATACTTCATCACGTCCGGCGAAATCATTGAATAACGCTTCGCTCACACATTCGATAGTGCGCGCAACAATTAAATCTGCATCGAGATAAGTAGTCGTTGCTGGAGATACCGAAGTAATACCAAACACTTTAGAGGCACGTTCCGCAAATGGTGCGAGATCTATGTCTGCGTTACAAGTTATACGTCCACGCTGGCGACTAGTTTTGAAACCAGGCACATCTTTAAGAGCAACTTTGAGGTTGTCGCATAAAGCGTGTTCGAAGGTGTTGCGGTTACCACCTTTGAGTCCGAGTTCGCCGTAGCGAATGACTAGTGAATTTTGATTGCTCATGAAAAAGTTAGCGGGGGGTCTTCCCTAAATGTGGTGGCTATTCTAGAATCTCCGGCCTGTAGGGCGATTAGCTCAGTTGGCTAGAGCATCTCGTTTACACCGAGAGGGTCGGGGGTTCGAGTCCCTCATCGCCCACCACCTACTTTTAGCTATCATTTAGTACATTTGGTCGTAAAATAGTTTTATGAGCACACTAGTACTCCTAGCGACCATGTTTGCGTCGCAGTTTGGTCTTCCGCAGGTCGAAAAAGCCACTTTTACCGCGCATTTTGCTAGTGATTCTGTTGCAGTTGGCAGCGTAGTCGATTTAGTTATAACTGCTGACATACAAGATGGTTGGCACATTTATGACCCGCTGCAAAACCCTGAATTTGGCATTCCAGTATCGATTACGATCAAGGGAGGCAGCTTCGAGGCAGCCGGTGACTTAAAGTCATCCCAGGCAGCCCAGCGCCACGTTCTAGGCGCCGGCGACATGGAACTCGTCTACTTGTGGCAGGCTGGGTCTCCGTCCTTTGTGGTACCGGTAAGGGTTAATGCCGAAGAGGGTGAAAAGACCTTAGTAGCCGAGGTTACTTATCAAATATGTAACGACCAGCAGTGTTTGCCAGTTAAGACAAGTCGGGTGTTGGCTAAGATAAATGTCAAACCTGGTTTGAAAGACTTGCTGCACGGTCAGGTTAGTGTCAGTGCCGAGGCTAGTGGCGAGTTTGCCCCTAACTCTGAAGTTGAACTGGTCTTCAGTTTCGAGGTTGAAGACGGATGGCATATCTACGGTACGGATCAAGACGCTGAGTTGGGTGTGCCGTTGCAATTAATAGTAGAAGGTGCTGGCGTTGAAATAAGTCAGGCTTTGTCGTCTGCAACTGAGCCAATCCCACACCTCGAACGTATTGGCAATATGAAATTGCAGTACTTGTTTATGGAGGGTGCATTCAAGTACAGCGCAAAAATAAAGTTTGGCGATGAAGTGCCTAACGATTTTTCTTTTGCTATGACGTGGCAGACATGTAATGACTCTGTATGCCTTCCGCAAGAGACTAAAGTGTTTGAGAAACCGTCTAGAGTTACAGGTTCTATTTCCAGCGGAGATTTTTCCGGTGAGGGCGGTCTTCCAACGGACTTCTGGAAATTTATTTTTGCTGCGATTGCGGCGGGATTTGCGACCTTACTGACGCCTTGCGTGTTCCCAATGATTCCGGTAACTATTTCGTATTTCACGAAACGCGCTGAATCAGGTAAAGGCACGCCGTTAGGTAATGCTACGGCTTATGCGAGCGGTATTGTCTTTACATTTGCCGGCATTGGAGTTGGCGCAGCACTAGCGTTGGGTCCCGGTGGCGCAAACATGATTGGCTCTAATCCGTGGGTAAACTTAGCAATAGGCTTGCTGTTCACGGTTTTGGGTATTTCATTGCTTGGTTTTTTCGAGATACAGCCACCCAAGTTTCTCGCTGATTTCGCCTCTAAGAAACAAGCAGACGGCGTTACGAAGAGTGGATATCTTCCGGTGATGCTGATGGCGATTGCGTTTAGCATTACGGCATTTACTTGCACGGTAGGTTTCGTTGGCGCAATATTTGTGCTTGGCCTACAAATGGGTTTGCCGTATCTAATTGGTGGCATGTTTGTTTATGGCTTGAGCTTTGCTTTACCTTTCTTCTTCTTGGCACTATTCCCGTCACGCATTCAGTCTATGCCAAACGCGGGTGGCTGGATGAACACGGTAAAGATTTGCGCTGGTTTTATTGAATTGGTTGCCGCAGTTAAATTCTTTTCAAACAGTGATTTGTTTTGGGATTGGCAAATACTTACTTGGCCAGTCGCTTTGTCCATTTCCGGAATAATAACTTTGGCATGGGCGCTCTATATGCTCGGGTTCTACAAGCTGCCCTATGATTTTGAAAAACCAAAGGCGACCCCAAGCCGCGGTCTGTTTGCCGGCTTGCTTTTGATTTTAGTGGTAAGTATGTTCCAGGGCGCCGCCGATCGCGATCATCAATACCCCGGTGCGGTACTAGCTTTTTTGCCACCGAAAGATTACGGCTTAAACCACGTTGACGAGAATGGGCATAAAATCGGTGCTGCAGACTTGTCGTGGGTTGAAGACTATACAGAGGCTTTCGCGATGGCTAAAGAGTCCGAAACGCCACTGTTTATCGATTTTACCGGCGTTACCTGCGTGAACTGTCGCCGCATGGAATACGAGATTTTCCCACACGCTGATGTAAGGCCATTGCTGGAGCAGTTTACTCGTGGCGAATTGTGGGTCGACAAACCTCCTCATGGCGCGTTCAATACCAAATTGCAGATCGAGCGCTTCAGCCAAATCGCACAGCCCTTTTATGCGATTATCGACCCTCGTGACGACGAGACTTTAATCACTTTCCCGGGGTATGACCCCGACCCTGTAAAGTTCAGCAATTTCTTGCAAGCCGGGCTAGACGCTTACAATAAAAAGTAATGAAGGTGTTAGTCGGTGATGGTTGCGGGAATCGCTTCGCTTTAATCGATGCGGGCGCAATGGCCGCTTCTGATCTTTCTCCCGGCTTAGTCCTTCATCAATGCCGAGATATGGATATTGACGGCTTATTGGTTTTAGACGGCGTCAAACTCAGCATCTACAACGCCGACGGCAGTGATGGTGACGCTTGCTTTAATGGCTTGCGCTTGGCGGCCGTTGCTAGCAACTTAGATGAGGGTGTCTTTGAAATGGCCGGTCATCAAATATCCTGGAGCAAAGTAGATGACGATATAGAGCTTGAACTGCCTTACGTATCTTCAGATTTTGAATATGATTCTATAACTATAGATGGCGTCGAAGTGGTAACGGTTAATTTTTCTAACCCACACGCTATCGTAAAAAACTATTCAGGTTACGAACAAGAGTTCGCTGAAAAACTGCAATCTGACAGCGAGAACTTTCCGCAATCGGTCAATGTCGAGTTTGCCAAATTTCCTTATGAAAATGGCGAAATATCGGCGAGAATTTTTGAGCGCGGAGTTGGCGAAACATTGGCCTGCGGAACCGGCGCAGTGGCGCTAGCAGCTGACGCATGGAATGCCGGGTTCGAAGGCGAAATAACAGTGAAAACATGGGGTGGAAGCCTGTTTTTGAGTAAGTTAGAGAATGGCAAAATCAGCCTGCGTGGGGCGGCTAGATTAACCGGAAATATCGACTTAGAATTAGTTTAAAAGCGTTTATTTTAGGGGTGCGCTATGGCAAAATACGGCGTCCTTTTTAGGGGCTAATCCCCTTGTAATATGGCTGATTCTTTACCTACAAACCTAACCCACATGCCCGACGCGCTAATCGAAAAAGAGATGCGCGATTCGTTCCTGACGTACGCAATGTCGGTTATTCATGACCGCGCTTTGCCAGACGTTCGCGATGGCCTTAAGCCTTCTCAGCGCCGTATTTTGGTGGCGATGAATGACCTTAATTTGCGTCACAACGCTAAGTATCGTAAGTGCGCGAAAATCGCTGGTGATACTTCTGGTAACTACCACCCACACGGTGAGTCTGTTATCTATCCAACGTTGGTACGCATGGCGCAGCCGTTCCGTTTGCGTCACTGTTTGATTGACGGCCAAGGTAACTTTGGTTCGATTGATGGCGACCCTCCAGCTGCGATGCGTTACACCGAGGCGCGCATGGGTGGCCCAGCCGAAGAGATGTTGGTTGACCTTGATAAGGACACTACCGACAAGCGCACCAACTACGATGAAACTAGAACCGAGCCCACAGTGCTGCCAGGTAAGTTTCCTAACTTGTTGGTGAACGGTTCGGAAGGTATTGCTGTGGGTATGTCGACTGCGCTACCTCCGCATAACTTGCAAGAGGTCATCAATGCCATTCGTTTGGTGATGGATAACCCCAAGTGTACGGTTAAAGATTTGCTAGAGGTCATCACCGGCCCCGATTTCCCAACAGGCGGAATCATTTGTGGGCGTTCAGGTATTGCTGAAGCCTTTAAAACGGGTCGCGGTAAAATCACCTTGCGTGGCCGTATTCATCATGAAGAGGCTAAGAACGGCAAAGGGCGCAATAAAATTGTGTTCACCGAAATACCGTACGAACGCGAGAAAACAGCCATCATCGAGAAGATTGCTGACGAAGTAAAGAGCGAACGTATCGAGGGTATCTTCGACATTCGCGACGAGTCTGACCGTGACGGTATGCGCGTGGTTATTGAGCTGAAGAAAGACGGTGATCCGATTGTCATTGAGAACTTGTTGTACAAGTACACGCCATTGCAGACGACTTATGCGATTCGTAACACGGCGCTAATCGATGGACAGCCGCGTACTCTGACTTTGAAAGAATTGATTGAGGCTTTCCGCGATCACCGTTTCGAAGTTATTCGCCGCCGCACGCAGTTCTTGCTGAATAAAGCCCAGGCGCGTTTGCACATCCTCGAAGGTTTGATGATTGCGATTCAAGCTATTGATGAAGTCGTTGAAATTATTAAAGCTTCTGCTAATACCGGAGAAGCTCGCGAAACACTCGAGGCTACTTTCACTCTAACACCGATTCAGTCACAAGCGATTGTTGATATGCGTCTGGGTCGTTTGACAGGACTCGAGGTCGTTAGGTTGCAAAAAGAGATCGATGATTTGATTGCCGAAATCGCTTGGCTAAAGCGCTTGCTTGCCGAAGACGAATTGGTATTTGACATCATTCGTGAAGATTTAACGGACATCGAAAGCAAATACGCCGAGCCGCGTCGCACTTCGATTGGCGAAGGTATTCAAGACTTCTTGACCGAAGATTTGATCACCGAAGAAACCATGGTAGTGACCATCAGTTCTTCAGGCTATGTCAAACGCACTGTCGCCGATACTTATAGCGCCCAAGCTCGTGGCGGACGCGGTATTACTGGCGGTAAGTCGAAAGACGGCGATGTGTTATCGCATCTGTTCGTGTGTTCGACTCACGATTACTTGTTGGTGTTTACTGACCGTGGGCGCTTGTTCTGGCTTAAGGTCTACCGCCTTCCCGAGCAAGATCGCACGGCTAAGGGGCGTTCCATTCGTAACCTCATCGAAGGAATCCAGCCAGATGAAGAAATTCGTTCCGTTATCGCAACGCGTAACTTCGATGAAGGCGAGTACTTACTGTTCGCTACCGAGCAAGGTAAGGTTAAGAAGACCGAACTCTCTTCATACTCACGTCCGCGTAATAGCGGCTTGATTGCCACTAAGCTAAATGACGACGATCGCTTGATTGGCACCCGCTTGGTAAGCGCTGGCGATCATGTGATGATTGTTACGGCTGGAGGGCAAGTGGTGCGCTTCGATGAGGCCGATGCGCGTCCGATGGGGCGTAATGCCGCTGGTGTTAAAGGCGCGAGACTCAAGGCTGGTGACAAGGTCGTTGACCTGGTTGCGGGCAACGAAGACGAATACTTGCTCATTGCCTGTGAAAACGGTTATGGCAAGCGTACACGCATTGGCGAGTTCCGTTTGACCAAGCGTGGCTCTCAAGGCGTGGTTGGTATTAAGGCGAACGATCGTAACGGCCCGGTAGTGAATGCGCGTAACGCATCACGCTGCTCCGATGTGTTGTTCTCAACAGCATCAGGCATGTTGGTTCGCACTAAGGCTGACGACATTTCAATCCAGGGGCGCGCTACTCAGGGCGTACGCTTGGTGAATCTCAAGGCCGAAGACAAGTTAATTGCACTTGCGGCAATCCCTCAAGAACAGGCCGAGGAGTCTGCTGACGGAACTGCGACGGAGTAAATACATGTTAAAAACAATCAACGATGAAATTAAACAAGCCATGCGTGACAAAGAAAAGTTACGCTTGCAGACCCTGCGTTCGCTAGTTAACGACTTTAAGAATGCTGGTATTGATAAGCGCGGCAAAGAGGGTCTCACCGAAGAGGTCAACTCTCCAGCTGAATTTTTGACTGATGATGAAATGATAAAGATTGTTCAGTCAGCAGCTAAGAGTCGCCGCGAATCTATCGAACAATATGTCGCTGGCGGTCGCCAAGATCTTGCCGACGTCGAACAGGCCGAGTTAGATATTCTGTCCGAATTCTTGCCAAAACAGCTTGACGATGCCGAGCTCGAATCTATTGTGAAAGCAGCAATAGCTGAAACTGGAGCGTCATCCATGGCTGACATGGGAGGCGTGATGAAAATCGCGCAAGTGCAAATTGCGGGTCGCGCAGACGGCAAGCGCGTTTCAGGGGTTGTGCGCCAGTTGTTAGGTTAGATCAATGACTGATATTCCAACAATAGAGCAGCCGAAGAAATCGTCCGCGGTTAAGTGGGTCTGCTTTGGCATTGCTTACTTCTGCCTTATCATTTTCATGTCATTGTCCTCTATCGATAAAGCAATCGATATGTCACAAGAGATGGGTGTCTACCAGATCGACAAAACCCGCGAATTCTTAGGCGACGAAAAAGCCCAAGAAATGAAAGAGTTTTTCGATGAACGTATGAACGTCGAAAAAGTTCCTACAGATAACGCAGCCACAGATACCCAGTAGCGATAATAATCGACATTATCATTAGCGGAAAGGCTGTCTTCAAAAAGGTTACGAATTTAATCGGATGACCTGCGCGCTCGGCGAATCCTGCGACTATTAGGTTGGCACTGGCACCAATCAAGCTACCATTGCCACCGAAACATGCGCCTAGTGAGAGTGCCCACCACACAGTTTGTTGTTGTGCGGCATCGAGGCCAACTCCGTTTTCTGCCAGCTGAGCGAATGCCTCCTTGAGGGTCGGAATCATTGTCGCAACGAACGGAATGTTGTCGACGATAGCCGAGGCAATCGCGGATATCCATAGCACGCCTAGGGCTAGCGCTTTAGTGACCCCGGCTGTATCCGCGATGCCGTCGGTAAGCCCCACAACTTGCGCAGCGAGTATCTCGAGAGCGCCTGCATGTTCGAGGCCTCCGATGATGACAAACAGGCCAACGAAGAAGAATATAGTTACCCACTCAACTTCGCCAGAAGTGTGGTGGACGTTCTCACTTTTCTCTTCTGCGTTTTTCCCGAAGTTATCGAGCAACAAGAGTAGTGCTGCACCAGTCATTGCCACAGTTGCAGGCTCGATGCCCATCGGATGTCCTAGTACAAAACCGATTAAGACCAGGATAAGAACAGCTAATGATTTTATAAGCAGCTTTGGGTTGGTAATGGCCTCGGATTCTCTGAAATCTAAAACACGCTGGCGGGCTTCGTCACTGGCATACAGCTTACGTCCCCATAAAATGTAAATAGGGAGAAGCGTTGCGATGAATACCAGCGGCACAATTGGCGCGATGTGCACCAAGAAATCATTGAAGGTTACGGACTCGACCATCGAGCCAATCAAAATGTTTGGAGGGTCACCAATTAAAGTTGCGGCACCGCCAATGTTTGAAAATATAATCTCTGAGAACAAAAACGGGTAGGGCGCAATTTCTAACTCTTCAGTAATCAACAAGGTCACTGGAGCGATAAGCAATACTGTTGTTACGTTGTCGAGCAGCGCCGATAGAATCGCGGTGACAATCGAGAGCATTACCAGAATACCCCAAGGCCTTGCATTTACTTTTTTAGCTGACCAAATCGCTAAGTACTGGAAAACCCCGCTACGCTGCATAACAGCTACGATAATCATCATTCCGGTTAGCAGGCCGATGGTGTTCCAGTCAATCGCTTGCACTGCGGCGTGTTGGTTTAGCACGCCAGATAAAATCATTAGGCCACCGCCAAGTAGGGCGACTACCGCACGATTAAATTTTTCAGACATAATCACCGCATAGGTAATTACAAAAATAATACCTGCGACTACTAATGGGTTGGCGCCACCAATAACGTGAGCCTCAGCTGCTGGTGCACCGTGCTGCGCCAGTAAAGAAATTAGGGTAAGCATCTATTTAATCTCGGAAAGCAAATGGTCGAGGACGTCCCAGTAGCTAATGATGCCAACTAAGCGATCCGAATCGGGGTCAACAACAGGGATATTGTCTTGATTGCCGCTAGCGATGCACATAATAGTGCGTGTTAGCGAATCTTCAGGGGCAAGGGTTTGAGTATCGTTGTCGCAGTAGTCACCAACAGACTTGTTCCAGTCATCCGCTAGGCGGCGTTGCAAGTCTTCAATGCTGTCGTTCATGAAGTTAGCGCTGCTCATGCCACCCTCTGGTGACGCCGATGCGGGAATAGCAAGTTTTAGTATGTTGCTAACACCGAATTGACCGAGCATTTTGCCATCGCTATTAACGACAGGGATACT
>OCVR010003998.1_pt1 | contig 10046 bp, 5 predicted proteins | sample 1539091 | NCBI WGS metagenome assembly OCVR01 (sample SAMEA3355530, study PRJEB22509) | marine metagenome | biome: marine; feature: coastal ocean; material: water | place: USA | collected 2010-08-07 | depth 16 m | reverse complement strand
CTGGCGAGCGCCAGCGGGGTATTTTTTTGCGGTCATCTAATTCGCAAAGCTCACCTTAAGAGATGAACTTTACACTTAAAGCGCTGCTTCTAGTTCGGGCAATGCAACGAATAAGTCGGCTACGAGGCCGTAGTCGGCGACCTGGAAAATAGGTGCTTCTTCATCCTTATTGATGGCAACAATCACCTTGCTGTCTTTCATACCGGCAAGATGTTGAATCGCGCCCGAGATACCCACGGCAATGTAGAGGTCAGGAGCGACGATTTTACCGGTTTGTCCAACTTGGTAATCGTTAGGCACAAATCCCGCGTCAACGGCTGCGCGTGATGCGCCGATGCCGGCACCCAACTTGTCTGCGACTTTTTCGAGTAGAACGAAATTGTCACCGCTCTGCATGCCACGACCACCCGAAATAATGATGCTTGCTGCAGAAAGGCTTGGGCGCTCTGATACCGAAAGTTCCTCCGAAACGAAACTTGCAACGCTCTGCTCAATCACCGTGTCAACAGCGTCGACTGACGCAGAACCGCCTTCCGCCGCAGCCTCAGCGTATGCGGTCGTCCGCACAGTGATCACCTTAATCGCATCGCCGCTTTGCACTGTCGCCAACGCGCTACCAGCGTAAATGGGACGAACGAACGTATCGGTTGATTTAATAGTCACTATGTCAGATATCTGTGCGACATCGAGAAGCGCAGCCACTCTTGGCATTAAGTTTTTACCCGTTGTCGTAGCGGGCGCCAGAATATGGGTAAAATTGCTCGCCACTTGGGCAATAAGCGGAGCGACAGCTTCTGGCAATTGATGCGCGTAGACTGCAGAGTCCGCCACCAAAACCTTGGCAACGCCAGCGATCGATGCGGCTTCGTTAGCTGCCGCTTGACAGTCGGTACCGACGACTAAAAGGGTTATCTCTGCGCCTAGCTCTGCTGCCGCAGTAATTGTATTGCGCGTCGCAGACTTAATACTCGCGTTATCGTGTTCGGCTATTACTAATGTTGTCATCGTTTCCACCTATATTACTTTGGCTTCGGTTTTAAGCTTTGCGACCAATTCGTCGACCGACTCAACCATGATTCCTGCAGACCGTTCGGCAGGCGCCTCGACGCTGAGCGTCTTAAGATTAGAGCTGACATCCACGCCAAGTTCGGCAGGAGTTGTTGTATCGATTGGCTTTTTCTTCGCCTTCATAATGTTAGGTAATGAGGCATAACGGGGCTCGTTCAGTCGCAGGTCTGTGGTTAACACTGCCGGTAGATCCAGGAGCACTGTTTGCTCACCACCGTCGATTTCTCTCGTTACTTCAATTTTACCCTCGCGGACTTCGGCGTTGCAGGCAAAAGTACCTTGTGGCCAATCGCAGAGCGCGGCAAGCATTTGGCCCGTCTGATTATTATCGGTATCGATCGATTGCTTACCGAGGATAACGAGGTCTATACCCTCTTTCTCTATAACCGCTTTCAGGAGTTTGGCAATGGCGAGGGGCTCAAGCGCTTCGTCGTTCTCAATAAGAATGCCCCGGTCGGCGCCGAGCGCGAGCGCAGTGCGTATCTGCTCTTGACACTGTGTCGCACCAATCGATACCGCGATAACCTCATCCGCAGTTCCGGCTTCCTTCATGCGGATAGCCTCTTCAACGGCAATTTCACAGAAAGGATTGATTGCCATCTTGGCATTGGCGAGGTCGACACCTGTCCCATCTGACTTTACTCGAACTTTTACATATGCGTCGACGACGCGCTTAATAGCTACAAGAACCTTCATGGATTCTCCCATTGGAAGCTGCACTCAAGGCAGGCTTCGGTCTGATTTACGAGGTGGTATACAGCAGAGTATACAAGTTGATCCGCGGCGTTCTGCGGGGTTAAGACGCTGCCCTCAGCGCCTTAAAACAGCCGCTAATCATGCCGCTTTTGGTGGCTCAGGTCAAATAACGAGAGCATTTATGACAGCGTATTGCCAATAGCGCGGCGCGAGAAAAATTGTGTGTGCGTGTCGCGAAAAACCATTTTATGCCAAAGCAAAAAATACTCCGCTACTCCAAATGCCAAGACTATGAGTTGAGTGTTCGCCTATCTTTCCTGCCGCACTATCTGCAGCACAATCTACAGCACTCTCAACAGCACTCTCAACAGCAGTATCAGCTCGATTAACAACCAGCTCTGCCAGCTGATAGAACACCGATCGCGAAACCAAGCCCAGCAGTCCCGCTCTCACATTTACGGTAGGATGAGGCTCAGCGTTTCCGCTGCTATCAGCACCGATAAACAATGGATGCTCCGCGCCGATCGCAACCTCTTCGCCGAGGCTTGTGCGTAAATAGAGCGTCTGCGTCGAAGCGTCACCGGCATTTTCAACCCTGAGCGTGGTCAGCAGAAACGGACAGTCTTCGACTCGCATGCGCACTTTCTCAAAGGGGGTTACCAGAAAGTACTCCCCTTCGTTAAACAAGAGAACAGAGGCAAACAGCTCTGCCATACCTTTACGCCTGATCGGGCGACCTTCATGCCACCAACTGCCATCCCGACGGATCTCGATATCGATGTCTCCACAGAAGGGAGGATTCCACAAATGCACAGGCGCCGCGCCGCGCCAATCACCGGATTCCGCAGCCGCTGCTATCCGACTTAATTTTATCTGCTGCTAAGTTTTTAATGAGCGCCTCTCCCGTTTTTTTGCCGTAATTTTCTACTGCTTCTCGTATTTGGCGACGTATTCGGCGCACCAGACACACCCCCAATTGCTCTCCAATTTAGCATAGAGCTGTTACACTGCAAGACTAAGAATCGCAGGCAGCCAGACGGACCGAAGACTCATGGATATCCCTAAACCTAAGGCCGGAAAACTAGCGCAAATACCTGCCGATCGCTTCACCGAACTTTTACTTAATTCAACCCCACTGATCGATGTAAGAGCCGAATGTGAATACCACGATGGGCATATCCCTCACTCGGTCAACCTGCCTTTGCTAAACGATGCAGAACGGGCGGAGGTCGGCACTTGCTACAAACGGAAAGGGCAAGAGGCAGCGATCACGTTAGGCACTGAGCTCGTTTCCGGTGATACTAAAAAAGAAAGAATGACTGCTTGGGTACGCTTTATAGCAGACAACCCAACGGCGGTAATACTTTGTTTTCGAGGAGGCCTGAGGTCTCAGACTGTACAAAAATGGCTTGCCGAAAGCGGATTGCAGCGTCCATTGATAAGCGGAGGATACAAAGCCCTGCGCCGTCATTTGCTGCGCACGACAATACGGGTCGCAAGCGAAAAAAAGATCATAATCGTAGCGGGAAAAACCGGAACGGGTAAAACTCACCTGATCAACAACCTCACGCGCTCGGTCGATCTCGAAGGTCTCGCCAATCATCGCGGTTCGGCATTCGGCAGGCGCGTGTCAGCACAGCCCGCTCAAAGCGTATTTGAAAATCTATTAGCCCTCGATTTATTGAGACAAGAGCGCGAGGGCGGAGCGACACTTTTCCTTGAGGATGAAAGCAGAGCGATCGGGTCGATCTCGCTCCCTCTAGAATTGCATCGTGCAATGAGCGTCGCGCCAATCGTTCGCGTAGAAGAGTCGTTGGATTTTCGGGTTGAGACAATACTTAACGATTATATTGTGTCTAACCTTACGGATTTCAGGCGGCTAGACCCGGTGCAAGGAGACTCTTTATTTTCGGAGTCTCTCCTTGCTAGTTTGGATAGAATAAAAAAGCGACTCGGAGGCGAGCGTCATTCGGCTCTGCGCGACATCATGTCTGCGGCTCTCACTAGCAATAACGACCATGATCAGCATCGCGCATGGATACGAGGATTACTTGTCGATTATTACGACCCGATGTACGAGTATCAGATGACAAAGAAAGCACAACGCGTTGTGTTTAAAGGCGACAGCGACACATTCCTCGAATGGGCAAGCGAGTTCGATCAGCTACAAACCTAAGTCACAAGAAGTAACCTACACTAGGCGGCACGAAGCGCATGGCCATAACTCGATTCAAATTAGACGACACACTCCGGAGAGCCCTCGACTCGGGCATTACGTTACTCACCCCAAACTATCGTCTTGCCGCGTCTGTCCTCGAAGCGTTTGGCAGTGCATCCGCCACTACAAGCTGGCGCGAGCCCAATGTTGTTCCTGTCGACATCTGGATCGCGCAAGTGTGGGAAATGCTTTCTACACGCGGACTAAGCCCCTATGTCGACTTGGACATACTGGAACCAGGCCTCGAAAGAGAGCTCTGGCTAGAAGCCGTAGAGGAGACACGCGATGAGCATCCTCTTATCGACGCCTCCGCAATGGCGCGCATTGCCTCGCGCGCTTTTCAAGATCTTCGCCGCGCCTCTGCCGACAGCAGTGTGCACTGGCTACAAGAGTATGATTATCTCGACGATGTCGCACTTTTTAATACATGGCAAACCCATTTTTTATCGCGATGTGACGCCTTAGGACGCATAACCTTGGTCGAGGCGACCTCCCTACTCGCCCAGAAATTAGACGCTTCGAGCGCGAAATTACTCGGCGATATAGCGACTCTCAATTTCTATGAAACGCCGGCAAATTATCGCGCCCTGTTCGAGCGTCTATCCGAACACACTTCGTTACGCGGGTTTCTGACGCTCGATGAAAGCCGGTTTTCAGAAACGCCGAACGATCTTCTGGCTACAAACAACGTGACTGCTTACAGGACCGAATTCAAAGAGCAGGCTAACGAAATCCAAGCCGCGGCTAATTGGGCACTGATGCTGCAAAAAAAAGACCCTGGCGCTCATATCGGTATCATAACGCCGGCACCTGCAAACGTGCAGCAAGATCTCGAGCGTGCGCTTCGCCGCGGCTATGACCAAAACGCATTCCTCCACATTATAGAAAAGCCCCATCTGATAAACTCGAGCAACACCGGCACCACACTGTCCGACACCGCACTAGCCAAGGATGCACTACTCTTACTGGGGCTCAATAAAGAGCGGCAATCGCTCGTCGACTTTTGCAGATTGCTGAGATCACCTTTTGTTATCGGGGCAAAGGAAGAATCCGAGCAGAGAATCAGGTGCGAACGAGTCCTCAGGCGCCGATTGCAGGCTAGCACTCGTCGCCACGCGATCACCAGAATCACAGGGGCGAATGAAAAAGATTATGCATGCCCGTTATTACACAACGCCATGCTCGACGCCCGCACTCTTCTTCGGTCAGCCGAAACCAAGACCACGGCGCGTGCATGGGCTAGCGTTTTCCGCGATCAACTCGCCCTCCTTGGCTGGCCTGGTGACAAAAACTCACTTATCGAAAAGGCGTCACTCGATGCTTGGGAAACTGTACTTAACGCTTTCGAAAAAAGCAGCGAACTTGGCAGATCACTGACTCTAAATGCAGCGCTCGGCGCGTTACAACGCCTTGTAGACGAGCATCGGGGGCAGAATGTTTACCGCCAGCAATGCGCGCTTTCGCTGTATTCGCCGGCAGAAGCTGCTGGAATGAGTTTTACGCATCTGTGGCTTCTCGGTTTTGACGATCAGAGCTGGCCACAAGCCGCCCACCCCAATCCGCTCATTCCGCCTGCGCTGCAACGGGAACTAAACATTCCAGGCTCTAATGCCTCGCTTCAATATTCGGCTGCTAGAAACGATTTAGCAGTATTGTGTTCAAACGTGAGTAAGAGTGTCGTCGCCAGCTATTTCTCACAAGGTGGCGATTCTGAATTCCGTCTCAGCAATTTATTATCGAGTCTGCCCTTTAATGGCGCCGCGCAGGCCATTGCCCTCAACGCAGACAAACCGCCAAGTGCAGACCAAAGGGGAGAGTTAGAAGAGTTTCTCGACCAACGTCGAGTGCCCGTTTCGAGCATCGAAAAAATTCGTGGCGGACAAGCGCTGATCACCTCTCAGTCGCAATGCCCATTCCAAGCCTTTGTTAAAAGGAGACTCAACACCGAAGAGCTCGACGCATTTAAACACGGCCTCGATCACCGTGAACGTGGCCAAGCGATTCATGTGGCATTGGAAAACTTGTATGCCGAAATCCCGCATAAAGCAGCGCTTGTCTCTTTAATAAGCAGCCGCGAAGAGGAATTAGACACGAAGCTAGACGCGGCTGTGGCGATTGCCGTAGAGGAGCTTAAAAAACAACAGCCTGAGTTGATGGGGCCTGTTTTCTCAGAGATTGAGTCTGCGCGCATCAAACGAATGCTTACGAGGTTTATCCTTCGAGACAGTGAGCGCGGTGACTTCACGTCGAGCTCGCTTGAAAAACAGTTCACCCTCTCCTTACAGGGCCTAAAACTTAGCCTAAAAATCGATCGGATCGATCAACTCAATGATGGCAGTTTTGCGCTAATCGATTATAAAACTGGCAGCACGATCAAGGCGATCAGCTCGCTTCAGCACGCGCGGCCCGAAGAGATGCAGCTTCCAGTCTATTCGACTGCGGTCACGCGAGATGCAAACCTCGATGTCTCTGCACTCGCTATCGCTCAGGTTAATCTCAAAGCGGTTGGCTACAAGGCTTTGGCACGAGGCGCCAACTTCGATCCGAGCATCGCCCCGCTGACCGGAGGCAAGCCGACTGCAAAAGACAAAACCCTTGAGCGAGACCTAATTTCAGACGCCGCAAAATGGTCAGAGAAAAGGGCAAGCTGGGCAACGCTGGTCGATGAACTTGGCGCAGAGTTTGTAGCGGGCGAGTCGAGGGTTGCCCCGATCAAGTCAACGACAGTCTGTGAATACTGCCGACTACAAAGTGTCTGCCGGATTACCGCACTAAGAGCAGATGACGGATTTGACGCAGACGACGACAGCGATGGAGCAGAAGTATGACGGGTGTTGTAGAGGACAGTGGCGAGCGCGAAATGGCGCTCGATCACGAAAACAGCTACATCGTACAAGCGCCTGCCGGCTCAGGAAAAACAGAGCTTCTAACGCTGCGTTACATGAGCCTTTTAGCCCGCTGCGATGAGCCCGAGGAAGTGCTAGCTATCACGTTTACTCGTAAAGCGGCATCGGAAATGCGCGACAGGATTATTAAATCGCTGCAGGCGGCTAAAGACCACCGAAGCAAGTACAGTATTACTCTACTAATGAGCGACAGCGAAGAAAACCCGATTAAGGACTCCCTTAAACGGCAAAATTTTCGCATAGCAAACAGCGTTCTCGACGCAGATGCCGAGAAAGGCTGGAACTTAGACCGGCATCCGGGAAGGCTGCGTATACAGACAATCGACAGTTTCAATATTTATCTAGCTAATCAACTGCCCATCGCTTCGCGAGTGGGTGGAGACTTGAGCGTAACGACCGACGTCACCCCACTCTTTCAATCGGCTATCACCGCGACGCTGTCGTTACTCGAAGATGAGAGTGATGATGGTGCGAGCGTTAGAGCATTGTTCTCTCATTTAGATAATGACATATCACGCATCGAACCATTGCTGCTGAGTTTATTGAATAAACGAGACCAGTGGTTGGACTCTCTCTCGGCATTACTTTCCAATCCCATCGATGCACAGAATACGCTAAAAAATTATATCGATGAGCTTGCAGTCGAAACGCTCGAGTCACTCGCCGATTATTTAGCGCCTTATGCGGCCACCCTAATTCAACTCAATAATTATACGTCTGAACATTGGTTAGCCAAAAATGGCCCTGGACCAATTGCTCTCACCTCGATGCCCACGGTCAGTAGCGAAGACCTAGAACATTGGACACAGCTTACACGACTGCTTTTGACCGGATCAGGCAGTTGGCGCGCACGTATTACCGTGACAGAAGGCTTTCCTAATCCTAAGAACGTGCCGAAAGAGCTAACGGAAACTGCTACTAAAGCGATTCAAGAAATCAAAAGTCTCATCTCTGAAATCGCCGAAAGCCCGCAAGGTGAATTAATCCGTTACTCGTTACAAACACTTACAGGCCTCCCCTCCGCAGCGTCCATTAATAACCAATGGCCGCTCTTGTCTGCACTTCTCAAGACGCTGCGCAGATTGAACCAGGAGCTGATTCTAGAATTCACACGCCGCAGCGTGATAGATCACACTCAAGCAGGCGGCGCCGCTGTCGCTGCACTCGCCGACTATGACGGCCCCACAGAGCTTGCTCTTGCGCTCGACAGCAAACTTTCGCATATCTTGATCGACGAATTTCAAGATACCTCTGAGCGCCAAATCGAGCTTATTAAGCGGTTGATTAGCGGATGGACGCCCGGGGATGGTCGAACGCTTTTCGTCGTCGGCGATGCGATGCAGTCTTGCTACAATTTCCGTAATGCGAATGTCGGTATCTATTTGAATGTACGCGCCAATGGCATCGACGACCATCCCGTATTACCGCTCGATTTAACGATGAATTTTCGTTCTCAAGCGCCTTTGGTACGAAAGATAAATCAAATTTTTTCACAGGCTTTTCCTGAGCATGAGAATATCTCTCAAGGTGCTGTTCGCTACTCAAATTCAGTTGCTGGCCGCGAGGCATCAACAAACACACCCTTGAGCGCGACATGGATTAGCTATCCCGAAAGCGAGCGCTTGCCTGAAGCAAAGAGTCTCGAGGCGAAGAAAATAGCGGAAAGAGTTAAACAATTGAAAGCGGATGACCCGAGCGCTTCGATAGCAATACTCGCGAGAACACGCACTCAGTTTAAACACATCGTCGCCGAATTCAGAGCCGAAGGCATCGACTGGCTCGCCACTGACATAGACCGTCTCAGCACGCTCACAATCATTAGCGATCTAATCGCTTTGCTACGAGCATTGATCAATCCCGCTGACAAAATTGCTTGGCTTGCTATCCTTCGCGCGCCTTGGTGTGGCCTCGACAGTGCAGACCTTTTCTATGTGGTAAACAGTGATAAAAACGCGAGCATTTGGAAAAACCTACAAACATTAAGCCGCTCCTTGACCGAATCACAAAACGACGAGTACACCTTGTCAAAAGAGGGATTAGCGCGGGTAACAGCGATTAGCTCCACGCTCGATGTGCTACTGCAGGCAAGAATGCATTGTTCTGTCCGCGAACTCATGGAATGCGCCTGGCAACTGCTTGGGGGCGACGCGCTTATAGCTAACAACGTTGAGGAGAGATCCGTAGCGTATTTCTTCACACAGTGCGATCAACATGAAAACTGCTATGGGATAGATGATGTCGAGGCGTTTGCAGAAACGATTGAGCAGAGTTTTATACCCAGCGAAATAAATGAAGCTGAGAGTCAGGAAAGTGGCACAGTTCATCTCATGACGATTCACAAATCGAAAGGACTACAATACGATCACGTCATTATCCCGCAGCTCAATGGAAAAAGCCGCTCTAACGACAAAGATCTCGTCATCCTGCACAACCGACTAAACCGAAGAGGAGTCGCAAGGCTTTTCATTGCTGCGTTACCTGACCCTGGAAACGAAACCGGCGGCAACAAACAACCAGACGACACACTGTATGAATTCGTCAAAGGCGAGCATAAGCAGAAAGATCTCTACGAAGAAACTCGTCTGATCTATATTGCGATGACACGCGCAAAGCATAGCGTAAGCCTCTATGCCACGCTGCCCGAAAACACAGACAAAGAAGGTAATGCGAAAGCCCTAGCACCCGCAAACAACTGCCTTCTGGCACGCATATGGGAGCCGCTATTAGGTCTTAGCGATTTTTCGCCCGCGCAAATAGCGATCGGCGCTCCAACCAAAAACACGCCAGTCGAATCCGCTGATCACTTCCCTGCGATCACACCGATTAAGCGGTTTCGCACTGTATGCCGCGTATCCGAAGATCAGATGCGAATCATTACAGAGCAACTGGCACCCACACTTGCCGAAGAAAAAGCAAATGAAGATACTCAAGACAAAGAGCGCCAACTGTCGAAACTGCTAGGGACTCTTAGCCACGCTTTTCTCGAAGCATTCTGTCTCAGCGCCTTCGATCCCGAGGTAACCCTCCATGCTTTAGCGCCCCGCTGGCGGCGCAAACTGATCAGACTCGGTGTCGACGAAGCGCAGGCAGAGGCTCGAATAGTGGAAACGCAGCGGGAACTTTTGCGCTGTCTCAATGGCTCGGATAGGGGGGGTTTT
>OCVR010003997.1_pt1 | contig 10047 bp, 4 predicted proteins | sample 1539091 | NCBI WGS metagenome assembly OCVR01 (sample SAMEA3355530, study PRJEB22509) | marine metagenome | biome: marine; feature: coastal ocean; material: water | place: USA | collected 2010-08-07 | depth 16 m | reverse complement strand
AAGCAGCGCCAGCGGCCAGCGGCCAGCGCAGGGGGCTCGCCACCACCCGGAGCAGGGGTCGTTCGACGGCGTGGAGCCCGCGCAGGACTCCATACCAGGCGAACCGCAGGGCGCCGATGGCGAAGGCGATGAGGCGAGTGGGGAGGGCCGCGACGGGCGCGGCAATGGCGCCGAGGCGCTCGGCCCAGGCGGGGCGGTCTCCGAGGGCGCGGGCCGACGCCGTCGGGATGAAGACCAGGGCGATGAGCAGGCTGAACACCAGCGAGGCGCAGAGGGGGACGCCCATGGCCTGCAGCATGATGCTGATGCGCTGACCTCCCATGAAGATCAGCGGGAGGAAGACGACCACCGAGGTCATGGTGGCCAGGCCGACGGCGAGGCCCACGTCCCGCGCGCCGAGGACTGCTGCGGTGTGCGGCGACTTCCCCTGGTCGCGCTGGCGAGCGATGCTCTCGATGACCACCACCGCGTTGTCCACGAGCATCCCGATCCCGAGGGTCAAGCCCGTCATCGAGAGGACATTGAAGGACCCGCCGCGCGCGGCCTCGAAGGCAATGGCGAGCAGCGCGGAGACCGGGATGCAGAGGGCCACGCAGAGGGTCATGCGGGCCCGACGGAGGAACATGAACAGGACGAGGATCGCGAGCCCGCCCCCTTGCACGGCCGTGTTCTCGAGGCGCTCGATGGAGCCCTCGATGAAGTCCGCCTGGTTGAAGAAGACCGTGGTCGAGATCCTGCCCGAGACCCTCGGGTCGTTCTGGATCTCGGCCATCTTGGCCTCGAGGGCGCGCCCGACCTCCACGACGTTGGCGCTGCCCTCCTTCTGGACCAGGCCGTAGTAGGCGTAGCCGCCGTCGATCCGGGTGATCTGATCGCGGACGGAGTTGACGCGCTCGACGGTGGCGATGTCCTTGATGCGCAGACCCGGGCGGACCGGATACTCGCGGATGTCATCCAGGTCCTTGAAGCGCATGTCGGAGCGCAGCAGGAACTCCTTGCCGCCCTCGCTGACCTCGCCGAGGGGTTCCGCGAAGTTGTCGGACGCGAGGCCGCTGATCACCCCGGAGATGTCGAGGCGCGCTGCGGCGACCTTGTCCTCGTCGAGGAAGATTCGGATGGAGTCGTCAAGGAGCCCGAAGATGTTGACGCGGCTGACCCCGTCGACGGCCTCGAGGCCCTTCTGGACGTACTTGTCCACCAGGACCGCGGCGTTGTCGGAGCGCTCCTCGGCCACAGCGGCGAACCACATGATGGGGAGGTCGCCATCGTCGCTCGCCCAGATCCAGACCTGTTCGACCGTCTCGGGCAGGTCGGGGCGGGCCCGTTCGATCCGGTCGCGGAGCTCGGCCTTGGCGAGCTCGGTCTCTGCCTCGCCGTTGAACTTGACCCTGAAGCGCACCTGATCGTTAGACGAGCTCGATGAGATCTCGTCGATGCCGGACAGGGTCCGGAACTGCTCCTCGAGCACCCGGGCCACCTTGTCCACGTTCTCCTGCGCGTTGGCGCCGGGGTTCGGCACGAAGATGGTGAACCGCGTCCCCGAGAGGCCCCCAGGGAACAGCTGCAGGGGGATCCGCCCGTAGGCGATCACGCCCATCAGCACCAGCGTGACGAAGAGCACCCCCATGGCGATGGGGCGTGACACGGTGAGGCCAAAGAAGCCCTTCTGCTCTCGTTGGGTCATGGCTGTTGACGGTGGGTCATGGCTCGGCGCGCGAGGGCTCAGCCGGCGGCGGGCGCGTCTCCGACGCGGTCACGGATGAGCAGGCGATACATGACAGGGATGACGAACAGCGTCAGTAGGGTCGAGCTGCTGAGGCCGCCGATGACCGCGATGGCCATCGGCGCGCGGAGTTCGGCGCCGGCGCTTCCGATGAACTGCTCGAGGCCGGGGAGGCCGACGAGCCAACCCGTGAGGGGCACGAGCCCCAGCACGGTGGTGGCGGTGGTCATGAGGATCGGCCGCAGGCGGGCGCGGCCGGCCTCCAGGATCGCGTCCGCCACGGGCATCCCGCCCGCGCGCTTCTGGTTGATGCGGTCCACCAGCACGATCGCGTTGTTCACGACGATCCCCGCCAGCAGGATCAGGCCGATGAAGACGACCACCGAGAGCGGGACGGAGAGGGCCTGGAGCATCAGCACCGCGCCGACTCCGGCGAGGGGGACGCTCAGGAGGATGACGAAGGGTTGGACCAGGGACTCGAACTGGCAGGCCATCACGACGTAGACGAGGAAGATCGCGAGCAGCAGAGCGAACGCCAGGCTCCGGGTTCCCTCGTCAAGCTCACGCTTCTGGCCGCCGAGGCCGATGGTGACCTCCCGCGGCGGGGTCAGCTGATTGAGCGCCTCCTGAACGCGATCGTTCAGGCCGCCCACGTCCTCACCGGTGCTCGCGGCGGTGACGACCACGGCACGTTGTCCTCCGATCCTTCGGATCTCGGCGGGGCCCTGGGTGCGCTCGATGGACGCCACGGCGGAGAGGGGGACCGGCTCCGTCGCGGTCGGGTTCACGATGAGCTCAGCGACGTCATCCAGGGACGCGAGGATCCGCTCGTCGCCGCGGACTCTCACGTCAATGCGGTCGTCCCCCTCGATGAAGCGGGTCGAGACGGACCCGAGCACCTGGTCGCGGACGAACCCTGAGACCTGAGCGAGGTCGAGGTCGTAGGCCAGCGTCTTGTCCCTGTCGAAGGTCACCAGGGCCTCGGGGTACCCGGGGCGGACGGTGGTGCGGATGTCGGTGAGGCCCGGAATCTGTTCGAGCCGCTCGGCTACCTGGTTCGCCGCCACCTCGAGGTCGCCGAGGTCCCATCCCTTGATCTCCACCGAGACCGGCGCGTCGAGGGCAAAGGGCGTCGGTCGGCGTACGTCCACGACCTCCATCTCGGGCTCGGCCCCGACGAGGGCTCGCACCCTGGAGATCATGCGCTCCTCCGCTGCCGGTCCGAGGTCGGGGTGGAGGCGGACGGTCAGCCTCGCCGTGTGCTCTCCCTCGATCTCCCGGGTCAGCGTGTCGGCCTCGACGCCGACGGTCAGCGAGGTCACGGTGACCTGCTCGAGTCGGCGGACCTCGCCCTCGATCCGCGAGTAGACGGCCTCCGAGTCCTCGATGGGGGTGCCGATGGGGAGGGAGAGGAACGCGGTGAACTCCGACTGGTGGACCTCGGGGAGCAACTCGAGGCCGAGTGACTTGGCTCGCTCCGTGGCGAACCAGCCCAGGGCGCCGGTGCCCAAGAGCACCAGGAGCGGCGCGGCGAGCGCCGCCTTGAGCGCCCTCGGGTAGATCGCTGAGACCGCGCGCCATGCGAGGTCGAAGGTGACGCGAACAGGGAAGGTCAACACGAAAAGGATCGCGCCGAGCCCCAAGCCCAGGGCGCGCAGGGCCCGGAGCGTGACGAAGGAGACCATGAGGGCCGCGCCGCCCAGTACGCCCGCGGCTCGCTCGCCGATCGTCGCCTCGGGACGCCGCGGGAAGAACTCGCGCAGCGTGCTTGGACCCCGGCGCCGGTCCTCGTCGGTGAGCTCGACCTTGACCCCGGCCAGGGCCTTGCGTGAGGCGAGCATCGGGATGAAGAGCAGCGCGACCAGCAGAGACACCAGCAGCGCCGAGACCACGGTCACCGCCTGGTCACCAAAGATCTGGCCGGCGATGCCGCTCACGAACACGATGGGGACGAAGACCGAGACGGTGGTCAGCGTCGACGCGGTGATGGCCCCCGCGACCTCCGTGACGCCGCGGACCGCTGCGCGAGAGAGGGGGTCGCCCTCCTCCCGGCAGCGCGCGATGGACTCGATCACCACGATGGCGTTGTCCACGAGCATGCCGACGCCGAGGGCGAGGCCGCCGAGCGACATGATGTTGAGGGACACGTCGAGCAGGAACATCGGCGCGAACGTCACGAGGACCGAGATCGGGATCGCGAGGGCGATGATGAGCGTCTGCGTGATCTTGCGGAGAAACAGCCACATCACAATCACGGCGAAGAGCGCGCCCAGGATGGCCGACTGCTTCACCTCGTCGACGGCGTCCGCGATGAACGTGGACTGGTCCGAGAGCAACTCGATGGCGGCCTCATCCCGGAGGTTCCAGCCGACAAAGTTGAGCTGGCTCCGGTCGTACCAAGGGATGTCCTCGATGCGACTCTCGGCGTTCCGGGCGGCGACCTTGACCTGCTCCCCGGTGCCGAGGACGGCCTCTCGGACCCGGCGCGAGACGTCCACGATGTTGGCGCCTGCCTCGCGGTAGATGGCCACTTCGACGGCCTCTCGACCGTTGAGTTGGGTGACCACCTCGCGCTCGGCGTGGGTGCGGTCGACGGTGGCGATGTCCCGTACTCGGATCACCGCATTGCCGACCCGCGCCACCGCCAGGTCGCGGATCTCCTCGACGTCCTCGAACTCGTTGAGGGTGCGCACCAGGTAGACGGTGGAGCCCTCGCGGATCTGGCCGCCCGAGGCGTTCAGGTTCTCCTGAGCGAGGCGCTGGCCGATCAACGCGGGGTCGAGGTCGAGGGCCGCCATTCGGAAGGGGTCGACCCGGACTCGGATCTCCTCCTCCATGCCGCCGCGGACCTGGACGGCGGCGACGCCGCGGATCCCCTCGAGGTCTCGCTTGATCCGGTTCTCCGCCAGCCAACGGAGGCGGATCAGCGTCTCCTCGTTGGAGCCCGCGCGGCCCTCTGGCGGCGCGACGCCGAAGCGCAGGATCGGGTCGAGGTTGGGGTCGTAGCGCAGGATGAGCGGCTTGTCCGCCTCGGCCGGCAGGAAGACGCCGTCGAGTCGATCGCGGACCTCCTGGACCGCAAAGGTCATCTGCGTTCCCCAGTCGAACTCGAGCAGCACGTCGCTCGTGCCGGCGCGGCTGATGGAGGTGGTCTCCACCAGATTCGGGAGCGTGGCGAGCGCCTCCTGGAGGCGGGTCGAGAGGCGATCCTCAATGTCCTCGGGGGCGGCGCCGGGGTAGGACGTCCGCACCGTCAGCGTCGGATAGCTGATCTCTGGCAGCAGGTCGACGGGCAGCTTGGCGAAGGAGACCACGCCGAAGACGCCGAGCGCGATCATCAGCATCGAGATCGCCACGGGCCGCGTGGCCACGAAGGCCAGGGCACCCTCGGTGGCGCGGGCTGCGGTTTCGTCGCGGGCTTGAGCCCCGGTGGAGTCGTCAGGCATCGTCTGCCTGCTTGCCTGCCGCCTCGGGCTCGTCGCCGGTCGCGCCGCCGGCTCCCGCCCACGGGGAGGGCTCAACCGCATCTCCGTCCTCGAGGTCGCGGTTGCCGACCACGGCGATCGAGTCGCCGGCCGACAGCGACTCACCCGTGGCGGGGATCACCTCGACGTGGTCATCCTCGGAGAACCCCTCGGTGACCGCGACGCGGCGAACGGTGTCTCCATCCACCACGAAGACCCAGTGCGCGTCCCCCTCCCGGAGCAGTCCGCGCTTTGGGATCACCAGCGCGTGGGGGTGCCGCTCGGTCACGATGCGGATTCGAAGCAGCATGCCGGGCAGGATGGGGGGGCGCTCGTCCCCTTCCTCGGGCTGATCCACGCCGATGGTGACCCTGAACTGTCCGGACGCGGGGTCGATGGTCGGACTCACGAACTGGATCCTTCCGGTGTAGGTGAGCCCGGGGAGGGCCTCGGGTGCGATCTCGATGTCCAGGGCCGCCTCGACACCGCTGCCTGTGGCCCGCTGGGCCCGCTGCTCGGCGCGCCGGAAGAACACGAGCTCTCGCTGGGAGCGTGAGACCACCGCGCGGACGTTGTCGGGGTCGGTGAGCGTGAAGGCTGCGGAGGCGGTCGAGGCGAGGTCGCCGACGCGCACGGTGCGCCTTGCGATGACTCCCTCGAAGGGGGCCTCGACCGAGGCGAACGAGCGGTTGAGCTCGGCCTTGGTCACCTGCAGCGCGGCGCGCTCGATCGTGATCTCCTGGCTCGTTAGCGCGGCCTCTGCCTTTGACTCGGTGATCCGTGCGGCGTCGCGGTCCGCGCCGTTGGTGGCCGCCGTCAGGCGCAGCTGATCGAGCTCGTTGCGGGAGATGATCCCCGCGCCGGCGCCCTCCTTGCGCTCCAGCTCGCGGGTCGACTGCTCAAACCTGAGCTGTGCGCTCTCGAGCCTGGCCTTGGCCTCGTCCACGGAGAGCTCCAGGTTGCGCTTGCCGTCCTCTGCCTCGCGGAGCGCGATGCGCGCCTCGGCCAGGGCGGCCTCGAGTTCGCGGGCGTCCAGCTCCATCAGCGGTGCGCCTGCTGCCACCGAGTCGCCCTCTTCAACGGCGACGGCGGTCACCACGCCCGAGATCCGCGGGAAGAGCTGGATCTCCTGCTCGGACTCCGCGTTGACCGTGGTCGAGAGCGCTCGAACCACCTCGCGCTGGACCAGCGGGGCCGTGAGCACCTTGGGCGCGGCGGAGCGCTCCAGCCCCTCGAAGGTGGCTTTGTTCTCGCCGTTGGTCGCGCCGGTCCCGGCCTCGACGCTGCAAGCGCAGAGGATGAGGGGGAGCGCGACGATGGCCAGGGGGAGCCGGCTGCCCGTGGATCGCCGCGCGCTGACGCGGTGTCCAGGGAGCCTTGGGGTGAGGGGAGGGCTGCGATCGATCATTGAACGTGGGCGCGGAGGGCGCCGGTCGCCCGGGGAGATGACCCGCGGGCTGCGGGAGTCCGGCCGGAAGTCCGTAGACTGCGGGCGGAACGGGCGGAGGCTGGGTTCCGGACTCCTGGAGAGCCTGTCCGCGCTCGACGCTACGGCAGGCGGCACCCAGTGTCGGCGCTCGGGTCCTCCAGGCCTCGCTTCCAGGTCGAAAAACGTCTGTAACCAGCCCCTACGTCCCACCTCCGGCGCCACCTGAGCGAAGAATGAGAAGGCCACTGCAAGCCCGCGTCCGATTCCTTTGGACGCTCGCCACCTGGGCGCTGATCGCCCTTGCTCAACCGGGTGTGCTGCGCCCCGACGGCTTCGGCCACCTCGCGTTCTTCGCGGTCGGGCCCTGGGCGCTCGCCGCCCGTCGGCCGGGCAAGCGAGCTTTCCTTGCGGAGTGGGCCGCGCACTCGCTGGGGTTCGCCGCGGTCTTCTGGTGGATGGTGGCGTTCTTCCCGCTGCTGCTGCTGCCCATGGCCGTCATCCCGGCTCTCTATCCGGCGCTGGGGGGCCTCGCCCTCCGGCGCGCGCCGGCCTGGCCGCTGGCCCTCCTGGCCCCGGCGGCGTGGATGCTGGCCGAGGTGGTGCGGTGGACGCTGCCGGCGCCCCTGTCCTTCGGCTGGTTCCGGCTCGGCTTCCTGATGCACGACACGGAGTGGCTCGTGGGGTCCGCGGCGTGGTTTGGAACCTGGGGCCTGACCTGGGGAATGGCCGCCCTCGGTGGCCTCGCAGGGGACGTCGCGCTGGCGCTGGTTCGCCCGGCGGGGACCCCCTCCGGGCTGGTCAAGGCCTTCGGCTTCGGGCTGACACCGCTGGCGGTCCTTGCCTTTCTCTCGAGTCGGCCCGGTGGCCCTACGGTGAGCGGGCCGGACGTGCTGGTGGTGCAATCCGGCATTGAGCAGGAGATCAAGGCGGCGCGCCGCGACCCGCTCCTGGACCTCTTTGTGCCCCAGGTGACGCGGACGTTGGAGGCGCTCATCGAGACCCGGGTCCCGGGCGAAGCGGGGGGGCCGGATGTGATCATGTGGGGGGAGACGTTCCTCCCCGGGAAGCTCCACGAGCCGGACGTGCTCCAGGACTTCCGGGCCGGCGTGCGGCCCACCGAGCTCTCCGGCCGCGCCGCGGTGAGCGAGTTGGAGCTTGTCCAGCAGCACCAACTGGCGGAGGACCTCGTCTCGGCGCTGCTGGGGACCGGGCCCGGCGAGCTGTTGACCGCACCCGTCTGGCGGCAGCTCTTTCAGCGCGAGCCCGCGGCCGAGTGGGCGGATCGGGTGGCGCGCGGTGAACCCTTGCTGCCGCCGGGGACGTCTTTTCTCTCCGGGGTCGAAAGCTGGGCGTCCGTGCCCATGGACGGAGGGCAGGTCCTGCGCAGCGTGAACGGCGTCAAGCTCTGGACCCCCGATGGTCGCTCGACGCCCATTGCCAGCAAGGTCCACCTGGTCCCGGGGGGGGAGTCGCCGGACGCGCTGCGTGGGATTCCCTTCGTCCTCGAGGCGGTCAGGAAGGTCGCCAAGGCGGTCCCGGACTTCGTTGCTGGCGAGGAGCCCGGGGTCCTGTTGATCCCTGGAGCAGATGGACGTGTGCACCGGGCCGGGATCGCCGTTTGCTTTGACAACGCCTTCGACGACCCTTTCACGACCCCTCTTCGCCGGGGGCCCGTGGACCTGTTCGTGGTCGTCAGTAACGAGGCCTGGTACAAGTCGAGCCCGGAGATGGACCACATGCTGGCCTTCTCCCGGATCGCGGCAGCGGCCTCGAGGCGCTCGATCGTCCGCGCCACCAACTCCGGGATCTCCGCCCTGATCGGACCGGACGGGAGGGTCCTTCAGGAGGTCCGCGGAAGCGATGGCAGGCGCAAGATGGTCGCGGGCGCCCTGCGGGTCAGGGTCCCTGTGCCGGATCGGCGTGCGGGCGCTGGCGGGGTCGGGGAGGCGACCTTCTTCGCGCGGACCGAGCCGGTTCAGCCCTGGGCGTGGGGGGTGGGAGCCGCGTTGATCCTCCTGTTCGCCCTGGTTCGTCGGCGGTTCGGGCATTCGGGGCCAGGGCAGCCATCGCCCGGCTTCGGTTTCGAGGGGTGATTCGAAGGGTCCCGGGGGTAACCGCCCGCTGCCCCTCTCTTATGGCCCCCAAGCACACCGGGGCTCGAGGGTCAATTCGGGGCTCCTGGTGAAGCGGTTCTGTCGAAGACCGGCGCTCTCCTGCGAGCCACTCCTTGACCCCCCGCCGCGGTGGCCTCTACACTTCTCCCGTCGCCGGGGTCCCAGAACCTTCAAGGGCATCCGGTAGACAATCTTTCGCACCACCAGTTCCATCCGGCGTTCGCCGCGGCCCCTGCCGCGACCCGCGAGCACCGATCCCCCCAGGGTTCCTGGGTCAGCACCCCCCGGTGCTGTCGCCCAGGGCACTTCCGCCCCGGGCGTCCCAGCGACGCCTAGATCACCGAGAACTCACAGAGTTCCCCTCCACGAGCCAACGTCATGAGCCCGATCGGACGGACCTTCGTCGCCATCAACCTCGCCCTCTCCGCTGCCTTCCTCGGCTTCGCGTCCAACAACCTCTCCACGGCGCAGAAGTACCGCGGTCAGTTCGAAGACGTGACCGCCGAGCTCGCGTCGTCCAAGACCTCGATGCAGGCTGAGATCGACCAGATCTCCGAAGCTCGTGACGCCGCTGACCGCATGCGCAGCGACGCCAACACCGAGAAGGAGCAACTTGAACTCAAGAGCACGGCCCTTGAGCAGGAGCTCTCTTCCGCCACGGACGAGCTGAACGAGCTCAAGGCCGACATGGGGAACATCAGTTCTTCAATCGGTGACCTGTCCTCGAGCCTGGACGACATGAAGAGCCAGGTCGCCCAGGCGAACGAGGCCCGCGCCGAGGCGATCAACGCCCGTCGTGACGCCGAGAACGCCCGCGACGCCGCCGTGGCCGCCAAGGAGAGCGCCGACGACCGCTCCAACGGTCTCTCGGCGGACCTCGCCCAGGCCGAGCGTGATCTCACCTCGACCCGCGGCGATCTCGACGACGCCACCACGACCATCGCCATGGTCGTCGAGGCCACTGGCTTCGACCTCTCCCGAGGCGTCGGCGCTCCGCAAATTGACGGTGCCGTCCTCCAGTACCGCGCCGACCAGAAGCTCGTCCACATCAACCGTGGCACGAACAACAAGGTCAAGCGCGGCTACATCTTCGACATCTACAGCGGCGACACCTACAAGGGTCAGGCCCGCGTCGAGGTCGTCAACCCGGACACCTGCACCGCGGTGCTCGTGGCCACGACCGGCTCCGCGATCGCGCAGGGAGACCTCGTCTCCACGCAGATCTGAGTTCCCCGTTCCTCTTACGAATCCAACAGGGAGAACCACATGGCACGTTCCAAGAGCCGTTCCGGATCCAGTCGTCGTAGCGCAACCGCC
>OCVR010003994.1_pt1 | contig 10053 bp, 6 predicted proteins | sample 1539091 | NCBI WGS metagenome assembly OCVR01 (sample SAMEA3355530, study PRJEB22509) | marine metagenome | biome: marine; feature: coastal ocean; material: water | place: USA | collected 2010-08-07 | depth 16 m | reverse complement strand
AAGTTACCGTGAAGAGAGACTAATGGAAAATCAACAAAAGCAACTGGTTGAAAAGACGCGGCAAATCATGCAGCATCTTCGACAGGAATCTGTTTTGCTCGACGCGGTGATTGAATCGAGTTTAGAAGTTCAATCCATTTTGAAAGACCAGCGGAAGCGACAGACGGACGAGTTGGTCTCAGATGGCGGCGAAGTTGAATCCAAAAACAAGATGGAAATGACGCGGGCCCATTACGCCGAGAATGAGGCAGTTCGCACTCGGTTAAATCGCTTAAATACAGAGATTACCCATAAGTTTCATCCGGTGCTTGAGGCACGTAAAAGATTGCCGCTCCTTTTAAACGATCTAGAAATGCAAGTGGACAGCCCGGTTTCAGTAACTCAGTTGTCACGCAAACTTGCAGAGCCAATAAAAAGCGAATTGATGACATTGCGAAATGAAGTGAAATCTAAATACAACGAGTTTTCAGCAATCGCCATGGGGAATCAAACGGTTCTTGTGTACACCTTGAATTACTTTGATCAAATGTTGGCCGGTGATCGGTCAAGTTTAAATTCTTATGATGCCTCGGGGCAAACGCAAAAGGGATCTCCAGATTCCGGCTTCCTCAAAACAAGTTGTTAGAGTGAAAAAATGAATCTAAACATTGGGCTATCGGCAATACAAGCCAGTCAGTTTGCGATCAATACCATTTCGCATAATCTGGCCAATGCGAGTACCGAAGGGTATCACCGCCAAGATGTCTTGTTGGACACTCGCCGTTCGACAATCGTCGATGGAAAGGCGGCAGGGGCGGGCGTCAATGTCGGTCAGTTGCGGCGCATACGAAATAATATTACTGAAACGGCTTATACGAATTCTACCTCCGATTTAAGCCGAATTGATCAGAGTTTAATGCTGGAGTCGCGAATTGAGTCGATTCTTACAGTAGGCGATGGCTCGATTCAGGATGCGCTTAATGGACTTTTTGATGAAATGTCTCGGCTTTCAGCAAATCCTGGAGAGATTTCATTGCGGAATTCAGTTTTGAATCAGGCTGGAAATTTAGCCAGTCGGATACGAGAGACCTCTAATCAGTTCGTCGATATCAAAGATGGTGTGAAGCAGCAGATTCAACTGGAGGTCGACACCCTCAATCTTGAAATTGAGCAACTGGTAGGCTTGCAGAACCAAATCAACGCGACATTGGATGACAGAGTCCCGAATGACTTGATGGATAAACGTGATCGACTGGTGAATCAGATTGCCGAGCGGGTCGATGTGCAGCGATTTGAGTTTGTGCAAAATAATATGGGGCTTGGACTGGCCGGAAGTACTGTGAACATCGGTATGACGCCCATTCGTTTTGAAACGGTGACGGATGCTTCGGGCGACATTCAGATTCAACTGGAGGGGGGCGATCGGCCAGTTGAGTTTGCCGGTGGGCGAATCGCCGCACTTCTAGATGTGCATAATAATATGATCGGTGGCTTTGCAGGGCAGGTGGATACTTTTGCTGCAGAACTAATCTCGCAGATGGATCAGTTGCACGCCGTGGGAATTGGAATCGATGGGCCGTTTAAGACACTCCATGGAACGCGGGCAGTGAGTGATGTTGATTTGCCGTTAGATGAGTCGGCTGTTTTCCCCATCGAGGCTGGCGAGTTATTTGTTACGATTACCTCTCCTTCGGGGGAACGGCAAACGACCGGGATCTCCATTGATCCGGCTACTGATTCGTTACGTGACGTCGCGACTAAAATCACAACGATCAACAATGTTCAGGCGGTTGTAGACGCCAATACTGGGAAAATGTCAGTTATCGCCCAACCTGGTTATCACTTTGATTTTACCGGTCGATTAGAGAATACGCCTGATTTAGCGGGGGTCGCGGGAACCGCCATTCCAAGTGTGGTTGGAGATTATACAGGGGATCAAAATCAAACCTACACCATTACTGCAATCGGAACCGGTGAGATTGGTAAGACCGCTGGATTAAAAGTTCAGGTCACGGATGCCAGTGGTACAGTGATTGACGAAATCGCCGTTGGAGACGGTTATGCCGCCGGAGACCCTCTCGAACTTGGCCAAGGGGTATCGTTGGAATTAGGCGTGGGTGATTTGGTGGCAGGTGACAATTTCGAGGTTGTCATGGTCTCCAATTCGGATACCGCTGGAATACTTTCAGCTGTCGGTTTGAATACATTTTTTTCCGGAAACGATGCACAAAGTATCGATTTGGATTCAAGAATAAAAGGTAATCCAGATGCGATTGCCACATCTCAATCGGGAGATTTGGCCGACACTGACAATCTGAAGGGCTTTATCGAAATGCGAAATCAATTCGTCAATGGAGAAGGCGCTACGTTCGAGAACTACCTCGGGGAGCTAAATTCTGAAATTGGATTCCGTGTGCAAGCTTCGATTAGTGTGCAAAGCAGTCTTTCCGATTTGAAATTTCAATATGCATCCGAACGCGATTCTGTGTCTGGAGTTGATGTTAATGAAGAACTCATTAACTTGACCCAATATCAAAAAACTTACGAAGCTGCAGTTCAAGTTGTGCGATCTATGGAAGCTATGCTCGACGAACTGTTTCAGATGATCAGGTAATTCAATGCTTTTTCGAACGACATCTCAAACGAATACGAATCAGGCAATTCGATTTGTCTCGAATTTCAATTCAAACATTACGAAATATCAGCGTCAGATTTCATCGGGGGTACGCCTCGAAAAGGCATCTGATGATCCGGTTGCGTTTCGGCAAGTAACAACCTTGTCGACCCAGCTCCAGCATCTTCAGTCGGATGTATTGGCTGTCAACGATACCGAGGCAAAGCTCAACATGAGCGTGCTCAATATGCAGCAATCTCACGACATTTTGATCCAGGCAAAATCGCTTGCGCAGCAGGGCGTTCAAGCAAATACGCCCAGTGCTCGAAATGCAATTGCAATTGAAGTTGAAAGTCTGCTGGAAAATATGAAAGACATAGCAAGCTCTCAATTAGGGGGTTCGTATTTGTACTCGGGCGTTCGCGCCGACCAACCGCCTTACGATTTTGGAGATCCTGAGGTTGAAGGTGGACCTTTGGTTGCCAACTATCAAGGTGCCTCGGAAAGTAGTTATGCCTACATTGGAACGAGGGTGGCGATCGAGACATTTTATGCCGGCGATGAAGTTTTTGAAAATGGCGATCGGGGTGAAATGCTGGTCTACGGAGAGACGGGGGCCAAAAATGGGGCGGGAACCGATAGCATGGTCGGTCGAGCTAATTTATTGGTCTCACACACATTGACCACGTTTGACGGATCATCTGGAGTCTCACCAGGAGCAAGTTCTGCTGATGGAGATACCGTGATTGGCCCTTCGGGAGATAACCAAATTACGGTTGTGGATACCAGCGGAACTGGAACGTCTGGAACTGTTCAGTTGAACAGTGGCGCTATCGTTCCGTGGACCAATGCCGATGTTGATTTGCAAGTAGTTGATTCCGATGGACGGCACATTTTTCTCGATATGAGTTCTGTCATTCCTGGGTTTACCGGCACGGACGGATTAACGGCCGATGGGACAATTAGTGTGGATGGGGGTAATACAAGCCTTGCTATTGATTTCTCCGCGAGCCAAACCATTATCGATTCTACGAGTGGTGGCCAGGCTCATATCGACACACAACAAATCACGCGTCCAGGAACGGACTATCTAGAGTTTCCGGGAACTGCAAACGCCTTTCAAGTGCTTCATGAGTTAGCTCAAGACCTGCGAAATAATCGCGACATGAGTAATGCTGACTATGGGAGTGCTCTCGATCGTCGAATTGGGGATTTGGACGAGATTGCCGATCACATTCTTGTGACGATGGGACGCCAGTCTGCGTCATTGCAATCTTTGGAAGAACTTGAGTATCGAATCGAAGATCTTGAGCTGGAAGTGGAAACTCAGTTAAGCAATGTGAAGTCAACCAACATCCCAGAAACTGTGCTGCGTTTGCAAAATGAACAGTCTTTATTGGAGTTCACCTACTCGGTGACCGCTCAAATAACTTCGACCAGCCTACTGAGTTTTCTCCGGTAGGGAACGGCACTTGTCTGAACACTAGCCGGTTGAGTAAATGTTCTTGACATCGAATATTCAAGGATTCGCCCGAGAATGAGGCAAATCGAATCAAGCGTCAACATCGTGATCGACACGTTAATTTACGAAAGCCGAGAAAGTTGGCTGGAGCTGTCGACGGAATCACTTAATATGTCTGGCCATGCTTCGGTTAGTCTTGCGATTGGATCGGTGACCCCGAGGGTTTCCAAAAGACGAAGACTTGCGAGGTCAGAGCAGTCGTATTCTGTTTCTAATTCTTTGCGTTGATAGTAATTGGCTAGATCGTCGGCGACCGAAATCAGGGCGACGAATCGTTTGAATTTTCCCGACTCAGCAGGGTTGTGGTGATGCCGGGCGACGCTGACTAGTTCTTCAGGGAGGTGGTTGCGAAGCAAGAACCACTCACCAATTTCGGCGTGCGAGGTCCCAATGTATTCAATTTCGGCACGGATGACGTCATGGCGTTCGCTGAAGTCCATTGCATCGAGTGCTTTGAATTCTTCTGGTGCAGCGGTGGCCAATAGGATTCTGCCGACATCATGTAGCAAGCCGGCGGTGAATTCCTCACCCTGAATTCCAAGATTAAATAGCTTGTTCAATTTGGTGCTGATCACACCAGTTAGAAAACTATGCCGGCCAAGGATTTCACGGACCTGAACTTCATCCACGTCCATTTGATTTAGCATGCTGGAATAGCATGAGACGAGGATCATTTGCTTGGTTTGGCGTGAACCCAGTCGGTTGATGGCCATTTTCAGACACGAAATAGGTTTGACGCCGGGGGCGCGGGGGAATAATGGGCTGTTGGATAGCGACAGAATATCTCGGGTTAGCCGTGGGTCTTGAGCGATGATGTTTGCGAATTCTTGAGTGCTGGCGTTGGGGTTGTCAGCAATTTCGATCGCCTTGAGGGCAATGTCCGGGAGCATCTTGATGTCTCGGGCCGTTTGTATGAGTTGTTCAGTTAGCTTTCGTTTCGAATCGGTATTCGGGAGGTTAAGGATCGTGTTATTCACAATAATTTCCGACTAGATTAGGAACGCATTGATGATGAAAAATTCAATTGAGATATAGCATGCGTATTACGAGATTATAGAACACGCTAATGGGCAGGTGGCGGTTGGTTTTTAGTTTTTTCGAGTTGCCACTCTTGCCCGAATTCTCATAGTAAATAAATCGAAGTAATTTGAATCTGGGTGTGTTAATTGTTTTTGAAAAATCGACAAACGCCTTTTGGTATCGCTTGGGTTGCTGCTTGTACTCGTTTTATCGATTATCAGGTTTGACTGCCGTAGGATTGTGGCAACGTGTTGTTTAATTGAAACACTGATCACCCCAGAGGATGGTGTTGATTAACGGCCATTTCCAGAGTGAAAGCCCATCGGGAAAGTTCGCGACTTCAGCAAGTGCTTCGGGCCGAAAGAGAGTGTTTGCAAAATCGCTACTTGCGAGTTTCTCTTTGATCCACGGTTGCCAATCGGAGCTCAGCCAACGCGGAAGTGGAGTTGGGAAGCTCATTTTTGGGCGTTGTGCGAGTTCGGCGGGCATGAGGCCAGACGCTACCGACCGTAAGATTCGTTTGGAACGGAGACTGCCGCGCTGGGATAAAGCGAGGGAGTTAAGCCACGGCGATTTTTCGCTCGGCGCGAGGTCTATTTTGTAATGGTGGGGAAGTTGGACAGCATTTTCAATAACGACATGATCAGCAAAGGGCACTCGGGCTTCGAGGCTGGCAGCCATCGTCGCCGTATCGAGCCGCCTTAAAAGGCTTTCGAGATTGACACTTATCAACACACCGGCATATTTTTCTGCGGAAGGGATATTTCCATGGGCATCGAACATCTGTTGGTAATGGGAGTTGATGCTCTGGGGGATTTCGTCTGAATAATATTCTGGTCGGAAGAGTGCTTTTTGCGCACTCCATGGAATCAAGCCATTGGATGCCAGATAGTGCTCTGCCAACGAGCTGAAATTGTCTCGGCCATATTGCTGATTTAGGCCATTTTTAAATTCGATTTGTTGTTGGTCGTTTAATTGGTCCATGCACTGGGCGCGGTCAAAGTCGTTGCCCGACCAATGTTGCGTTGCGTAACCGCAAAACGCTTCATCGGCCCCTTCGCCTCCAAGGGCAACACCGCAAAATTGTTTTAGGTGCTTTGCGATATTAAAGATGATGGTGTCCGTCGGGGTTGCCAATGGGGATTGAAGTTTGCCAACGAGAGATTGCCAGCTTTCCAGATATTGTTGGCTGGTGATGCGAACTTCTGAATAGTCAAAATCGAGGTGAGAGGCGCAAACGCGTGCATACTCAAAATCGCTACCGGATTCATTGGTAGAGAGGTTGTCGACTCCTCCTCCGCAGACTCCTGTCATTTTGCTGCCAGTTTCTTGTCTCACCAAAGTCGCCAATGTGTTGGAATCTACGCCCCCGCTCATCATCATGCCGACAGTGACATCGCTTTTCAGATGTTGCTGAACGGTCTGTTTTAGCGAATCTCCAAGTTGGTTCGCCGCGTCTTCAAATTCGAGGCGGGGCTTTGTTGTTTGCGTGGGGGGAACCCAGTAGAAGTCTCTATTTAAATCAGGGTATTGGAAGCTGACGATTTCACCTGGCAGCAAAGTGGAGATGCCTTGAAAAACAGTATCTCGTCCAAGGGTGATTCTTAGCGTTTGGAGGTAGTGAGAGATGGTCGCCAGGTTAGGTTGCGATGTAAATCGAGGGTGCATTCTGATGGCGGCAATCGAGCTTGCGAATACAAAGTCACCGTCAATCGCAGCGTAAAATAGCGGTTTCATGCCGACTCGATCACGTACTAGCCACGTCTTGCCAGTCCTGAGTTCAACCGCTGCAAAAGCGAACATGCCACGGATCCGGTCAAGGCATGCCCTGCCCCACAGAGACCAAGCCTCGGCTAAGACCTCGGTGTCACATTGGGTGCGAAGTTGGACACCATTTTCCGAAAGTGATTTGGTGATTTCATCGTCATTGTAAATTTCCCCGTTATAAACAAAGGCGTATTTGCCATTTTGGGAAATCCAAGGCTGCTGACCATGTTCAATGTCGCGAATCGCGAGTCGGCGATGGGCTAAGGTAACCTGAGAGTGACGGAAAAATCCAGCTCCATCGGGACCGCGATCCTCCATCGTGTCGCGCATTCTAAGCACCCTCGACTCATCCAATAAGTCGCCATTAGGGCCGGTAATGATGCCCAGAATTCCACACATAACAATCCATTGATTAGTGATAGATGCTGCAAGATCGTTTGCCAGTCGAGCGTTGCTACAGATCAATCATCGGAGCGGTGGCACTACCTCACCCGATTCAAATCGCTGCTTGGTTTAGGCGAGGCCAGTAATTCCGAAAATGATCTTGAGACTAACTCATGCGATTGTGTTTACGCCGCCGGATTGGATGATCGGTGGGATCTCTCCATTGGTTTCGAGCTGCACTCCTTGTTCCCGGATTTGAGCATAGCTCTCACGAAGTTGCTTCGTGAATTTAATGGCCTCTGAGAAATCTTGTTGTTCAATTCTCGTCATGATGAAAAGCAACAATCGGGCAACATCAACGGCAACGGGGTACTTCTCTGTGTCGAGACCGCTGTGAATACCCATGATCAATTTGTTAGCCTCATACCAATGCTGTTGCAGCATTTTTTGATCGTCTGCTTCTTTCGCTACGTTTGCTGCTTCAAGGGATGCGATGGCACGGTCGTAAAGGACAAGCAGCATATCGATTCTCGAAAGTCCCTTGATCATATTGTCGAGCACTTGATCACTTTGATACGCCATTGGTTTACATCCTTTTAAACAGAATTTAATTCTTGCTTGGCTATTGCCGTTGTTTTATTGCGAAGATTTAGAGCGACGCCAGTTGGCTGGTTAGAAAACTGCTTGTGCCCTGCAAGTCGCTCAACACTCTCTCTAACGCGGTGAACTGAGCGATTAGGTCCTCCGTTTTTGATTCGCTGATTGCATTCACGCGGGCGATCGAAGCATCGAGTGATTCGATTCTTAGCGTGAAGTTATCTTCGGCAGTCTTGATGGTGCCGGCACTGGCATCGAGTAACTCGCCAAAATATTTATCAAGAGATGAAGTAATTCCACGGGCGATATCCATGTTCGCCTCAACTCCGGTCGACACTTGCCCTGAGGTCAGTGTGACACGTAGCTGCAGGTCAGCCGTATTGGCGTTGTCGGAGTCTCCAATTAAGACGCGCCCGGTTCCCGTCGCCGTTTCGACAACCCCATCGACGATAAAGGAGCCAGCTACGTCTTGCCCCACGCCTGTTTCTGTACCATCGAAACCAAGGATGCTGCTGCCAGTCCCTGAAATGCCAGATATTTCTGATGAACGTCCGTATCTTTGCGACGTGATTTCAAGGAATCCGGATTCCAGAGAGATGTCCACATCGTCAAAATCTCGACTGTCTAATCCATTAATCCTGGATTGGAGGTGACTTGTTATTTCTTCTTGAGTGTATGTGCCAGCGGCCAGTGTGATGGTTTCTGTTTCCAGGCTGTCGATTGAAAGTTGTAGTTGATTGTTCGAGGAATCAATGACGATCGAACTACCGAGTGTGTTGGTTGCGGTGACAGAGCCTCGTTCGGCAGACTGTAAAATATCCACTTGGTAGCTTGATGTGCTTGTTTTTGTTCGCGTGCTGCCTAGCAAAAAGCTAACGCCAGAGTTGTCACTCAAACCACTCATACCAAAGACACGTTGGATGTCTGTGGGTTCGAGTCCATCAGTATTTCCTTGAAGAGCACTATCAAGTTCGGAAGAATTGATAATTAGTTTCCCACCATTGTCGATGTCGATTCCGAGTTGCGAGAAGCGATTGACGGAGGAGGAGATACCGGGAACGCTCTCGGTCACCATGGAACTCAGGGTGGTCTTTAACGTCGATACAGTTCGATTACCCAGAAGTGGACTAGCTGAGTTGGTGGCAGTGTTGAACGCGGATTGGTCGTCAATATATTGAATCATCGAATTGTAACTTTCGACAAATCCCTCGATCGACGCTTTGGCGGCTTCGGTGTCGCGTGTTACTTTGATGTTAATATCTTTTGAGGCGTCTGCTGACTCAAGATTTAATGTGACGTTCTCAATCAATCCATCAATCACGTTAGAATCATAGGCTGCGACAATGGCACCTGCCCCGGAGCCAAGTTGGAGTTCAGCATTCGTTGCGTCTTGGATGGCGGCGCCGGAGAAATCAGGCAGTACTTCAGCGCCCGTCGGCGTGATTAAATTGTTAGTGATGTTGATTTCATTGGCTTCGCCAGTGTACTTCGATGTTAGAAGAATTCGATGTGCCGAATTGGCTTGATCAAAAACAATCGAGGCCGAGACGTCTCCTGATTGGGTGTTGATCGCGGCAACAAGTCCCTCCACCGTATTGTTGGAGTTATCAATCGTGATGTCAGTCGCGGATCGGTCGCCCACCTGAAAAGAGATGGTGCCGGTTGAGATCGTAGTTGATGGATCGTTGAAACCTTGAGATCCAATCTGATGCGCTCTTGCCAGTGAATTAACTCTGACATTGTAGGTGCCAGGGATCGCTTTTGACTCTGAAGACACTGTCAAAATAGACTCGTCGCTTGACGATGCTGTGGTTTGGTCAAAGACGGAACCCGTCGAGCGGTTCAATTGACTCATTTTGGATTTGAGTGAGAGGAGGCGCGCTTCGACACCCTGGAACGCAGCTTGTTCCGTAAGAATCTCATTTTTCTTAACCGTCAGGCGATCGACCTGAGATTTTTGAAGGGAGACGAGTCCTTCGATGATCGACGTGGTGTCGAGCCCACTGACGAGTCCATCAATGGAAAACATGTAAATTCTCCCAGCGGCTAGGGAAATGAAACTTTTTTTTGTCTTATTAAACGAAACAATGAAAGTTGGCCGAAGCCGACTTTCATCGTCGCTGTGTTGAACCAGCTCCCCGCAGGGAGCCCAGTTCTTTTATCCTAAAGC
>OCVR010003993.1_pt1 | contig 10055 bp, 9 predicted proteins | sample 1539091 | NCBI WGS metagenome assembly OCVR01 (sample SAMEA3355530, study PRJEB22509) | marine metagenome | biome: marine; feature: coastal ocean; material: water | place: USA | collected 2010-08-07 | depth 16 m | reverse complement strand
CGCCTGCCTGGGCAGGCAGGCGCTGCCCGGTGTTGCCACCGGGCAAAGTGCTTTTGGCTTGGCGGTCGGGTTATGCAGAGGCTATGTTTAAGAAACAATTCGGCCCCAGAGGTCATAGGCGCCCGCCTCGTCAACCTCGACCGTTACAATGTCGCCGGGCGTCAGTGCTTCGGTGCCTTCGTCGATAAACAGATTGCCGTCGATCTCGGGCGCGTCGGCCTTGGTGCGGCAGGTGGCGATGCCCTCCGCGTCCAGCTCATCGACGATAACCTCCATATGTTGGCCCAGTTTGGCCGCCAGTTTGGCCTCGGAAATGGCCTGTGCCTTTTCCATAAACCGGTCCCAGCGGTCCTGCTTGACCTCCTCGGAGACATGATCGGGCAGATCATTGGAGCGGGCACCGGCGACATTCTCATATTGAAAACACCCAACGCGGTCGAGCTGCGCCTCATCCATCCAATCAAGCAGGGTTTGGAATTCGGCTTCAGTCTCGCCGGGGTAACCGACAATGAAGGTCGACCGCAGGGTGATCTCTGGGCAATCTTTGCGCCAGGCGGCAATCTCATCGAGCGTTTTGGACGCTGCGGCGGGGCGGGCCATGCGTTTGAGCACATCGGGATGGGCGTGTTGAAAGGGAATGTCGAGATAGGGCAGGATCAACCCCTCGGCCATCAGCGGGATCAAATGGCGCACATGCGGGTAGGGGTAGACATAATGCAGCCGCACCCAAGCGCCCAATTGCCCCAGTTCGCGGGCCAGATCGGTGATATGCGGGCGCAGATCGCCCTCGGCTGTCGTTTTAATATCAATGCCATAGGCGCTGGTGTCTTGTGAGATCACCAATAGCTCGCGCACCCCAGCCTCAACCAATTTTTCCGCCTCCCGTAGGATCGCACGCGGCGGGCGGCTGACCAATTTGCCGCGCATATCGGGAATGATGCAAAATTTGCACTTATGATTGCAGCCCTCGGAGATTTTCAAATAGCTGTAGTGCCGCGGCGTGAGCGAGACGCCGGAGGCGGGCAGTAGATCCACGAAAGGATCCGGCGCGGGCGGCACGGCCGCATGGACGGCATCCAAAACCTGCTCATATTGATGCGGGCCGGTGACGGCCAAAACGCGTGGATGCGCGCCGGTGATATACTCCGGATTGGCCCCCAAACAGCCGGTGACAATCACCTTGCCGTTTTGATGCAGCGCCTCACCAATCGCCTCAAGACTTTCCGCCTTGGCGCTGTCAAGAAAGCCGCAGGTGTTGACAATGACCGCCTCTGCGCCGGCGTAATCGGGGCTGATGGCATAGCCCTCCGCGCGCAGGCGGGTCAAGATGCGCTCGCTGTCGACCAAAGCCTTGGGACAGCCCAGCGATACCATGCCGATGGTCGGCTGGCCCGGGCGCGGGGTTTCAATCCGCGCTTTGGGCGCGAGGTCAGGGCGGAGGTGGGGAGGATTCTGTGCCATAGCGCCGCTATAGCAGAGATTGCACAGATGTGTAGATGGCAGATTGCCCAGCCTATATCCCGCCAATGGCCCAGGCGAAGGCTTCAAAACCCCAAAGCACGGCGTTGACGATTGCGCCATGGTCATGGGTGATGACGAAGGTAAAGATCCAGATCGGACACCAAAGCGCGATGGTGATCATGGCGCAAATACATATGCCAGAGAGGAGGGCCGCTTGACCGATCTGCTCTCCGCGCTCCAAAAGACCGGCCACAAAATTGCGCACCCCTGCAGGGTATTGCAGCCCTAGGGTGAGCACCGCGACAGAGAGATGCAATAGGGTGGGTAGGAGCGAGGAAAACAGTTTTATCATCAACCAGATATAATCGCCGGGCGCCCTGCGCAGATCGGTAAAAAGCTGTATCAAATCCACAAGCGGCACCCCATCGGCCGGGACAACAAAGGTGACAAAGGCGATGAGCGTGCATCCCAAGGCAAAGAAAATGGCAATCCCGCCCAGCCCATCTAACACCGCCCGCCAAGCCGCCCGCTTTTGCTCAAGCCCCAGGCGGAGCAGGTAGCGGGTCAAACCAACAGAGGCGAAATCAAAAACCGCGTTGACCAGCGGCAGGAGGCAAAAGGTCAGCATGACGAAAACCACCCGGCTACGCTGGCCTGCATCAAAATCATCCGGCATTTTGATCGCCACGATCAAAAGGGCCACCAAAACGCCGCAATCGAGTAAGCGTCAGGCCATCGGGCGGGAAGAGCGCACCTCTGCGACCGCGACTGCGACTGCGACTGTGCATGCGACTGTGCCTGCGACTGCGACTGCGACATTCCTTGGCACAGCAAAGCGATCGGCGAAAATTGATCCCAAGGCCAAAATCCCGGTGGCGAGGATAACCAATGTCCAGCGCCACCGGGATTTTGACGCTCCGGCAAAAAGGTAAAAGAATAACGAAGATCCGAGCCAGACCGCGGTAAATATTCGCGCCTGTGGCGGGCTGGCGGCAATCACCTCCTGGCCGCCAAAATCAATCGCATGGCCGCAGAGCCATTGGATTGTGATGGCCAAAATGGGATAGGCAAAGGCGAGGGCCATGGTGATGTTGAGCAGGCCAAAGCTCCAAGCCCTTTGCGCCGGGCCTTGCTGCGCCTCGCGGGAGGAGAGCCGGGAGTCGAGCCAATCCAACCCTTTGCGCATCACCGAACGGTAGCGTTCCGCCGGGCGATCATGGCGCAGCAGATCACACCAATATGCGCGATCACTTGGGTTAACTGCGGTGTTGCGTAGTGCCGGTACGCACATCAAAGCGATGAAACAGACAATCGGCCAGCCGAGCGCCCAATTTTGGCGCAGGCTCCAATCCAACAGCTTTAAAACAATTTCCACGGCATCCCCGCGCTCAAAATTTTCTTTTCAGAATATCAAGAGGCTGGTGGATTTCAAGTGGGCTGGCTTACCGGCGGCGGTCGCGGCGGCTGGACATGGGTTGGAAGGCCACCCCGACATGCGCTTCGCAATAGGGTTTGCCGGCCTTCACCGCCAGACCGCAGAACCAAAAATCCTCTGTCGCAGGATCACCGACCGGCCATTTGCAGGTTTTTTCGGTCAATTCCATCAAGCTGATCTTCTTGGCAGTCTTTTCCACTTCACTGACCTTAGCCAGAGCCTCCGGGCTGATCTCATTGGCCGAAGGCTGCGGCGGCAGAGGCTGGCCGGCAGGAATGATCTTGCGCACCGCCGGCGGGGTGACCCGCATGGTTTCGGGCGCAGGCGCGGCCGGTTTTGGCGGCGCGGTTGGTGTTGCGGGCGCGGCGCGCTTTGCCTTGGCCTGCGTCTTGGCCTTTTCCTTGGCGGCCGGCTTGGCCGTGGTCGAGGTCACACGGTTGGACAGGCCCAAACGGTGCACTTTGCCGATCACCGCATTGCGGGTCACGCCGCCCAATTCCTTGGCGATCACACTGGCCGATTGGCCCTCGCCCCACATTTTTTTCAGAACTTCGACGCGTTCATCAGTCCAGGACATCACGCCCCCCCTTGAATTTCGTAGCAATACCGGGCGATACCCATGCAGCAACCTACTTTAGGCTTAACTGAGGCTAAGGACAACCACCCAAGTGGAGATAAGCTGTGGCAAATGTTTCTCAATTCGGCGTCAGACGCTTCGGACGGGTCAATTGGCTGGGCCTTTGGACGCTCATTCGCCGCGAAAATATGCGCTATTTGGCGATTTGGCAGCAGACAATTTTTGCGCCATTGATCACGGCAGGTTTGTTTCTATTGGTTTTTTCCATTGCCATCGGACCGGGTCGCTCGGATGTGATGGGGTTTGATTATGTCAGCTTTCTGGCGCCGGGTTTGTTGATGATGACGGTGATACAAAATTCTTTTGCCAATACGTCCTCTTCCATGCTTTCGGCGAAAGTCATGGGCTCCATTGTCGACACGCTGATGCCGCCCCTGTCGCCTTTGGAGATGACCGTGGGATTCTTGGCGGGCGGAATTGGTCGCGGATTGGTGATTGGCGCGGTGCTCTGTCTGTCGATGGGGCTGAGCCTCGGCATTTGGGTTGCCCACCCGCTTTGGACATTGGCTTTTGTGGTTTTGGGCGGGATGTTCATGGGCGCGCTGGGGCTTTTGGGCAGCATCTATGCCTATAAGTTTGACCAGATGGCCGCGATTTCAAATTTTGTGATCACACCCTTGGCCTTCTTGTCGGGGACCTTCTATTCGATCCAAGCTTTGCCCTCAATGATGCAGCCACTGATCCATGTGAACCCGATGTTCTATATCATCGACGGTGGCCGTTACAGTGTTTTGGGGGTTTCCGATGGCAGCCCATGGATGGCTTTGGCCGTGATTTGCGGGGCCAATATCTGTGCGGTTGGCTTGGCCTGGTTTTGGTTGGCGCGAGGCTATCGGTTGAAATCTTAAAGGGATTTGCCGCAGCGGATATTTGGACTTTCCATGGCCGGGGGGCTTTGGTATGGTAAGGGCATGAAAACGATGATTGAAATCACCTTGCGACGCCGACGTCGCTGATATGACCGCTGCACCGCGGCCGGCCCCTCGTGTTTCTGCGCTCCCATGCGTGTTTCTCAATTTTGGTTTTCTCACTCCCTCCTCGTTAGAAAGGCTTTCCGATGATCCCTTCGATTCTGCCCACCTATAATCGCGCTCCGTTTTCGTTTGTCTCTGGCACAGGCAGCTGGTTGACCAGCGATGACGGTCGGCGATTTTTGGATCTGGGTGCTGGGATTGCGGTCAACAGCCTGGGGCATGCGCATCCGAAACTGGTGGCGGCGCTGACGGCGCAAGCGGGTCAATTGTGGCATACGTCCAATTTGTACCATATTCCCGCGCAACAAAAACTCGCCGATCAGCTGGTGGGTCTGACCTTTGCCGATACCGTGTTTTTTACCAACTCTGGCACGGAGTCCTGTGAATTGGCCGTGAAAATGGCGCGCAAATATTTCTACGACAAGGGACAGCCAGAGCGCGTGGAAATTATTGCCTTTGAGGGGGCGTTTCATGGGCGCTCCTCCGCAGGGATTGCAGCTGCTGGTGCGGAGAAGCTGACGAAAGGCTTTGGGCCCTTGCTGCCCGGTTTCGTGCAATTGCCATTTGCAGATCACGACGCGCTGCATGCGGCAGTCAATGACAAGACCGCCGCCATATTGATCGAGCCGATCCAGGGGGAGGGCGGTATCCGCCCTGTGCCGGATCATTGCTTGAAAGGCCTGCGTGATTTTTGTGACAGCCACGGGATCTTGCTGATTTTTGATGAGGTGCAATGCGGTGTGGGACGGACTGGGAAGTTGTTTGCCCATGAGTGGGCAGGGATTGATCCCGATATTATGATGGTGGCCAAGGGTCTTGGTGGGGGCTTCCCCATCGGGGCGGTTTTGGCGAATGAAGAGGCCGCAAGCGGAATGGGGGCAGGGACACATGGCTCGACCTATGGTGGCAATCCCTTGGGTTGTGCGGTGGCAAGTGCTGTCTTGGATGAGGTGGCTGCTCCTGAATTTCTGGCAGAGGTGAGCCGCAACTCTGGGGCGCTGCGCCAAGGTCTTGAAGGGTTGGTCGCGCAATATCCTGATGTGTTTGAGGGTGTGACGGGCGCGGGGTTGATGCTGGGTCTGAAATGCAAGGCGAGCAATATGGATGTGGTCACAGCCGGATATGACTGCGAGGTGTTGACCGTCCCTGCGGCCGAAAACGTCGTGCGTGTGCTTCCGGCGTTGACTATTTCAAACGCGGAGATTGCTCAGGCGCTGGAGCGGTTGGAGACGGCGGCGCAAACGGTTCAATCTGCGCAATGACCAGCGCGGCTTTTCACATTTCGGCGGATGGTGCAGCATGGCACGCCGCCAGCCTATAGGACAGTTTAAAGATGCAGAATTTTCTCGATATTGATCAGGTTGATCCCCAAAATTTGCGTGGCATTTTGGATGAGGCCGCGCGGATCAAGACGGCGCGTGCCGGCCTGTCCAAAGGCATGTTGGATGCTGAACGCCCACTTGAGGGCAAGATGGTGGCGTTGATTTTCGAAAAGCCATCCACGCGCACCCGCGTGAGCTTTGATCTTGGCGTGCGGCAGATGGGTGGGCAGACCATGGTTTTGTCCGGCAGCGAAATGCAGCTGGGCCATGGGGAAACCATCGCGGATACGGCGCGGGTTTTGAGCCGCTATGTGGACATGATCATGATCCGCACTTTTGAGGAGGCAACCCTGCTGGAAATGGCCGATTATGCCAGTGTTCCGGTGATCAATGGGCTGACCAACCGCAGCCATCCATGCCAAATCATGGCCGATATCTTGACGTTTGAAGAGCATCGCGGCTCTATTCGGGGCAAGCGCGTGGTCTGGACGGGTGATGGCAACAACGTTTGTGCGAGCTTCATCCATGCGGCCGGGCAATTTGGCTTTGATTTCGTTTTTGCCGGCCCAGCGACGCTGGATCCCGAGGCGGAATTTGTTGAGAAGGCGCGGGCCAAAGGTGTGAAGATCGAGATCCAGCGGGACGTCAAAGAAGCGGTGCGCGGCGCGGATCTGTTGGTGACGGACACTTGGATCTCTATGCACGACAGCCAAACCGCACGCGAGCGGCGCCACAATCAATTGCGCCCCTATCAGGTTGATGATGCGTTGATGGCGCAGGCCAAGCCGGATGCTCTTTTCATGCATTGCTTGCCCGCACACCGCAACGAAGAGGTTACCAGCTCTGTGATGGATGGGCCGCATTCGGTGGTCTTCGATGAGGCGGAAAACCGGTTGCATGCGCAAAAAGCGATTATGCGCTGGTGTCTAGACTAAACAGGCCGCTTGGGGCATGATTTTAGGTAAAGTCGCTGCTTGGCTCTGGTTGTTTGCGGATTAAGGGTTAAGGAGAGAGGGACGTTTCTCATAGAGTGATCTATCATGTCCTTAAATATTGGATGTTTGGTTCGAAGATTTGATTGGATGGGGCGATGGCGCGCGCCAGCGCCTCTGGATTGGTTGGAGCGCCAAGGGTTTTCTGCCCAGTCCGAACAGGTTGATGAGGCGCACCCCGATTACTTCCAAGACTCTCATCACATGGTTGTATTCTCACAGAAGAGCCAAGAGATTTGGCTGGGTCTCGGTGTGAGTCATCTTTTCAATAAACTGTGCCAATCCCAAGATCTTAAGGGCTTAGGTGAGGGTGTTGCCATGGTCGCGGATGATGCGCATGGCTATTACGGCCTTCAGGAGTTTGCACAGGGCGAGGCCGGTTGGGGCGCGCAGGTGACAACTGCGCCGGCCAGCATGTGGATGCGCCCTCCCTCAGACAGGACCGCAAGCCCCCAGCGCGCCAAGGCTATCGCCTCGGTTGCAGATCTTTTGGGCGCGCGGGTCTCAGTCATCGAAGCCTGCGCGACAGCACAGGGCGAGGATGCGGCTTGTGGCATTGCATGGCATGGGCAGATGCAAGATTGGGTCTTGGCGGTGATGGGGCCTGATGGGAAGACTTATCAACAAATTGATTATTCAAATTTTTTGCCAACTGGAACTTTATTTGAGGCGGTTGACCCTCCCGGTGGTTGGCCGCGCTATTGGCGGCAAGGGGATCTGTTTGCCGCGATGCAAGATCATTTGAGCCGGGCCTGGTGTGGCGTCGGGTTGAGTGAGTTTACGCTCAATCATCCAATGCTGCGGGGCCCCTGCCTCGTGATTGAATTGACCGCGGATAAATAACACAAGTGCTTCGGCGCTGGAGGTGAAGATGACACAGGCACATATTGGTGTGATTGGGGTTGGAACGATGGGTTCGGCACTGGCGTTGAACTTCGCCGAGAAGGGCCAAGATGTCGCTCTTTGGAACCTTGAGCTGAGCGCGGTTGATCGCATGATCGCCTCCGCTGGGGATCTGGCCGCTCGTTTGCAGCGCTGCGAGACCCTGGCCGATCTGGTGGCGGCTCTGCCTGCGCCGCGCGCCATTGTCCTAATGATCCCGGCGGGCGCGCCGGTGGATCAAACGATTGCTGCGCTTCGGCCTTTGTTATCTGCGGGCGATACCATCATTGATGGCGGCAATTCAGATTTTCGCGATACGATGATCCGAACGACAACTCTGGAAAAAGCGGGGCTGTCCTATTTGGGGATTGGTGTGTCTGGCGGCGCTGAGGGCGCACGGCGGGGGCCGTCCATGATGGTGGGAGGTACAAGCTCTAGCTACAGCCGTATCGCGCCCGTTCTGGAGGCAATTGCAGCGCGCTATGACGGAGATCCCTGTGTGGCGCATTTGGGACCAGATGGGGCTGGGCATTTTGTAAAAACGGTTCATAACGGGATCGAATACGCCGATATGCAGATGATCGCCGAGGTTTACGGCATGATGCGCGATGGCGAAGGTCTGGCAGCCAGCGATATCGCGCCGGTCTTTCGCAGCTGGAACCGTGGCCCGCTGGAAAGCTATCTTATCGAAGTCACCGCAGAGGTCTTGGGGACCAAAGATCCGCAGACTGGTGAGGACATGGTGGATTTAATCGTGGACCAAGCCGGGCAAAAAGGCACCGGCCGTTGGACCGTGATTGAAGCGCTGCGCATGGGGCAAGCGGTGAGCATCATTGAGGCGGCGGTTGGCGCCCGGGTCATGAGCGCGCAAAAATCCACCCGCAAGCGCGCCGCCAGAGTGCTGGTGCCGGCGGGCACGGATACGATGAGTCCAGTCGCAGAGCATGATTTGCAATCTGCCTTAATCGTTGGGCGCGTTTTGGCCTATGCGCAGGGGTTCGAAATTTTGGCCGCCGGATCCAAAGAATTCAATTGGTCATTAGATTTTGCCCGCATCGCAGAGATTTGGCGGGCTGGCTGTATCATCCGTTCGGCCATGTTGGACGACATTGCCACAGCATTCCGCAGTCCGCGCCCGGCGGGGCATTTGGTGCTGTCCGACCATTTCACCCCGCTTCTGACCACCCATATCGCAGGGCTGCGCCGGGTGGTCTCTGCTGCTGCGCTCAAAGGGCTGCCTGTGCCGGCATTGGCAGCGGCTTTGAGTTGGTTTGACATGATCCGCCAAGAACGCGGAACCTCGGATTTGATCCAAGCACAACGCGATTACTTCGGGGCTCATTCCTTTGAACGTGTTGATGCAGACGGGTCGCATCATGGTCCGTGGCATTCGGGCTGACAGCTCAGCGCTTGCGGGGCTTGGCGCGTAGGGTCGGGTCCGCTTGGGTGGGATCTTCGGGCCAGGGGTGTTTGGGATATTGCGCCCGCATATCTTTGCGCACATCTGCATAGCTTCCGGTCCAAAAGCCAGGGATATCTGTGGTCACTTGGATTGGTCGATGTGCCGGAGACAGCAAGGTCACCTTTAGCGGGTGATCGCCGATCATAGGATGGCGGGTTTGGCCAAATATTTCTTGAATACGCAGTTCAATTGCCGGGCTGTCGCCACTGTAATCAATCGCGATTTTCCGGCCCAGCGGCGTGGTGAAATGCGCCGGCGCAATTTTTTCAAGCTGGCGCAGAGCCGCCCAGCCAATATAGGCTTCTAGGGCTGGCAGCGGGTCAAAAGCTTTCCAATCTTGCTCTGTTGTCAGCCCCGTCAGATAGGGGGCCAGCCATTCTGGTGCGGCCGCGAGAAGGGCTGTATCTGACAAATCGGGAAATTGCCCGGGTGGCGCGGCCGCCACGCGGGCTTGTAAGAGCCGGGCGGCTTTCGGCAGGCGCAGACCCATCTGTTGCACGCCCTCCACCATAGCCGCCGCCAGTGCTTCGCTGGGTGCATCCCGCCAAACCTCTTGCGTAAGTGACAGGGCACCAAGCATTTCACTGCGATTAGCAATGACCCGGCGGTGGCGTTTGGACCAGTGGCAAAGGGTCTCCCATGTGATTTGATCGGCAAAAACCTCCCGCAGCTCTGCCTCACCCAGCGCCAGGGCCCTGCGGATTTTAGGGTCTAGACCCGTGCTAAAATGCGGATTTCCCAAATCTGAAATGACCAAATATCGCGCATTGGCCAAGGAATCATCTCTGGCCAAAACTGCGCCCTTCCCCCCGGCCATGATGTAGCGTGGCTGCGGGCCGGGGCGACGCTGGGCGACACGTTCGGGATAGGCCAGCGCCAAGCATTGCGCT
>OCVR010003988.1_pt1 | contig 10063 bp, 10 predicted proteins | sample 1539091 | NCBI WGS metagenome assembly OCVR01 (sample SAMEA3355530, study PRJEB22509) | marine metagenome | biome: marine; feature: coastal ocean; material: water | place: USA | collected 2010-08-07 | depth 16 m | reverse complement strand
TTACCTATCAGTTGGGCCGCCTAATCTTAGCTGAATACCTCACCCAGTTAAATGGGGGGGAGAGCTTGTATGCAGTCGTGCGTTTTTATATTTTAAGCTGGTATTTTACCGATCAAAATATCCTTGAGCATAATCCAGTCGCAAAGTTTGGCCCATAGAGGGTTTGAAAATGCGGCTGGAGTATTTTTTTCAAAAAAGTAGTGACCACTCCATGCAAACGGATAAACCACTACTGGGCTGAGCACAAGCAGTAACCAGACCTCAAAATAAACTACCAATATCACATAGCTTATTGTGCAGCACTGACCAATAACATGGAGTCTTCTGTTCCATTTGTTTTGATGCAACGTTAGATAATGTTGATAGTATTGCGAGAAGCTCATTTTTCAAAAACGTCCTTTGCGGCTATTTCTTTATCTAACATTTCAATAAGCTGATCGCGGCTATAGCTATGGGGTCCCCATTGATTCAATTCAACTAATTGACGTACCTTGGTACTAATAGTGAATTCCTGCTCTGGTTGACTCGGTGTTACAACATAGCGGCGCAATGGTTTCTCGTCGAACAATGCATGCATGTAGGCAGCTGATACTTCATCTGGTTCTTTTAACGATAATTCGTAGGCGGCAGTCTGGTCGTATTGTTTTTGCATTGCATCGGTTATTTCCCCACCGGCAGCTTTGATTTGAGCAAACGCACGTAACATGGTGCTGCGCCTAATCCAAGATTGATAGTTGCCTGGTTCAATTACACTGACTGATACTCCAGTTGATGCCAGCTCTTCCGCAAGCCCATCTGTAAAGGCTTCAACCCAATGTTTACTGCCACTGTAAGAATTAAATCGGCTGGTGGTAATAGTGCCGGCAACAGAGCCTGTTGTTGCAATCCTACCAGTAGATTCAATGACTAAGGGTGCAAATGCCTTAGTAACGCGATAGACGCCCTCCACATTGACTTGATAAAGCATGTTGTGGTCTGCAATTGGAGTTGATAACACGGGGCCACCACCACCTATACCGGCATTGTTGATCAGCCCATAAAGTCCGGTTTCTGATTCTTTGATCCTGCTTACGGCAGCATCAATCTGATCTTGTTTCGTAACATCTAACCGAACTGCGGTAACGTTTTTAATGGCATTTAGATCAGCCATCTCACTGTCAGTTCTTGCACCTGCGTATACATGATGACCATGTTTTGCCAGAGTCTCGGCTAAGTTTCTACCAATGCCAGTTGTCGCACCAGTCACTAGAATCGATTTCACTTGGGTGTCTTGCGTCTCCGCAGCATTTATCTGGGCAGGCAAGACAATTAGGCTTGCAACGAACATGCATATTAAAATTTGTACTCTAAACATTGTTTTTCCTTTTAGGTCTTCAATGAGCAGCAATCGCAAGACTAATTTCTATCTCGTTACTTAGCGATACCACTGCTGGATGGGCATAACTATTTGACCCTGTCGCGGCTATCATATTGAGTTTTATCATCGAAGCCAACTTCTTGAGCAAGGTATTGAATTCATAGTTGGTTAGGATAATTTTTAATATTTGTTCCCATTAAGGTTACCAGACATCGAACTATGCACTATAGTACATAGACTACTAATCATATTTGTATGGAGAACTGTTATGTTGAAACAAATTTTAATTGTCCCTGTTGTCGCTTTTTTAGCGAGTTTTAGCTTTGCTGATCATCATGAGGAAGTTGATGCTGGGCCAAGCGCTGAGGGAGCTGATAATCTTCGTGCAGAATATCAATTTTGCACGCTGAATAAAGGTAAAACTCTGAGAGATGTTGAGAAACATGCGCAAAAATATGGTGACTTCGCAGGGGAGCGTGGCGTCAAATATAACCAGAGCCTTTTGATACCAGTGCATACAGGCTCTGGTATGGGTGATTTTACTCATGCAATTGTAGGGCACTGGCCTAACGGTTCAGAAATGTACAAAGATTGGGGCGTTTATTTGAATGATTTTCAAGAGGCATATCCAAATCTCAAGTCACCTCAGACTTGTTCTGAAAGCTATGCAACATTTCAGTTAAAGGTCGTTCAAGCATTTAATGACACGATGGAACTGGATATGAAACGACCTGTTCAATATGCGGACTGCTCGTTAAATGAAGGTAAAACCATTGAGGATGCTGTGGCTGCAGAACGGGCGGCAGCCGAGCTAGTTGCTTCGGTTGGGTTAAGTGGTTATTCGGTGAATTATATCTTCCCATATTTGGGTCAAAGAGATCCGGATTATGATTTCATTAGCCTGTTTTATTTCCAGAATTATACTGCCAGAGGTGACATGGCATTTAATTACTACAAGGTTGCTGAAGAGGCCGATGCAATAACGGGTGAAGTCTACAGCTGCGTTAATCCCAGAAGTTTTGCTGTAAAAAACTTTTATACTAATTGGGAAAACAACTAAAGTTATTCTGATATTGAAAAATATCGCACGTTAAATAAAGCGTGAATTGATCTACGTTTTATCAAGCTGTTTTTTTAAAGAAATCTTTGAACAATTTACTCAAAGGGGAACAATATGAAAAATTTTATATACCTTGGCCTTTTGATGGGGTCCTGTCTATTTGCCTTAAGTAGTTTTGCTGATCATCATGAAGGAGCAAATGCCGTTGTTATTGGCGATGTAGAGATGACTGAGGTGGCTCACAGTGATGGTTTTAATCAGATGAAACAGATGCTAGGTAAATGGGAAGGAAAATTAACCCAATTTACTGGAGCGGTAATAAACACTTCGTCAGAGTTTAAATTAGTTTCAGGTGGTAATCTCATTACTGAAACGTTAATTGAAGATGGTGTAGAGATGTTAACGACCTACTCGGACAATAAAGATGGAGAATTGGTTGTTAAACATTACTGTGCATTGGGTACCCAGCCCGTATTCAAAGCTTCGAAAGTGTCCAGTGATATGGTGGCTGTTTCGCTTGATGAGTCTCAAGGTGGTTATCATCCGGAGCACCATAGCTATGTGAGCTCCATGAAATGGATGGTCGATGCGGATAATAAAGATTTGGCGGTTGTTGGTTCTACGCTTTATATCGATGGCGAATTAGTTGAACAACAGTCGGTGATTAGTCGGGTGAACTAGTCGTGATGAATTGGTCTGCGCTTTGGGTTGACCATATTTCTCATGCTTTTTTAGCCAAAGAGACGTTTGATTAAGTTAACAAGTGGTACAAAAAAGGGTTGCATAGTTTGCAGCCCTTTTTTTGCTTTAAATTGCTGGGCTGTGGCCTAGTTTGGTTGGGCTGTATCTCCGCCGAACTACTTTGGCAACGATAAGCCCCATAATTATATAAAGAGGCGCAGTTAGCATAGCCATGATTGCCTCTCCAGATGCCAAATCTACTGAGCCATCAGGTAATAATTGACCAATACCCGTTTGGTATGGGATGACGTAGTACTTGATTAACAATAACGGCATGAGACATCCATAAACGATCAAAAAGCCTGGCGCCCACAGGGTAATCCTTGTTTTCTGCAAGTCACAATCTATCTCAGGTGTACGATGCAAGTTCTCTCGATACTCTCTCTCTTCAGAACTCACGGTACCTTTCACTGACAAACCTATGATCGCCATCAAACTTAGAGCTGTACCGATCAGTGCAGGATTAAAATAACTCGGCAGATCAATTATTCCCACATATTGAAGAGCCGAGGGGATAACGTTACCAAAAAAGCCCAAAACAATACCCCAAAACGCGGCTTTTGCGGTAATGGTTTTACTCCAAATACTCATAAACCCTACAGGACCCCAAGAGGAAGCGAATACGGTACCAATAAATATCATTAGCCAAAATACGTTAGGTGGAAAAATGAAACACAGTAGCAAAACTGCGATACCGGTAACAAACATAGCAATGCGTGAATAACGAAGAGTTAGCTCTTTTTTGCGAGCAACAATGTCATTGCTGATGCTAAAGCCAACAAGAGATAAAAAGGTGGATGCGGAAGACAGGGCAGCAGCCATAATTCCTGCAAGTAAAAGGGCGCCCAAAAAGCTTGGGACCAGATTTTTAGCTGCCCATATCACCACAGTTTCGGACGGCGAAATATTTGGATTAGCGACATTAATCAAACCACCTATTCCATAGATTAGTATTTGCATGAGGGCGACGGCAAGACATGCGTAGACTGCTGCACGAATGACTACATGCTCATCTCGAGCCATCAAATGTCTGCTGGATTGCCATGGGCCAACCGCGTAAACAAATCCCCAAGACATATCTACAATCAGCGTCCAAATGAGATAATCCTTTGGCGTTGGCCACTCTGTGCCAGCTCCAACAGTGCCATGCCATGAGGCTATATCAGGCTTGCTTTCCACCGCTGTTAGATCTTCAATTCCCTGCGCTATGCCACCCATACCGTCGATAATATAAAAAACAAAAAATACGGTTGCACAACAAAATAGCAAAAACATAAGGGTATCAGTGAGAATGACGCCTTTTGACCCTGAGTACATCGTAAATAAGGTATAACTAAGCCAAGCTAGAATAACACCTTGGAAATAGCTCAAATCGGTGAGTTCAGTGAGTAATATAGCGGCGCCTTGAGTGACGACGACAAGGTAGCCTCCCAGACCTACAATAATGGTCATGCCTGCGGCCTGTTGCACGCGATGACTATTGAATCGTTGACCGAAAAAATCAGCCATAGTGGCTGCCCGACTGCGACGTAAAAATGTTCCAAAGAACAGGGCTCCGTAGACGTAGCCTATGACAGCAACACCTGGCATTAAAATGTAGGGGCCTAATTGCCCGTCATAGGTGAAGCCAGCCTCGCCAAGAAAAATGGAAGTGCTAAATACACTCGCAACCAACGTGCCAACAATTAATAAGGTAGGTGCTTGTCGACCGGCGACGAAATAATCGTCTAGTTTTTTAACACTGCGACCAGCATAGACACCGGCTGCGATAAAAATGGTCACGCTGACAACGATGGCAAGTGTAAAAATATCCAAGTTAGCTCTCCGTAGCAAAACACAAATTTAGACAGGGTTGAATTATACAATACCACTGTTGTTTAATCGTTGCGTCCTCTGGGAACAAAACTTTTCTTTTCTAGATGCCCTCTATGGAATTTCTGTTTGTTTCTATCTAGGGGCCAAAAAGCAAACACGGCGTAAAAGGTTTGATGTAGTATAGAATTATTCAAAAGTTTATAGTCGTAATGATGACGGCTTCAAAAATATCACTATTACTAAGGCGGTAACTTCTATGGACCCTCAGTTTGATCATGCTGTGATTTTCGTCTCAGATCTTGAGAAGGCTATTGCTGATTTTGCAGACCTTGGTTTTGATGTTGTTCGAGGAGGTAGCCATGGTTCTACGGAAAACGCTCTAATTATTTTCGCAAATCAAACCTATCTTGAACTTCTCGGAGTGAAGCCTGGTTGGTCTGGCCAGCTTATGAAAATGATGGGTATTCTTGCCATTCTGGAGTGGCTGTCGGCACAAAGAGGTACCATATTTTCTAGACTCATACGCTGGATTAGTGGTGAGTTAGGGCCGGTGGATTGGTGCGTGCGTGTTGAAAATCTTGCTACGATGACATCAGAATGGACCGCGCAGGGTCTTGATGTGCTTAAGACTGAGGAGTTTTCTAGGAAGCGCCCGGATGGAAAAATTGCTCGTTGGTACTTGGGTGGCACAAAAAATGGTTACCTACCGATATTACTAGAAGATATTACTCCGATGGTTGATCGTATGCCCTTGCTAGTTGCTGGGCAGCATCCTAATGGTGCCACTGAATTGTTACAGATAGGGCTTCGCGAAATTGACACTACGTTCTCGGGTAATGTTTTAAAGAAATTCATAACACCACACTCAAGCTCTAATAGTAAAAATGATGCTGTCATCAATATAGGGGGTGTTGGGGTGCATTTTGGCGGGGTCACCATGGCGACTAAAATGTCCCTGACATTGTCGTATTCGGGTGGAGAAAGCCAGAACTTAGACCTAGATAAAACTCATGGTGTAGCAATTAAAATGGTCCCACTTACGTAGCCGGTCTGTTAGTGATTCATCACTTTTGACTCGTTTGCCAATGCTCGTTTATGTAGACCGATGCGCGGTGTTTAGGTTGAATAGTACTTCCTTTGATGAGATCAGCGCCACGTTCAGCAAGCATCATGGTTGGCGCATTCAGATTGCCGTTGGGTATGGTGGGGAAGACTGAAGAATCGACAATTCTGAGCCTTGAAAGGCCATGGACCTTGAGGTCTGGATCTACAACCGACATTGGGTCAATCCCCATTTTACAGGAACAAGAAGGGTGATAAGCGCTATCTACCGCGTCTCTCACAAAGGCATCAATTTGATCGTTATCTTGGACATCATCTTTAGGTTGAATAACTTCACCCCGATACTGGTTCATAGCAGTCTGGCTCATAATTTCTCGAGTTAGACGTACACAATCTCGGAAGCCTTGTTTATCTTTCTCAGTCTCAAGATAATTAAATAGAATGTCAGGATGTTTTTTAATATCTTTCGAAGTCACTCGCACATGCCCGCGACTTGTTGGCTTGTTATGCCCTACATGGACCTGGAAACCATGTCCTTTGAACGCTACCGTACCATCATAAGTGATGGCACCAGGCAGGAAGTGATATTGAATATCAGGCCACTTAATGCCGGCTTTTGACCTGATAAATGCACAGGATTCAAAGTGATTGCTACGGCCTAGCCCCGTTTTGAACAGCAGCCACCGAGCACCAATCAGTGCTTTTTTAAACAGGCCTAATTCACTGTTGAGAGTAATCGGTTCTTTGCAGCGGTACTGAAAATTGAATTCGAGATGATCTTGCAAATTTTGGCCAACACCAGGTGACTCATGAATCACCTCTATTGATGCAGCCTCTAATACATCTCTCGGGCCGACGCCGGAAACCTGAAGAAGTTGAGGTGTTCCAATGGACCCTGCGCAGAGGATGACTTCTTTATTTGCTGTAAACTTTTTGATATCACCTCTGATGTCACATTTAACCCCCGTTGCAGTTTTACCGTCAAATAAGACCTTAGTGACTAAAGCATGTTTTACAACGGTTAAGTTGGGTCTTTTTTTCGCTTTTTTTAGGTAGGCATGACCTGTAGAGGCGCGTATGCCTTTGTCAACGTTCATGAACTTTTGACCAAACCCTTCTTGTCGAAAGCCGTTATAGTCCTCAGTTTCGGTGTATCCTGCTTCGACACCAGCATTAATAAAAGCGCGATATAGAGGGTTACGCATGTTATTGCCACCACTCACTGCAACAGGCCCATCATTGCCGGTGTATTCACTGGACAAACATTGATGATTCTCGAGTTTTTTAAAATAGGGTAGGCAGTTCTGGTAATTCCAGCCAGTCGCCCCACTAGATTCCCACTCGTCATAATCCAACGGATTTCCCCTTACATAAACCATTCCATTGATCGATGAGGAACCGCCGACTACCTTGCCACGCGGGCAGTTCATGCGGCGGTTGTTGACATGGGGCTCTGTAATCGACTCAAAACCCCAGTTGTATTTTTTTGTGTTCATTGGGATTCCGAGTGCCGTGGGCATTCGTAAAAATATACTGTGATCGCTGCCGCCATATTCAAGAAGTAATACGGTACAAGTTGAGTCTTCACTAAGTCTTGAAGCAACAATTGCGCCAGCTGATCCGGCTCCAACAACGATGTAGTCGTAACTTTTTAGATATTCCATTGGGCGGTCTGGCACTCATGGCTCCGTGGCATTTAGATTTACAATCTATATTTTATAGATAATCGAGTCTTACTGGGGATTACTTTTTGGTTCTCTTTACAAAATAAGAGCGAGCAACAAATGACAGAGCCATTCCTAAGACCAGAATAACAATTGTCATTTTGTCACGATGGGGTGTCTCAGGCACCCAAATTTCGTATTTCCCTAGGTAGTACAAGAAGTACATAGATAGTATACAAGGGGCGAGCGCAGCCGCGATCTTCAGCCAAGAACCAAATCTTGTGGTTAAATCAGAACGCATCTTTCCTCCAATTTGTATGTTCCCATCGGCTGGATGCTATCACAATGATTAATAGGGATGCATCTTTCTTTGCCGGGTGTGTGGCGTTTTGGAGAAAACCATCATAGGTGACAATTCAATCGTGTTTAATCAGTTAAGGGGGCGCTGGCGTCTCGTTTCCTATAGGCGGAGTAGTTCGGTAAACTGCGATAGTGAGACCATCGATTTGCTTGTTTTAATCTAAAGTAAGTGGACAAAACATGAATTTAGAATTTTCGAATCTACTCAAGCACAAATCTGTCAACGGCTGGGGCTTGTTTTGCGTTTTTTCCATCCCTATGTGTCTCGCTAACTACTTGGTAATGTTGGATACCGATACGGGTTCGCCTGAAGGCATTTCTCATATGATTGGCTACTCAGTACGTTGGGCAGTTCCATTCATTTATCTTGTAGTTGCTGCCTCATCGGTAAAAGTACTATTCGCCGGAGCATTTTCAGCCTGGTGGATGCGTAACCGCAAGTATATAGGGCTTGTATTCGCGGTCGGTATGGCATGGCAAGCTTACTTTATTTTTATACTTTCAACCTTTTATCGGGATTATTATTTTGATGAGGTTTACTACTTTCGCGATGAGCTTGAGGGTAGTGTTGGGTATATCTTTTTAGTTGCTATGGTTATCACTTCATTTCAATTTGCACGTAAGCGCGTAAATCAGATGCAGTGGAAGATGATACAAAAAGGGGGAGTGTACTTTCTTTGGGCCTATCCGTTTAGTGTCTATTGGTGGAACTTGTTTTATTATCCTTCCATTGAGGGTTATTCGGCCCCTGAGTTACATGATTACCTATTTTACTGGGCGGGCTTTCTAGCATTTGCAATGCGAATTGCAGCCTGGGGGAAACTCAGGCAAAAAGCCATTAACAAAAACCAGGCTGTTCAAGCCCCTGGCACAGTCATGAAAATTTTTGGAGTGGGCCTTGTCGCTCTTGGTTTAGTAGCATCAGCAACGGGCCACTATTGGTTTGACGGTGTTTCTGGAATCGTAGCAGGACCAGAGTGGTCTGCTGAATTGAGTCTGTGGCTACCGTTCTGGCCTCTAGAGCCTTTCATGCCTCTTATGGCAATGGGCTTAGGTACTTTTATCATAACTAAGTCAAAGATTGTAGATCAAAGCGCTACTTCCGCTATCTAGCGCTCTATCGGGCGGTTAAAAGCATTTAATTCTCTGAGGCTTGCGTGTCGTATGCCAAGTTTTTAGTTGTGAATTGTTCTGAATGGGGGTCAAAAATATGACAGGAGGTAATCGGCTTAGCGTAGAGGTGTAGTGAAAACGCTCTTTGATCGCCGATATTTTGGAGACTGTGGACACCCATAAAATCGGCCATATAGGTAAGTGCCCCGTCACTCGCAGCCTTTCTTTTTTTAACAGCTAGTTTTGATTTCTCGATACCATAAACAACTTCTTCAAATTGGCCTTCAACAAAATACATCCAGCATTCTTCTCCACCATGATCGTGTATATCAGTGCATTGCCCTGGTCCCCAACATATAAGAATGAGTTCAAAACGATCATTTACGGCAATACAGTTCCTTGTATGGTGGGTCTTTGACCAAGTTGCGTATGGCAGCACATCTTTTTGAGAAAGGTGGATATGTTTGGCTACATTAAAAAACTTGTCCGAGGGCGCTGCTAGCAGAGCTTGGACCAATTGATTAAGTTGGGTGATCGGCAAATGAGATATCTCATGATTTGAATTCACTAAATTAGGCATAAAGTAGGGCTTTTATTCTCTGTGTCAAAGTTATTCAAGAACGAATAATATAAAGACTTATTTGGAGTTTGTATACAAACTTTGGCGATCGTGAGTTCACACTTTAGATGCTAGACCCGCTATCCAATTTAACAAGTCAGTGTAGACCTCATCTCTATTGGTCTCATTGAGAGTTTCATGACGAGAATCTGGGTATAACTTCATATCCACGTGCTGAACGCCAGAGGTCACGAGCACGTCCCTCAAAATCTCTACACCCTTTCCTTGTTGCCCAACTGGATCATCTTTACCAGCGAAAAGATAGATAGGTA
>OCVR010003986.1_pt1 | contig 10065 bp, 8 predicted proteins | sample 1539091 | NCBI WGS metagenome assembly OCVR01 (sample SAMEA3355530, study PRJEB22509) | marine metagenome | biome: marine; feature: coastal ocean; material: water | place: USA | collected 2010-08-07 | depth 16 m | reverse complement strand
GGCGGCGGGGGCGCGGGCGCCCTCCGGGGGCACGACCGATATCCGCCGGGCGCGGGCGCTCCTTGACCTTCGCGGCGCGGAGGGCACCGCCCTGAGGCCGTTTAGGATCCGGGCCCAGGTGGACTTCAGGGACCTCGAGGTGCGCTGGCTCGATCTCTACGCCCGCTACGACGGGATCTTCTCGGGAGGGGCGGTGGTCGCGAGCGACCTCCGCGCGGGTGAGTTCCGCGAGCCCTTCGGGTTGGAGGCGATGACCAGCGTCAGCTACCTGCCGTTCATCGAGCGCTCGACGGCCACCAACACCTTCACCCCCGGTCGCTCCCGCGGCGCCCAGGCCACGCTCCAGGTCGCGAACGGTCTCCTCCAGGCGGGCGCCTTCCGCCGCACCGAGGGTCGCCCGTTTCCGGACGAGGCCCTCGACGAGCGCGCGATCACCGCCCGCGCGGTGTGGCAGGGCGACGGGCAGGGCTTGACCCAGGCGGGAGGATCGATCTCCCTGCGGGATCCAGGGGGCGACCTGCTCGTGTTCCGGGGAACCACCGGCTCGAGGCTCCTCGAGCAGCTCGCCGACACCGGGTCTATCGACGCGGACCGCGCCGTCACTGCAGGCGTGGAGGCCCTGTACCGGGAGGGTCCATGGACCGCTCAGTCCGAGGCCTTTGGGGCCTGGATCGATGACGCCAACGGGGTCGGCGGCGAGTCCTTCCTCTCCGGCGGCTACCTCTCGCTCTCACGCTTCCTGGGCGCCGCAGAGACCAGCTGGGCCCGCGGCCGCGGTGCCCTGGGGCCCCCGGTGATCGAGGGTGCGATGCCCCACGGCGGCTGCGGCCTGCAGGCGCTGGAGGCCGTCGCCCGCCTCAGCTACACGGACCTGACCGGGGGCTCGATTCAGGCGGGGCGAGTGCTGGACCTAGAGACCGGCCTCAACGTCTACATGAGCCCCACCACTCGACTGATGCTGCACTGGGTCGGGGTCAGCGCCGAGCCCGCCGGCGGCCCGCGCGGCGAGGGCTGGGCGATCCTGGGCCGGCTCCAGGTCCAGATCTAGTCGACGGCTGCGAGGTTGAGGTACACGCGAAACGTGCTGCCTGAGCCAGGCGTGCTCTCGAGCTCAATGGACCCGTCGAGCCATTGGACGAGGTGCTTCACGATGGACAGTCCGAGGCCGGTCCCTCCCACCTCGAGGGAGCGCGCCTTGTCGACGCGATAGAAACGCTCGAAGATCCGCGCCTGGTCCTCCTCCGGGATGCCCAGGCCGTTGTCCGTGACCGCCAGCACGGCCTTCCCCTCCTGCAGCTGAACGCTGACCGCGATCCGGCCCCCGGTGGGTGTGTACTTCAGCGCGTTGTCGAGGAGGTTGTCGAAGACCTGCTGGAGGGCCTCCCGGTCCGCCATCACCCAGAGCTCGCCGTCGACACCCTCGAGGCTCACGGTCTGGTCACGGGCCACCGCGGTCGGTTCATGCCGACGCACTCCCTCCTCCACGAAGGCCCTGAGGTCGAGCGGCGCGAGAGAGGGGCGGCTTACGTCCTCCTCAATTCGCGCCAGGCTCAGCAGGTCCATCACGAGGTGATTGAGGCGGAGCACGTTCTTCTGGACGATCTCAAGGAACCGCTGTCCCCGATCCTCTTCCGCCACCGCACCGTCCAGCAGCATCTCGACGTAGCCACGGATGTTCGTCAGGGGAGTCTTCAGTTCGTGGCTGACGTTGGCCACGAAGTCCCGGCGTATGCGCTCCAGCCGGCGGACCTCGGAGACGTCATTGAGCACGGCCACCACGCCCACGGAGTCGCCGTCCTGGAAGCTCCTCGCCTCGGCATTGACGATCGCGGTCTCGTCCGTCTGACTGAGCTCGAGCTCCTGTCGGGCCGGGATCTCCGTCGACCGAGCGCGGTGCACCAGCTCGACGAGACCCGCGAGGTTCCCCTCACGCCACGCCGCCGGGTCCGTCTCGTCCTCACGGATGCCGAGGAGGCTCCGCGCCGCGTGATTGGAGAAGGTCACCTGGTCGTCCACGTCGAGCGCGACGACCCCCTCGGTCATGCCAGCCACCATGGCGCGGAGCCTCTCCTGGCCCGCGGTCAGGTCCGCGACCTGCTGCTTGATGTCGTGGCCCAGCTGCTGGAAGGACCGGGCGAGGTCACCGACCTCGTCCCCGTCGCGGGCTCCCTGGGGCAGCCTCGCGGCCGCCTCGTAGTCACCCGCTCCCATGGCGACTGCCACGGCGCGCATCTGAACCAGCGGCGTGGAGATCCGGCGGACCAGCAGGGCGCCGACGAAGAGCGCCGGCAGGCTCGCGATCAAGGCGCCGAGGAACAGGAGGCGCGCCACCTCGCGCTTCTTGTCCTCGAGAGACTGGGTGCGTACAGCGACGCGAACCAGGCCGCCGAGGTCCCGGTCGTGGTCTCGGCATACGGCGACGTACAGGGTCTCGGCGCCCGTGGTCGCACTCTCGCGCACAGCGACGCCCTCACCCAGGGTGATCGCGTCGACGATCTCCTGCCTGCCGCCGAGGTGATTCTCCATCTCTGCCGGCTCCTCCTCCGAGTCAGCGAGCACCACGCCATCACGCCGGATCATCGTGATCCGACGGCCGGTCCGCTGGCTGACCTCGGCCACGCGGCGCTGGAGGTAGGTGCGGTCCACGCCGCCGAAGTCATCCTGAGAGAGCTCTCCGAGCGCGATCGCCACGTTGCGGAGGTCCGTCGCGACCTGCTCCTGCAGGCTGCGGCCGTACTTGTCGTGCACAAGGACGCCGATCGCGCCGACCGTCAAGAAGATGAGGAGCGCGTAGGAGCTGAACAGCCTCCAGAAGAACTTCGAGCGGAACATCGCTGCCACAAGCTACCGGCTGGGCGCCTCGGGGGTGAAGGAGTATGGAGCGCCTCGTGGGACTCGCACGCACAGAACAAGCGTCACGGCACTCCTCCCCATGGGGAGCCGGCCGCGGGCCTCAGTCGACCACCTTGTAGCCGACACCTCGAACGGTGACGATCGTGCCACCGTGCTCACCGAGCTTCTTCCGGATCGCGCTCACGTGGACATCGATGTTCCGGTCGAGGATCACCGCCTCCCCGTCCGTGAGGCTCTCCACGAGCTCATCTCGCGTGTAGACCCGGCCTGGGTACTTGGCGAGGCGCCAGAGCAGCCGAAACTCAGACCGAGTGAAGACCACAGGCACGTCGTCGATCGTGACCTCGTGACGCTCCTTGTCGAGGGTGACCGGCCCCAACTCGATACGAAGGCGCGCCTCGGCGACGGGCTGGCCGCGGCGGAGCACGGCACGAATACGTGCGAGCAGCTCCCGGGGGCTGAACGGCTTGCGGACGTAGTCGTCCGCTCCAAACTCCAGCCCCACGATGACGTCGCTCTCTTCTCCTCGCGCCGTGAGCATCATCACGGGGATGGCCTTCGTTCTGTCATCCTCCTTCAGGGCCCGGCAGACCTGGAGGCCGTCCAGCCCGGGAAGCATCAGGTCGAGGAGCACCAGGGACGGCTTGCGGCGCCTCGCCTCTGAGAGCCCCTTCTCGCCGTTGCGGGCGATCAGGATCGAATAGCCCTCGCGCCCGAGGGAGTACTCGAGAAGCTCGACAATGTCAGGGTCGTCTTCGACGATGAGGATGGTCTCTTTGCCCATGGGATCTTCAGGAGGCTATTGACCAAGATGCCGGTGCCGCATCAAGGGAGTGTGAAGCTCGGCGCAGATTCCAGCTAGACCGGTGCGACCACGTCCTCAGTCGCGGGCCTCGAAGCCATAGAAGGAAGGGTCCCTGAGCGGGGGGACGTCCTCGAGGGGGAGCAAGACCGTCCGCACGGCCCAGATGTCCTTGAAGATTCGATACTCGATCGCGGTCTTGTCGAGGTACTCGACCCCGGCGCTCCCACCCGTGCCCGTCCGCCGTCCGATGACGCGCTCTACCATTCGAGCGTGGCGCTGGCGGAAGATCACGAACCCCTGCTCGACCTCGAGGAGGGCTGCGAGCACCTCGCGCGGCCACGCGAGCAGAGGCAGCTCCCGATAGGACTCGAGGAAGACCAGCGCAGCACGGACGGCCCCGACCGACGCCCCAACCGCGGGGTCAGAGGGAGCCAGGAACTCCTCCACCGAGGCGCGCTCGCGCTCGTAGTTTGCCGCCAGCCGCTCCTGGGCGACCTTCACGTCCCGGCCGGTCTCCGCGGCCACAGCCCCAGCGTGATCACGGGTCCGCCCGATGACCTTCCGGTGAGCCGCCAGGTACCGCTCCACGAACCCGACCGAATCACTCTCGACCTCGCCGCTCGCGTTCCGGATGGCGTCGATCGGTGTCCGAGCGAGCCAGGCCTCGATGGCCTCCCTGAGGTTCGGACCATCCGCCATGGTCTCTTGAACCCGGCGCAAGGCAGGGGTGGATCCACCCCCGGGCTTCTCGAGCGCCGCCAGGTGGCTGCCCGGCGGCCCGAGCGGAATCCGGTCGGCCTCCTCGAGGCCGAACAGGACCTCGATTTGACGGAGCTGCGCGCTCTGGAAACCGCTGGCGGGCATGAGCTTGTCGCGAAACCCGAGGTATGCCCGCGTGGAGATCGTCTCGACCACCTCGAAGTGAGCTACGGCGACCCTGAAGATCGTCGCGATTCGCCGCAGCCGCTCCACGGCGCCGGACAACTCCTGCTCTGCAACACGGGGCGCCATGAACAGATCGCGGGCGCTCCGCAGGTCTCTCAGGATCAGCTTGAACCAGAGCTCGTAGACCTGATGGACGGTGACGAACAACGCCTCCTCGTTCGTGATCTCGTCCTCATCGGCGGCGAGTCCCTGCTGGAGAGAGAGGAGTTCTTCAACCCGGATGTAGTCCCAGTAGGTCGTCGGAGAGGGCTTCATGGGGGCGAGAATACTCTCCCGGAGCCGCGGCGATGCGGGCCGTCGGGGTGGTTCCGGGGCGGACCCGCCGTCCACCGCCCTAGCGACGCTCGGGCAGCGCGTTCAGACCCCAGTCGTAGTCCATGTACCGAACCCGAAGCTTCGGAGCCGCACGCCGCAGCGCGTCCGCGACCTCGGCGCCTTGAAGCTGTGTGGCGATCCAACCCACCACCTCCTCGTCCCCATCGCCGAAGTCCTCCTCGAACCAGTCGAAGATCTTCGAGACGCGGACGGCTCCCTTCACCGGCCTGAGGTCATTGCGATCCGCGTCCATCAGCCAGGTGCGGACCTGGTCGCTGAGCTGTCGGTCGAGTCCGGCGGCTCGATAGGGCTCCGGGCGGAGGGGCGGACACCCGATGGACGCGCAGTTCACGGCCGCATGCAGGCGCGCATCGGCGAACTGCGGTCGGAGGATCTCGTGCTCGATGTCATTCAGGCAGAGCTTGCGCCCCTTGCCCTTTGGGTCAAAGCCCCCCATCGGGATGAAGCGCTTCTTCCAAGGTGACCCGAACCACCCCCCGATCTTCTTGATGCTTGTCACTGGCCCCGCGTCCCGCACCAGCTGCAGCGTGAAGGCGTTGTAGGCGTTGATCCAGAACGCGAAGCGCTCCGCGCGACTCCAGCGCCCAAGCTCACGCGGGGTCACGCCTTCGAGCGAGGCGAGGTAGGCGTCGAGGCCCTCGGGTGAACGACGTAGCCCGGCGTAGTCCACGAGGCCCTCCTCGAGCACCTCGCCAAGGACCGCCTGGAGCCCAGCGTGCGCGTGGTCGAACGGCTCGTCGGGTGACCGCCCGCCCAGGGTCACGGTCACGATCGCGGCGAGCAGCCCGAGGTGAAGGAGCGAGAGAAGGCGGGGGAGCACGATGGGTGATTCGGACACCGTGTCCGACCAGATGACCCCGGCGCTCTAATTCGACCCAGACGACGCCTCAACCTGCCTTCTGGCCTCCCTGAGGATCGCTCGAAGCTCCGTTCCAGAGAGCCCTGTGGCCCGGAGGGCGTCGACCACCGCCCCCTCATCGAGCCCCACGTCCTCGGCGAGGTAGACGCCGTACATGACCGCGGCGAGGGTCCCGTCGTCGTCAAGCATCAGGACCCTGGGCCGACCGGGAGTGTTCAGCAGGCGCCGGACCTCTTCAAGCGCCCCGTCCGCCACGAGAACTCCGTGGTCTTCGACAGAGGCCGGCGTCTCCCCGGCGGCGCACTCGTCGCCCGAGGGGTCAACCGCAACGAACGCCAACCCCGCGCCGCGCGCGGCGGATTCCACGAGCCCTCCCCCGTCCGGCGCGCGCCTGAGGTCCACCACCATCTCCACGCCGCGACGACACGCGAGGTTGATCGACGCCTCCGCAGAGCCGTCCGTGGGCGCACCGCCTACCCAATCACCGCTGTAGGTGAGTGAACGCTTCACGCCTCCAAGCGGCTCCGCGTCGAGTCGCGGGGGGAGCCGGAAGTCAGTGTCCGTTCCGTTTCCTGCGCAGCCCGCGAGGGACAGCACGAGGACAAGGGGAGCCAGCTTGAGGAATGAGACGGGCGGCATGGCGAGGCTGGGGTCAGGAACCGCCGATTGAGGCTTCAGTTCCGACAAGACGCGCGGATCATAGGGGGGCGCGAGAGACCGGCAAGCCCTCTTCACCGGGACGTTCTCGAGATGTACCACCACCCCCACTGCTAGCACGATGCCCACCGAGACCACCCGCGACCAGATCCTCTTCATCGGCGATTCCAGCGGGGCTACGGCCGTCGAGTTTCCGGCCGCATTCGGTACCGCGTCGAAGGCCCTGGATGTGGTCTCGCCCGGCGTTTACGAAGGCCTGCGGACCTTCGAGCGGAGCCTCTTCTTTGGCCTGCGGACTCACCTCACACGGCTCCGGGAGTCTGCCGCTCACTTCAAGACGCCACTTCACTACGACGAGGAGAGCCTCGTGCGCGCGCTCGAGTCCGCGGCTCGCCAAGCCACCGACGCCTTCGACGCCGAGGCACGCCTGCGACTCGACGTGGCCGCGGGCTCCGCGGCCACATTCGGCGGTGAGGGCAACGTGCTGATCGCAGCCAGCGCGTATCGCGGCCCTCGAGGGGACGTTCGAACCCACGGGGCCAGGCTCCAGACCGCGCCGGGTCTCCGCCGCCCCAACGCGGCCGTGAAGACCTCGGACTTCATCCCGTTGAGGGAGGCCTGGATCAACGCACACGGCGATCCCGAGGCGTACGAACACATCATGCTCTCGCAGGACGGCATGGTCCTCGAGGGCACCCAGAGCAATGTGGTCCTTGTCCGGGACGGCGAGGTTTACCACGCCCCCTCCGGCGTCCTCCCCGGGGTCACCGTGCGCGCGGTGATCGACCTCGCTCGCGCGGCCGGGATCCCTATCCAAGAGCGGTTCGTGGACGTCAGTGACCTCTCAAGCTTCGACGAGGCCTTCATGACGACCTCCGTGCGGAGCGTGGTGCCGATCCAGAGCATCGATGATGTCCACTTCGGCGCGCCGGGACCGCTGACGATGCGCCTGAGCATGCTCTACGACGAGCTCACCACGTCGGACGCCGTCGCCCCGTCGGCCCGCGAGTTGGCGCGCTACTGACCGGGCCCACGTCGATACACACGCCAGGGGTCCGCTCGCCGAGAGGGCGGCAGGACCGGCGGTGCTTCGCGGCTCAGACGTCGCTGCGTCTCATGAACCGGAGTCCCAGCCAGGCCCATCCCACCATGAGCGCGAGCCCCCCAAGGGGCGTGACGGCTCCGAGGATCGTCGGCGCACCCAGCGCCATCGCGTAGAGCGTGCCCGAGAAGACGACCGTTCCCAGGACGAGGCAGCAGGCAGGGGCGAGGAAGCCGGCTCTCCTCCCGGCAACGGCGCCCACGGCGACCAGCGCCACCCCATGGAGCAAGTGGTACTCGCCGGCGGTGGTCCACCAACCCATGCGCTTGACGGCCTCTGGCGCGCCCTCAAGCAGGGACTCGAGGCCATGGGCACCGAAGGCCCCCATTCCCACCCCGAGACATGAAAGTGTCGCTCCTGTGGCCGCGATGGCATTCATTCTGGGAGTCATTGGTGATTCCGAAGCCGCGCTCAGGAGGCGGGATAGGTTTCTTTGGAGGGGGTTGCAGTGGGGGAAGCTGCGCCGCTCCCCGCGTCGCCACACCGCACCGATTCTGCCTCGATGATCTTCGCTCTCGCTCTAAGTCTTGCCGCATTCCAGGGCGCTCCCGCGTCCGCCCAGAGCCCCACCAGTCAGGGTGCTCCGACCCAGACCTCTCTCGGCGGCCTGTCCGTGACGCCGTTCGCCCCGACCATGCAGGCCAACCTCGTGGGCGCTCGGATGCTGAACGTGACGCTCAACCTGCCCACCCAGGCCTGGCAGGAGGAGTTCATCCTCGCGATCCCCGCGACCGTCGCGTGGCCTGCCCCCGTCCTGACCCTCTTCCACGGCTATGGCGAGGAGCCCGCGGATCTCGTGGCGAAGCCCCTGGTCGGGGAGGCCATGTCCCGCGGCTACGTCGTGTTCATCCCCCTCGGCGCCCACAAGTACAACTACGGCATCGATTACTCCCAGCGGAACATCGAGCTGGCCTTCGAGTTCCTGTCGGCGCGGCTCCCCATCGACCTCGACCGTGTCTACGCCGCAGGCTTCTCCATGGGCGGCGGCGCCGCCGCCAGCTTCGCAGCCCGCCACATGGATCCGGCCGGCCTCAGGATCGCGGCGGTGGTCAACCACACTGGAACGGCTTCCCTCCGCGCCACCTACCAGCAGTCCAACGACACCCTGCTCTTCCGCAGCCCGCTGATGTTCGGTGCGACGCCCTCCCAGGACCCGTTCGCCTACCAGCGCAGCTCCACGATCGATTTCGACGCCCTCGGCGGTCAGCTCCTCCCCGGAGGTGAGATGGCCTCGAACCTCTCCCATGTGCCCACCCGCCACTGGAACGCCGACTTCGACCCGAACCCCTACATCGTGGAGCAGACCGAGAAGCTGCACGCCCAGATGCTCTCCCACGGGGCGAACTCGGCCCGGCACGTCGTCCAGTCCAACCAGCACGCGTGGGAGACCCTCGATGCTCCGGCGGTGATGGACTGGCTGGATCAGCAGCAAGCGAAGCTCCCCTCCCCCGGAGAGGTGGTGCGGACCGTGGCGGACCGTGACGGCCGCTGGCTACAGCTGGAGGTGACCCAGGAGCAGCAGGGCCAGTTCACCCCCGTGGTCTGGAGCAGCCAGCCGACCAGCAACATGCTCTACCTGATCGAGATGGCCAACGCCCAGACGGTCGGTGTGCACCTCGACGACCTGGCCCTCGACAGCTCGTCCGACGTGCGCGTTGTGCTCCAGGTCACCGACGCCTCGACCCCCGACGTGGTCCTCATGGGGTTCCCCCAGCCCCCGATGGACGTGCTCCGCCGGGGGGTGTCCACCTCCGCCTGGACGTACGACGCCGCCTCGGGCACCGTCACCCTGCACGAGACGGCAGGCGCGGGCTGGTCCGACTGGACCGTCGCCCCCTGAACTCGAACCCTCCTGCGCCGGCACCCCTGATCCTCTCCCGCACCGCCCCTTCGCTTCGGGACCGCCGAGGAACCCCCAACGGAGAAAGGCCACCCGCGACGAGTCGCTGGCGGCCTTCCTTCTCCATCCTTCCCTGCACTCCTGACGGCTACAGCCACCAAGCGCGCAGATCTCGGACGGTCAATGTACCTATAAACCCCTAGGTTATCAACCCAGGCATCCGCTGTTTCTAGCTGATTCGGTCCCACCCGTCTGTCGGCTCGCGATCCACCATCCTGAAGGCCCCTGAGGACCCCTGGAGGCCCCATTCGTGCTGCTCAGCTGGGCCTCGACGAGGAATCCAGGAGTGAGACTCAGCCGCTTCCGGGCTCAACGACCCAGCATCTCGGAGAGCTTCCCCTCTGCTGAGATGACGCCCGCGTCCGTGCTGGGGTCGCCCCCGAGGCTCTGGATGAGGGCGTCGAGGTAGGCCTTGCGGTGGGCGGCGTCTCCGTCGTCCGGCCCCAAGGCGGGGATCTGGCTCTGCAGGTCGAGCTGGATGGCGGCCTGGGCCATCTCCGCCAGCTGGGCGCTCTCGTCGGATCGGTCCTCGGCGAGGAGCGCGGCGATCGCCTGACCCAAGGCCTTCACCGAGTCGCCCCGGGCGTGGGTGGAGCGCCGCAGGCACT
>OCVR010003985.1_pt1 | contig 10067 bp, 9 predicted proteins | sample 1539091 | NCBI WGS metagenome assembly OCVR01 (sample SAMEA3355530, study PRJEB22509) | marine metagenome | biome: marine; feature: coastal ocean; material: water | place: USA | collected 2010-08-07 | depth 16 m | reverse complement strand
CTTTCTTCACACGCGAAGTTCTCTCTGAGCAGAAGAACACCCATATGACGCACATAGAGGACAAAGTTCTCTATGGTGGGGTAACGGGCACCCGTGAGGCGATCAACGCTCTCCGTGCGTTAAGGGACATGCTCCAAGGGAAACACAAGGGAGACATATCCGTTAAGTGGGATGGCGCACCAGCGATCTTCGCCGGCACTGACCCAAGCGACGGGAAGTTCTTCGTTGCCAAGAAAGGCATCTTCAACAAGAACCCAAAGGTCTACAAGACCAAGGCAGATGTCGACGCAGACACCTCGGGCGACCTGAACACCAAGATGAATGCGGCACTGGAGTTGCTCCCGTCGATCGGCATCAAGGGTGTCATTCAGGGCGACTTCCTGTTTGGTCCAGGCGACATCTCCACTAAGAACATCGGTGGTGATTCTTATGTCACCTTCCACCCAAACACGATTGTGTACGCGCTGCCTGCCAAGAGTGCTGCTGCGAAAGAAGTTAAGTCAGCAAGCATCGGTATCGTATGGCACACCACATATAGCGGTGAGTCGTTCGAGTCCATGCGGGCATCCTATGGAGTGAACGTCAACGCACTGAAGAAGAGCAGGAAGGTCTGGTCACAAGACGCTATGTTGCGCGACGTCACCACTGCTACACTCGACGAGAAGACAACCAAGATCGTAGACGGATACTTGAAGACTGCTGGCACTTTGTTCCAGAAGATCTCGGGCAACACCCTGCGTGAGTTAGAGAAGCACCCAGAGTTGCCACAACTGATCGAACAATACAACAACACGTTTGTACGCAAGGGTACTATGCTCCCAGACTCGCGTCGTCACGTTATCGGTCTACAGAATTGGTTGACTGGGCGGTACAAGAAAGAGATCGAAAAGAGAAAGTCGGACAAAGGCAAGAAGGCACAGCAGGCAAAGATGACTGCCATCATGGGTTTCTTCTCGAAGAAGAACACCGCCTCGTTAATTGCTATGTTCGAATTACAAAGAAATATAGTTTTAGCGAAATTGATCCTTATAAATAAACTAAATAAACTTGCGAACATTGATACGTTCGTCAAGACTTCCAAAGGTTTTAAGGTGACGGGTCAGGAAGGATTCGTTGCCATTGACAAACTTGGTGGTGATGCGGTGAAGTTAGTTGATAGAATGGAATTTTCTTATAACAACTTCTCACCCGATATACTTAAAGGATGGGATCAACCGAGCAGGAAATAATATGGATTCATTCAAATCACATAGCGAAGGAAAGTCAGAAGCACCAGTGGTAGACACTGAGATGCAAGAGGCACTTTCTCACGCACAGCGCATTAAAGCAAAGATTCGGTTCAAGAAGATTAAGAACAAGATCAAACTTGGTCGAGAAAGAGCAATGCGCAAGACCCCAAACATGGACGTGGTGAAGAAGAGAGCACATCGAAAGGCAAGACTGATGCTGCTCAAGAAACTCACCAAGGGGCAAGGTAAAGACGAGTTATCATTTGCACGTAGATCGGATCTTGAGAAACGTCTCGATAAGATGAAACCAAGGATCCAAGCAATCGCAAAGAAACTCATCCCTGCTGTCCGTAAGCAAGATAGAGACCGTAAGCAAGCACGTTCAAATAAGAACCAGTAACTGCTTCCTATCTATAGGACACAACGGAGTTTATAGATGATCAAGTCATTTGGCGATTACCTCGTAGAAGAGAACAGCACTGCTCACTTCACGTTCGGTCGCATGAACCCACCGACTTCTGGGCACGAGAAACTTCTCGACAAACTCGCGCAGGTTGCTGGTAAGCAACCATACTATGTGTTTCTGTCACAGACGCAGGATAAGAAAAAGAATCCTCTCGACTATAGTGCGAAGGTCAAACACGTCCGTAAGATGTTCCCTCGTCACGCACGTCGAGTCCTGATCAATAAGCAGATCGTCACACCGTTCAACGCGGCATCATGGATCTACGACCAAGGGTTCAAGCAACTCGTCATGGTTGTTGGATCAGACCGTGTCCGTGAGTTCACTGCTCTCCTCGAGAAGTATAACGGAGTCAAGGGTCGTCACGGTTTCTATAACTTCAAGAACATCAGCGTAGTATCCGCAGGGGCACGTGACCCAGACGCCGAGGGTGTCGAGGGTATGTCTGCATCTAAACTCAGATCCTTCGCGACAGACAATGACTTCTCCCAATTCTCACAGGGACTGGGCGGTCTGTCTACCAAGGACGCTAAGAAATTATTCGTCGACGTGCGCAAGGGTATGGGTCTCAAAGAAGAGTCCATGTTCAAGCGTCACATCGAATTGGAATCAGTATCCGAAACTCGCGAGAAGTTTGTCAAGGGCGAGTTGTTTGAAGTTGGTGACCATGTGGTCGTCAAAGAGTCAGACGAAGTCGGCATCATCTCCCACCTCGGGAGCAACTACGTTATCGTTCAACTGAGTGAAGACAAGGTTGTGCGTAAGTGGTTGGATGCGATCGAGAAGATCGACGAGGCATGCTGGAAAGGATACAAAGCAGACGGAATGAAGAAGAAAGGAGACAAGGTTGTACCAAACTGCGTCCCAGAAACTGTCGCTCCATCTTCACAAGAGTTTATCCCATCCCCGACTGGCGGTCAGCGCAATGCTACCCTGAAGGTCGAGGCAGATAAGGTCAAGCAGGACTCTGACATTAAAGACCGCGAAGGGTCACAACCTGCCAAGTACCACAAAGGTCTGAGCAAGGCAATGAAGTCTCGTCGTGATGCTCAGTTCAAGAAGCAGACTAAGATGTCGGACGACGATCCAAAGGCATACAAACCTGCTCCTGGAGACAAGACCGCCAAGACCAAACCCTCCAAGTATACCAACGCATTTAAAAAGATGTACGGCGACAAATAACTAAAAAGTAGAGTCTCTGAGGAGTATAAATAGATCCTGTCTATTATCAATACTCAACTCCTCAGGAGACTCCAATGTCTTACACAGCAAAGAAATATGGAACCCACGAATCAGCATTCGGTAATATGGGTATCCCTCCCCACGATCACGTTGTAAACGCATACACTGGTGGTAACCTCACTTCGGTAACATACTACCGTGGCGGGTTGCAAGCATCCGGAGAGAACGTCGCAACCATCGTTCTGACTTATGATGGCAACGGCAACCTTCTCACTGTTACACGAACTAAGTAATAGGAGAACACGATGTCAAAAGTAGTCTATAACCCGTTTACAGGTAACTTCGACTTCGGGGGTGATGGTGTTGGTGATAGTTCGAACACCACGTTCACGTCTGAACAAGCAAGACTCCTGAAGTATTTTGAATACGATTCTGATACTCGAATCCTCAGCACATCTAGATCGTTTGAGTCGGCACTAAACTCATTCTATCTCGGTGGGCAGCACAAGATGTCTTCCGGTGCGGAAAACATCTTCTTCACCAACTTGGGAAATAACACAAACTTCTACCCTATGTGGGGTGGACTTAAAGATCAGAGCATAGTAGCAAACCAAGACTACAGTGGATTTATCCCGCCAAGTGGCAGGGTCTATACCGATATGTTCTCCCTTCCTCTCGGCGGTAATCCTCTGGCAGGATCATCAATTGGTTACACCGGTTCAAACCCATTTTCTGTAAACATTGCTGGACTGGGCATCACGACGACCGTCGCAGAAGCAATTGACCACACTCAGACTCGACTAGAGTATCAACTCTATGTATCGGGCAAGCAGGTCTATCTACAAGAATTGGATCTGGATGCGAGTCTCGCACCTGGAGACCTCCTTGAGTGGTTCTTTGATCACCCAGTAGAAATTCACGCTGGCACTACTATCTTTGCTGAGATCAGAAAGGTTAGTTTGACCGAAGCATTCGCAGCAGACGGGGTTACACGAACTCGATCTGTCGACCAAGACGAAGGTGTCTTACAGGTTCGAGTCGGAGACGACGGAACTGGTCGATACCAAGCAATCGTTCACAACCGTCTGTTCGAAGATAAAGATCTCGAGTTGATCAGTCCTTACTTGAAGTACCAAGCAATGGACTTCAGTGTTGATGCTACTGGTGGTTCTATCCTGTTGAAGGACCTGACTCTCGCAGCAGGTGAGGAACTTCTTATCCCTCATCCAATCAATACCCTACTGGCAGTTGCTGAAGGCACAACCATCAAGATCAAACAGAAAGGTGGTGCTAAGGTCATCATTGAAAGTCTGCCAGTTACTGGGGCAAGCATCAATGGTAGTTTAGTCAATTCCGTATTGAACAGTGCAGTATCAGATCTAAACACCTTGTTCACCAATGCTCTTAGTTTTGCTGTTCAAGACAACCCAGTATCAAACTTTGTATTGAGTGGGGACGACCTGACAATAAGTCTTACTGACGGTACTTCCTTTACAGTCGACGTAACTACACTGGGTGTTGACACCAACAAGTTCGTCACAAGTGGTGTCCTTAGCGGCAACATTATCAACCTGACTATGTCGGATGCTACATCAGTATTCATTGATGCTTCTGCTCTGGCAGTCGACAACGACACCATCGTAACCAGCGGTAGTGTTACTGGCAACACCCTGAGTCTTAACACAAACGACGGTTCTATCCTTGCGATCGACGTGACTACTCTTGCCGTTGACTCTGATGTTTCTATCGCAAGCGGTAGTGTAACAGGAAACACATTGAGTCTGACAACTTCCCTCGGTGACGTCATTGCTATTGATGTGACTACTCTTGCCGTTGACTCTGATGTTTCTATCGCAAGTGGTAGTGTATCAGGAAATGACCTGAACCTTCTCACTTCACTGGGTGATACAATCACCATTGACGTAACTACACTGGGTGTTGACTCTGACACAGTAATCGCAAGTGGTGCCGTTAGTGGTAACACCCTAAGTCTGACCACGAACACTGGTTCAATCGTTGCTATCGACGTATCGACTCTTGCAGTTGACTCTGATAACGCAGTGGTCAGTGGTAGTGTATCAGGCAACACCATGAACCTTATCACAAATACTGGTTCAACTATTGCGGTCGACGTGACTTCTCTGGCAGTTGACTCTGACACAGTGGTTGCAAGTGGATCTGTTGTAGGAACCAACCTTGTGTTGACTCTGAATGATGCAACTGAGATCACTATCGACGCAACAAGCATGATCAACGGTTCGACTATGTCGGCAACTAACGACAGATGGTATATCTCCTACGGATCCAACGCGAACCAACCAGTGGTTGCCACCGCGATCGACACCACTGTAGTAGGCGGCGTTGCTGTCAGAGATCAAGGTCCGTATTACTTTGGACAATCTTTGATACGGGGTTCTGAGTTTAAGTTTAACATGGACACTGGTAACCAACTTCGGTTAGGTATTTGGGACGGTGCCGAGGTTGCCACCCCATACACTGGTACTCCAAATATGGGTGATGCGTCTAACTGGAACACAGTGTTTAGTTTTGCCAATGGTAGTGGTAAGTTCACTTCCTCTACTAACACAGATGTGACCTCCTACCATTCCAGTGGTTATACTGCCACCAATAATGCACCTATGGTCCTACGGTTTGACGATTCTGGTCACTTGATCCTGTTGGACGTGTCAGGAGGAACTGAGGTTATAGTAGGTAAGACTACAATTGCCCTGAGTGTCACTTCGTTTAACTTACAGTTTGGTGGGTTTAACAACTCTGAGTTCCCTAACGGCATCATCAGTACTTCTGATTGGACTATTGTCCACGACTTCGCCGGCACTGAAGCAGGTATCGTAAATGGTATCTTGGATCACACTGTCCTGAAGAGCAACATCTCTATTGGGATTGGTGAGAAGATCATGTTCATGCTTGACGAAGTTGGTCAGGGAGACTTCTTTGGAACGGGTTACACTGCTGCTGCAACAGGTGTTGGCACTGCTGAGGAACAGTTAGAAAATACGTTTATATATCAAACAAATGAAGCAATAGTGTTCGATACGTCAGTGGGTGTTTCCGATTGGAATGCCAATACCGGTGCAGCAATTGCCAGCAATGGAAGTGGTTACTTCTATAGCGCAAGTTTGAATCAATATAGAGATGGTGGTGCAGCAACTATACAAGGTATGTTCTCCTTGAGGTTCAATAGCAATGGCACACTGACCATCTTTGATGAAGACGAGGGTCTGACAATAGCAACAGCAAAGGTGAATCCTACTGTTGGGTCCACTATAAGTCTTTACTTTGGTGTTAGAGGAAACAGGGCATATTACTCAATTCCTGTGATCTCAAAGCAGGCACTTGGTGGTGGTTCTCAACCAGACACCAACTTTGCTCCAGACATTTCTGCACAGACAGTGTCGGTTCAAGAAGGTGATACTGTAAACTACACCATCGCACTTGATGCTGGTTCAGACATTGTTTCCATGTATGGAGAGATAGATGCTCCTTCTTGGTTGATCTTGAATCAATCAACAGGGGTATTCACTGGAACCGCTCCGGCGTTTGCAGGAACTTCTGCTGACACTGTCGTTGTCAACTGTAAGGCAGCAAACTCGATCGGTGGTGTCACCAACTTCACCGTGACGTTTACTGTAACTTCATATGCTGCTACAAACACTAAGTCGATTAAGTTCACTAACGGACAGAGTGCACACTTAGTGGGTAACGCAACCAACGTGGCATCACTTCAACGTGCTGGCACGGGTGCTGGTGCAGGTGACGCATGGTCTATCTCGATGTGGATTAAACCCAGCACTTCTACCAATTCGCAGACACTGTTCTACTATGGTGGAGATGCTTACTCGAAGGGTGCTATTAAGGTCTCGCAGTTTAGTGGAAACAATATGGCGTTCGTCTATGGAAGTGCTACAGACTACCTTGCTTGGTTCTGTATCGGCAACTTCCCAACTAACCAGTGGAACCACGTGTTATTAACATACTCAGGAAACGCTACGGGTAACAACTCCGCTGATGTATCCACCTATCTTCAACAGTTCACGGTGTCTATCAACGGAGCAAACGCGATTAGTCAGTTGCAGCAAGCAAACAACGGTTACGCTGGTACTATTGTTGACGAGATCTACCATATCGGTAAGGCACTGACAGGCACCTCTGCTGCCAATGCTCTCGACCTTATCGTCAACCAAGTAGCAATTTGGGGCACAGACGAATCGTCGAATCTCGCTACGATTTACAACTCGGGTGCAACTCAAGACCTGAGTCTGTTATCGTCACCACCTCTACATTACTATGAGACAGGATCTTCTACAACGACAATTACTGATCTAACCGGATCTGCTAATTTGACTGCATACAACTTTCAAAGTGCAGACCTTGTTACTGACGCACCGTAATTTGAATAGGTATAAATACCCTTATGAAATTTACTGATTACGCAAAACTGGAAGAAGCATCGACGTCTGCCCTCGCTAAGAAGGCAGACAAATCCGGTATCTCGGTTGGCACCTTGCGAAAGGTGTACAACCGAGGTGTTGCTGCATGGAAGACTGGACACCGTCCAGGAACTACTCCAGAGCAGTGGGGATATGCACGTGTCAATGCCTTCATCGTCAAAAAGAAGAAGGGCGGTCTCAACCACGATAAGGATCTTGCGTGAGTTGTTACGACCCATCCAAACATGAGTGGGGCACGGATGCCTCAGTCAAACGAGCAAAGGAACTGACTCCCAAAGAGGGGAAGAAGAAAGTGAAACGTTTTAAAGAGTTCACTAAAGAGGCGACGTATCAGGGTAAGAAAGTGACCCTGAACAAACCTTCACCTGGAGATGTTAAGAAGTCTAAGGTGTTTGTAGATGTCGACGGCGACGGTAAGGCAACGAAGGTAAACTTCGGCGATAAGAATATGACGATCAAGAAGAGCATTCCTGCTCGTCGTAAGTCGTTCCGTGCACGTCACAACTGCGATAACCCAGGTCCAAAAGACAAGGCACGATACTGGTCGTGTAAGGCGTGGTAATGAAAGAGAATAAAGGTAATCCAGTCGCTAAGTATATGCGCAAGTTCAATAAGGCAACCGTCCAGACAGATCGCAAGAAGGCAATGAAGAAGGGCGACCGCAAGCATAAAGGGAGATACGAAGAAGTGTCTGAGAAAACATTCGAACCGCATATGATGTATCACCCTAAGACTGGTGACGAAGTCAAGGCAAAGACTCACCAACAGCACCTCGACCTAAAGGGTAAGGGGTACGGTCACGAGAAACCTGAGACGAACGAAACCTATCGCGCTTCTATGGCATCCCGCGCAGCGGCGAACAAGATGTATGGTCGTCAGCACCCTGAGCAAGACAAACCAAAGACTGGTGTCACTAAGAAGGCAACTCCAGGTTTAGACTCTAAGGGTCGTATGGTCAAGGATAAGAATCCTACTGCTGCTCGTCGCAAGGCAGGTGCTCTGTCAAAGGCAATCGCTAAAAAGTATGGCACCAAGAAAGAAGAGAATGTAGCAGAAAGTCTTGATGCCGCTCAGAAAGAAAAGCAGGCAGCAAACCTTAAACTGAAGCATGCCAACCAAAGAGTGCAACTGACCAAGAGGCACGAAAAGGAAAAGGAAACTCTGTCTAAGGAGTCAATGGACCCAAGGGACTATACCGACAAGGCAGGTTATGTTGTCGTTGTTACTGGTCGACGTGGCAAGCAGGACATTAAGAACTTCTTCAGCACTAAACCTGCTGCTCAGAAATACGCAGACAAGGTCAATAAAATAAACAAGGTCGGCAACAAAGCGACCGTTCACAAAACAGACGGACGTAAACTCATGAAAGAAGATACTAACGAATCAACTTCTGCTTACAAGAAGTCTCTCGCTAAGATCGCCGACAAGAAGAAGAGGGCAGGTATGTCTTCCTCGGACCAAAACAAGATGGGCAAACTTTCTGCTCTGATGAAGAGGCAGAAGAAGGAAGAAGTCGAGCAGGTTGACGAAGCAACTTCTGCTAAACTTCTGGCAAAGATGAAAGAACTCGGTGGTGGTCAACTGCCACGTTCCTCTGTCGAACTGCGTAAGTTGAAGGCAAAGGCACAAGACGAGTTGCGCGGTGCACGTGCTGCTAAGAAAGCAGAACCAAAGAAAGTCTCTAAGACTTCTAAGGGCAAGACCCACACTGGTTCCGGCGACCCAGCAGACCGTAACATCATCATGCAACTTCGTAAGGCGCAGGACGTTGGCGGTAACATGGACATCCGCGTTTCCCCTACTGGTAAGACTGTCAAGTTGCCAAAGGCAAAGATCGATGCTCTTCTGAAGAAGCACGACACTATCCAGAAACCACGTGACAAGCGTATGTTCAACGTTCAACTGACCAAGGCGCTTCGCAAACTGTCTAAGTAATACTATGTTTGGAATTGAAAGAATATTGATAATGGGAGCACTGCTTGCCTCGGTGGCAGGCGGTGCTTGGTTTTATGTGACCTCTACTGATGCTAAGATAGAGGAACTCGTAACGAACAATGCCATCCTCAGATCAATCGCTGAACAGAACAAAGAGACTGTCCGACAGTTGCGCCTAGACATATCCAGTGAGCAGGCAGCAATAGTCGTATTGAACGAGGCACTTCGAAAGTCAGAAGAGTCTCGTGAAGGTCTCATTAGAATTTATAGAAAGCACGACCTGACCAGATTGGCAACCGCCAAACCTGGATTGATTGAGAAGAGAATAAACAATGGCACCGCACAAGTGTTTGATGATCTGGAGTCTATTACTCGTAATTAGCGGGTGTTCGACTGTTCCAGAAATCCAAGAGCGTATCGTATACGTTCCAAAAGAAATCCCTGTCAAGGAACGACCAGAAGCAGTCGACTTACACGATGTCGAGTGGTTTGTGGTCACCGCCGATAACGTCGACGACTTCCTCCTCGAATACCAAGACAAGACCGGAGACATGGTGTTCTTTGCCATCTCCGTTCCGCACTACGAGAATCTATCCTTGAACCTCGCCGAACTGCGTCGCTATATTGAGGCACAGCAAGGTATTATCGTTTATTACGAAACGAGAGTTCAAGAAGGTATAAATAAAACTAATAAAACCGACTCATCCGATCAGGAGCAATAACAATGGACCTCAAGTCTATCGAAGCAACTTGGAAGGCATTCCAAGAAGTTCAGGAGAAGAAACT
>OCVR010003984.1_pt1 | contig 10067 bp, 18 predicted proteins | sample 1539091 | NCBI WGS metagenome assembly OCVR01 (sample SAMEA3355530, study PRJEB22509) | marine metagenome | biome: marine; feature: coastal ocean; material: water | place: USA | collected 2010-08-07 | depth 16 m | reverse complement strand
CTGAGCTTCAGCAACTCAGGGGGTTTTTATTTTGCTGGTTTCTTAGGAGAAGCGTAGTTATGAAAAATACAAGAGTTTACCAAGACTCGACGGCGAAGCTCGCCGACCTCGTATTGAGGTATGAGGCGGAAGCCGAATACGAGGAGGCAATGTCAAACAACTGCCAGCTTGAGAAGGGGCTGGTAGCGTCGCACGAGGTTACTGAAGTGACCTACGAGGACGACTTTAACGGTAACGGATGCGCGTGCCCCAAGTGCGGGGAAGAAATCGTGCTCAAGGAAGTGATCGTCTCCGAGGGATGGACCCTAGGGGACGCCATAGAGGCGATGCTGTTAAGGGAGTTTGACGTTAGTGTCCCTGAGGCACTAGCCGCGATTGCGGACGGAGGTACGCGATGACCTGCGTACTTTCACTGAAAACCGGAGGAGAAGCGAAGACGGGTGACAGGGAACCCGTCTATATCATAATCGACGAACGCGCGGTGCGGGTCGTCGTGGCCAATCGCGGTGGAAAAATGCTCCTAGAGGAGCGATACTACGACCCCCAAACGGGGGTTGGGGAGAAAGTCCCCCGCACCGCCCAACGCACAAAATTTGTGCGGGCAAAATTAATGGGGGCAGCAAGAAGCCTCCAAACAAAAGACTGACAGGAGTCAGTCTTCTCTCACAGTAGGTGATTTTTTAAAGCATAATAGCTTTTATTAAATTACCTACTGTGAGACTTTAACGCATACAATAGTTATTACTAACTATTGTATGCTTTTTCTTAGCTATTGGAGAAATAATGGATCTCGATATGTTATGGAAGATAGTATGGATGTTCGCTATAATTGACGGCATCGCTATCCTAGGCGAGTACCTCACCAAAAAAAGGAAACGAAGATGGAAGATTTTAAAGTAGTCAGTGCCGACCTACAGGGTGGTAACGGAAACAAGTGTCGAATCGTACTTCAGTGTGTCGAGTCTTTACCGTTCCCATCGCAGATTGAAAAGCTAGGCTCTGCGGCCGCACGCAACGCGGCAATACGTGCGGCAGTAAAGGAGAATATCTGCGGCAGCGAGCCAGGTATCAGTGCAACGATCAACCCACCGCATCCGCTAAATTCAGATGACGAGATTATTGAAAATCTTGTTGACGAAAAAGGCGACTCACTCCCACCAGCACACGCAAGACAACAGCCTGCAAAATATCAGGTTCAATATGAAGTCACGGGAAAACTGTAAATGAATCCATGCGTCATATTAGACGACAACCAAGTGATCCGATTAAAGAATTCAGTTCCTACGGATTGCGAGCTAACGGTTTGGCTAGGCGACTGGTTATCGCACCTAGGCATATTTTCAGATGCGCAAATATATGACGTACTTCGTTTTGTAGGCGGCGAGATAGAGGCTTGGCTTAAATTATCCAGTAAGCCGCATTTTTCGATCGTCATTTCCGACAGCCGTTGGGTTTCTGTGCAAGGCAAACTAGATTTCTGGGATGCCAAACTTGCTGCACCTTCGGATAAACTGGGGCAGTACGCTTTAACTCACATCATGTGTGACATAGGCATTCTCTACGCACGAGGCAACAAGAGAAAGAAACAAGCATGAAAAATGAAATTGCCACTAACCTACTTAAGCTAGCGAGTTCCAGCCAGACAAAGAAAATACCAAACAAGGCGTTTGAGCGAGCATTGCTTGCATCAGATGAATCGTTTGCGACGCCTCTCTTTCTGTTGGTGATGGATCGCTATGGCCCTGACGCACTGGAATGGGCTCCGGAAACAATTCGACTAGAGCTAGAAGAAGATTACAGTCTGAAACTTCCAAAGGTTACGCTAGACAAAATATTTGCAGCAATAACTATTGTCACTACAAACTATTTCTATAAAGATGTGACAAGATTTATCGAGCTATGCAACATACTGTCAGGCGACGATTTTCAGCCAGACGAATTTGATCCGGCAGATTCTGAAGAGATATTAGCTGCGGTAACTGAAGCAATGCTTCTTTGGCCGCCAGACGAATCGGAGGAAAACAAATTTTCCGAAGAGATAGTAGAATACATTCGACAGGTACTCGGCGAAGAAGGTATTGTAAAACCTTTTGATGTCTTAAAGATAGGATTGAATCCTGATCTAGCATCTAAATTAAATACCGATTATGCTGATGACCCTGAAATGTATTCGGCTATGTGGAGTAGCCAAGAAGGTAAAACGGCGGAAATGAAAGAAACCTACCTTGAAAACATGCAAGAATTGCTTTCTCAAATTTCGTCATTGAGTTTAGAAACTGGAACGACCGAGACCGTTGCGCAACGGTTGCGTTCTTTAATCAACGGGTCAGTTGACCCACAACAGGAGTGAGTATGAAAACTTTATTTGCAGCTTTAATTTTGTGCGTAATCTTCGCGACAGCATCTTCAGCGAAGGCAGATCACTGCGATGCCACGTGCCAGCCACTGCGTTCAGCAGTCTCGGCAGTACGCTCAAGCTGCCCAATGCAGCGAGTACGTTCAGTTGGCTGCAAGGTCCGTAGCCGAGCGGCATGTGCTGTAAAACGAGTACGCTCTAGCTGCCCCGTGCGGCGAGTACGCTCAGCTGTCCGTTCAGTTGGCTGCTGCAAGTAGTAACCAACAACAAAAAATTTAACCCCCAAGCCGACGTAGCAATGCGTCGGCTTTTTTATTGGAAGGAATGAGTATGAGTCATGTAAGTAGTAGCGGAAAATTTGTAATAAAGATGCTGATCGCCGTCGCGATGTACGTAAAAAATTCCTGCCCCGACTGTGAGTTCGTGGTTGCAAAAAATGGAGAAAAAATAGAGTACCGAAACTGGGTAACTGAAAGAGGCCAGCTGGTGGGCGATGCCCCCCTTGGCGGACTGTACCAGCTTAAGCTGGCACTACACCTCAAAACGCAGGGAAAGGATCTTAACGAGATCGCCCAGCAGGTTGGCGTGGCTAAGCAAGACATTGCCAACCTAGACAGCAATCCGTGGGATCTAGCTACCGAACGTAAGCTCAAAACAAATGAAACGTTTATGGCTGCCTACAAACACATCGAGCAGAACGTGATCGGTAAAGATGCTGTCGCAAAGATCTCGAAGAAAAACGACGCCAATGCTTACGAGATTGGCATCGTAGAACACCCGACGCGTCGGGGAGTCTTTGTTATGTGCGTAGACACATACATGCAAGGCAGAGGAATTTTGAAATGCAAAGGCATTGGCCAAGCTAAAGGCCAGAATGCCGGAGACAAGTGGGCAATAGATTTGAAGCAAGGAATCATGGCCCACGAAAGTGGACAGACTTTCATGCAACAGCAGGTATTGCAAAACAAGGCATACGGAACGAGGAAAGTGGAAAAAATGCCAAACGGAAAATTAAAAATAACCATCGAAGGGAGACAGTGAGATAGTGATGAAAAACAAAACAAAAATTGAACTAATCATCGACGAAGACGGCGAAGTCGAAATTAACGCGATCGGGTTTACCGGAGGAGCTTGCCGCGAGGCAACAGCTCCTCTTCGAAAGAACCTACTCGACGAATCGGACGCAACCGAGACGTTGAAACCGGAATTCCACCAAAAAGCAAATACACAACAAACCAATATTACCCGCGAGAGGAACTGAGATGAGTAAAGCATTAAAGCAAATTAAAGAAGCGGTGTCCCGCGCACAGACAGGTATTGTCCTTAAGTCGGACGAGCCTCACTACGTGAAAAGCAGCCTCATGTCCGTAGACAACCTCCTATTTCTGATGTTCGATCAAGTCAAAGGACTTCAAGACCGAGACAGGAAAGAAATTCGGCTAAAACCTAAAATCTCGGACGAGCAGGCGGAGCTGATGGCCGAGTACGGTAACGAGGTAGAGGATGCGCCTCACACACTTCTATCATCATTACGTCTAGTGATTGATATGATTAAGGAGAGGAAGTATCGAGCAGACCACGAGGAAGAGATTCCGGAAGATTCTAAGGATCTCTTCTTGTGGATCAGCAATTTCGACAATCACTTAATGCCGAACGGATCGCAAGGCAATCCCGACTTGGACGTACTTGAGTGCGTGCTGGAGATACTACGCACAGGACCTACTTGCCGTACTTTTCTCTTAATGGAGACAGGTTTTGGCTGGAAAGTGTATCAAAAACTAGAGCCTTTGGTGACGCAAGTCTCACAAGGGTTACCGCTCCCCGAGGAGGCGCGAGAAATATTACTATCCGATCTCGGAGAGTACGTCAGCGAAAAGTCTCTTTGCGAAAAAGCACTTAACTCACTGGCAGGTTTGTCCCGCGGTGCTTCAGTTGAGGTAGCTGCCAGTTGTGTGACCGATAAGGGCAATCAGAACGATGACCCAAAAGGTCACTTCGTGTTTGACATACCTTATTTGCTGAAGGCAAAAGCGGATCACTGCGGTCACAGCAAGGTCGCAAAAGTCTGGAATGCCGCAGGAGAAAGTAACTTCAACTGCGAACCCACCCCTGCAGCCTCAGAACTGATCCCAGAACTGACGGACAAAAGCAAACAAGTGACATTGATTGGCGAGGACAACTCGGCAAACAGTGATTGTGACACAGGTGAAGTTAAGGTGACGATTAGTCACAACAGCGCAGACCCCGACACGGGGAAACGTAAAAACTACATCTCCAGAGTCGGTCCGATCAAAAAGACCGAGTTTGAGTCAACGTTTAATCCGGACCGCAAACCTTACGGTATTCATCGAGTGATGGGCTGGCAGGGTCTGACAGATTTTGTTTGCCGAGGCCGCGACGAGTCGAATACTAGTCGCTGCATGGCACGAATGATTAACGTCGTTGGAGCACCAGGCTTAGGCAAGACGCACTTCATCAAGAACATTGCAGCTTACCTAAAAATGTCAGTCATCTCTCCTGAGATGAGCCAAATCACCAACAGCCTCGTCGGCGAGACTGGTAAGGGGTTTCAGAAATTTGTAGATCTTTGCTACACCATTGGCGGCATTGTCTTCTTCGACGAGGTGGACAAACTGGCGTTCTCCAAAAACAAAACCGATGACAGCAACGGCATTAACAGTGACCTGAAACGTCAGTTATTGCTAATGCTACAGGACTTACCTTCGCAGTGCTTTGTGATTACTGCTGCAAACTCTCAAGAAGGTATTGACCCCGCCATCGTACGTAGCGGTCGGTCTGACACCAAAACTTGGTTTGCAGGCTGGCCCGGTCGCGAGCAGAAAGATCAACTTTGGTCGCATTACTGCGACATTCACGATCTGGCCGAGCAAGAAAAACCAAACGACGCGTTCTGGACTCCGGCAGACATTGCTCAAGCGTGTAAAAGTGCCGAGCAGCAGAGGCGTGATCTGACTGATCCGCGGTTGTTAGGCTTGTTGCCTGGCGCAAATGCAGACAAAGTCAGTCAGGCTAAAAAATACATTAAGTCCGCCACAAAGGGTGGTTGGATTGATGTAAACACAGGATTCCCTGTGACGATGGAACTTTTCCACGGCATGGAAGGTGAGACCAAAAAGAGTATTGAACCGCCAAAGACCGTATCGGTTAGGGCACCTAAAAAAGTAACAAGGAGGAGAAAACTAGACAATGGAAAATCCTAGTGAGGCTAACCCCAACTGCCTTCACTTGACGTTTGAACGAGGAGGCCGGACTCGCGTAGAAGCTTGTCCTGCCTCCTCTTTTCGTAACTCGAGCGTCAAAAACCTAAGAAAGTGGGCCATAGCTTTTTTGCTGAACGAAGACATCATCCAGACGGATTTGTTTTATACAACTCCCGAAGGTTACATGGCATGTGAAATTAGAAAATCCAAAAATAAGGAATAAAACCATGAGTACAGAAGAATCAGATTTTTCAATCCCACCGCACTTGATTGTGGTTGTAACCGTGACTTGGTTGCAGCAACAACTAAGCATGGATCATAACGCCAAGGTAATCTTGGCAAGAGAGACAGGTTGCGACATCAAAGCAATCAACTCTACCAGCATGAAGCTGCTTGACTGGGATAAACAGACTCCCTACCAAGCGTGGCTGAAAGAGGGTCGGAAGCTACACTCAGAAGGCCAAGATATTGCAGCGGCATTTAGCCGACCAAAGTACACCGCAACGATTCGGCGTGGCGTACAAGAAATCCTACCTTCGACACGAGTCAAGGGGATTCACATTATCGCGGCAGCTGTCCGTGACGAGTTCCTACAAACATGGGACGAGTTCATGGTCCGCTACACTGCGTGGGCAGCCCGCATCCTTAGCGAAGAAGAATTCCTCGAGGGTAAGTCCCTCTACGAGTTCATCCGTGCGTACCACGTGGAGCACATTTTCAAATCCAGTGCGATGGCGTCAAAGTTTCCCACGGCAAAAGAGATTCACAACCGAATCTTGGGAAGCAAGTACACCTTTATCCCAGTGGACAGCCACCAAATTGAGCCAGAAGAATGGACCCAAGAGTGGGTTGCGTTTCTGAAAGGCGAGACAGAGGATCTTGGGGAGCTACTGAAACGGATAGTAGCAAACACGAAGCACCGAACTAGGTTTATGCGTGACCCTCTGATGATCGGAGTGCCTTGCGGGCTGAAACACGCTGAAGTCACATCGGCGAAGTCTGTGATAGAGGACGGCAAAAAGCTATGGAACGTCGAATGCTATACGGTAGAAGCTTCGGAAAAAAGGAAAAGTTTCAAACGTAAAGGAGGAATTACGTATTTGAGTTTGACTGACGAACAGTACAACGCGTTAGATCCGCAAGAGACTCGAGAGTACGGAAAGCTCTCACCAGCTACCTTCGATCTGTTCATCGCAAAAGTAAAACGGTTTTCCCGCGTCACGCAGATGGTTGGCGACACGGCCTTACTGGAGCAGCTAAACGGCTTTATGGAGAAGCTGACAGCGTACGGCGAATCTGGTGACACGATCGCTAAACGGTTGAAATCCGGTAGCGAAGAGTCCCGACTAGCTGTTAGCAGCATGGCGGCAGAGCTGGCCCAGAGCTGCGTTGATATCAAGGAATCGCTTAACGTAAAGGGACGCAAGATCAACGTCAACCAGAAAAACTGGGACCTAACGCCCCCAGCAACGGACAAGGCTACAGCCAAAAAGTCCTCCAGAAAGCTATTGGTGTGATGGAGAAAGTATTCTACATCACAGAAAGTGGCGAGTTCGAGACTATAGATAGCGATATTTCGCAGATACTAGAGCTTGAACAAAAACGCCGAGTTAGCCACGTAGTGCCCGTCAACCGGGCCCTACGTTGGCTTTTTACAACTATCCGAAAACGAGTATCGGATGAGTCACGAATGGCTGCATTTACTCGCTGCTGGCCTTGTCGCTGGCAGGCAGCCATTATTGGCGGGCCGACACTAGGTCCGTTTAAACTACGAAAAGATGCTATCTCGGCCGAGGTAGCTTACATCAACAATAAATTGGAGACAGAATGAGCATCAATTTACAAAACTTGAAATTTGCAGAAAAAGTAATCGCTGCGGAAATCAAGAAAGCCGACGCAGACGGACAGAAGCTAGAGACGAAATCGTATCCAATCAATTTTGTTTGTCAGTTTGAAGGAACTCTGGCAAAACACCCAGAAAAGTCTAGGAGTGTAAACTACCCGAAGGCTGACGTGATCAGCACGACACTAAAATTGTTGATGGGTTATCTAATCAAGAATCATGGTTTTGATTCAGCCCAACTGGGCGAGCTTGTCGCAGGTATCGTGAACAAAGTGTCCAATGACCCTAACGAATGTCGAGGAAAGGTGGATTCTGCAGTAGAGGCAGCACTGGACAAAGCTCTAAAAGAGGGCAAGGCTAAGTTTCAGTTAGCAACGCCAAAGACCACAGTAGCGGGAATCACACAAGCCGTCGGCGAGGTGCGAGTTCCAACCGCGGAAAAGTTTGGAACACGTGAGCTTTCCGAAATCCTTAATCAACTGTAGGAGCCGACATGGAAAAACCAGAAGCCGTAACGATCACGGTAGAGATTCTTCGCATAACAGAGTATGCCGGAGAGCCCAAAGCGTGGTACGTGAAAACCACTGACCACCGAGGAAAGGAGATCAAAGTTTGGATTCCAGAGAAGGCGGTTGTAGAAAACGACTGCTGGGCCGAGTGTGATAAAGGCGATATGCGAATTGATCATTGGCTCGCAGTCCAAAAAGGAATTGTTAAAAAGAAAGCAGGATCATGAGTGAGAACAACAAGTCACACGAACTAGAGTTAGTGGTAGCTCTAACGGGAATGGCTAAAATGTATCCAGAAGGTGTTTCGTTTCAAGCATTCGTACTTCAACTGGGTTTTCCGATGACTCCGCCAACCTTGCCGCTGCCTGCAGGTATGCCAAAAGGTACGGTAAAAGAGTGTTACACTAATTGCTTTAACTGGAAATACAAAAATCAGGAAAATCCGCTAACCTACTGCGAGGGATACGCAATAGGTCGTTTGGGTCTTCCCGTGCTACATGCGTGGCTGGTGTACCCTGACGGCAAAGTGGTAGATCCAACTTGGTGTGGCGAGTCAGATTACGACGATACCGAACCAAAATGGACACCAACGCCGGGTAAAGCCTACCTAGGTATTCCATTTGATTTTGATTACGTAATGAAAACTGCGAGAAAGAGTAAACATTACGGCGTGATTGATAATCACACAAACCACTTTTCGCTGGTTGAGCGATGGCATGCCGCATGGAAAGACGGCAAGTCGTTTACTGAAGGGCTTGAAGCTACTTGGCAAGCTCGGAGCGATGCCGTTTTGGGGGAAGCTAATGGCTAATCTAAAAACTACCAAACGTTGGATGGTTAGGCGTGACTCCGGTCACTTTCTGGCAAAAAACAATAGGTGGTACAAGAGCGTTGCCTGTGCCACGGACATCAAACTGTACAAGACATCTGGTCACGCACTGCGAGCGTTGAAGATCTTTGGAGCACCCATAGTCTCCGACGGTCACTTTGAAAGCAGAGGTTCTGTTATCGCAGTCTACGAAAACGATGTTATTGACAGGTGCGGTCAGATCTCAAGAGGAGATTAACTGTGTCAAACACTGTTGTACGTAACGGAAAAGTGTGGCATGAGTACAAAGTCTACACCGACGTAGGTGCTGGCGGGGAGGCAACCAAAGTTAGGTTCGGCCCGCAGCACCACTGGGTAGGCGAAGATTACTGGTACCACGTTAAATCATATAAGCCCTCACGACAAATGAGGGCTTATTTTATTCTAAGCTTAATTGAAAGACGAGGAAGTATGGCAAGAAAAGGCAAGCGGTACAAATTTGTCCGCAATATTTTGCATAAAGAACTTGGGTGGTCAAAATGAGCATTCAACACGGCAACTCCAAGCTCGGTAAACTGATCCACACGTGGACATTGCCCAGCGGACTAAAGAAAATTTGCGTAGGAGCCTCGACCGTTTGCTTGGCTATCTGCTACGCAATGCAAAACCATTTTACAAGACCTAAAGTAAAGGAGGCGCACGAACGAAATTACAAAGAGTCTTTGCGTAAGGACTTTGTCGCTACAATGAGCCGAGACCTACGAGAGAAATTTGTTCGCATAATGCGAATTCACGCTGGTGGTGAGTTTTACAGTGCGGCTTACGTTCGTAAGTGGATAGCTATCGCAGAACGTAATCCGTCGGTATTGTTCTTCGCCTACACTCGAAGTTGGGCAGACAGCGAAGTACTTCCGTCACTTCGCGAACTTTCTCGTATGCCTAATGTCGTACTGTGGTGGAGCTGCGACAGAGCCTCAAAAGCTCCTCCGCGAGTCAAAGGCATTCGACGAGCCTATCTCATGTCTTCAGATGACGACATACCTAGGTACCACGTAGACTTAGTGTTCCGCAATAAAAGGAAAACCACACTTAAGTGGGTAGACGACGCCATTGTGTGTCCTGCGGAGAACGGGGTCACTTCTACGACCTGCAGTCAGTGTCAGCTTTGTTTTCGATCAAAGCCTGTACCAATACATCGGAAGTTTGTCGAATTAGGCGTCGCTAATTCGATCTCAGTAGAGAAACCAAGCTACTTACAAACGATTTCCTAGGGAAATCGTAATCATCCTTAAACCACGCACCCTAACCGGTGCGTGGTTTTTTATTTAGA
>OCVR010003974.1_pt1 | contig 10084 bp, 10 predicted proteins | sample 1539091 | NCBI WGS metagenome assembly OCVR01 (sample SAMEA3355530, study PRJEB22509) | marine metagenome | biome: marine; feature: coastal ocean; material: water | place: USA | collected 2010-08-07 | depth 16 m | reverse complement strand
CTTGTGTGAGTAGTGCCCAGATATCCTCGCAGTTGGCCTGCAGCAGGCAGTAGTCAGGACAGAGGTTGCCGCGATGCTTGCCCAGTCTGTGAGCAGACTTATCAATACCGATGACAAAGTGATCCGGATGACGTTGTGCTAATAGAGCGGTGCTGTGTCCGGTGCCACAAAAGGAGTCGATAACGAGCGGTCGCGGGTTGGCACTCAGTGCCTCAACGGCATGGGCATACGCGCGACGGCTGTAATCTGCGATCTGTCCACGGTGCAAGGTATGCAGATGGCGTTGGACGACCGTTGCTAGCCTCGGGTGAAGGTGGGTCTGATTGCTGTTGACCGGACTTGAGTTATCTAGCAAGGGTGTTTCACCTCTCGTTGACCTACCATCTCAGGTGCCTGCTCTCTTGCCCCGGGCACTGGATTTGATGTTGATGAGGGCGACTGCCATGATACGGCTAACTATCGATAAACCGAAGTAGAGTAAAGGCTCCCATGCGTGAAGACTTGCGGCCCTATTGGCTGAAAAAAAGTTACTTGAATTTCCGGCGATGGTATGCCGAGTATTTTTTACGCCCTGAGTGTATTTCACTTGGGCCACACCATAACATTATGAAACCTTGGTATGTGCATTTGTCTGGAGGCAGCATACAGATAGGCCGCTGTTTTACTGCCATTGGCGAACCGGGTAACAGAGTCGAGGTTGGCGTATGGGGGCGTGAGGCGGGAGCTGGCCGTGTTGTCATTGGGGACTGCTGCCTGATGAGTCCTGGTTCACGGCTGAGTGCGAGTGATGAGATTGTACTGGGTGATGGCGTAATGCTCGCGAACGGCGCGTACATCACGGATTCCGATTGGCATATGATTTACGATCGTATGACACGGGATGGGCCCACCCCGGTCCATATTGGTAACAATGTCTGGTTGGGAGACCACTCCACTGTGCTCAAGGGAGTGACCATCGGAGATAATAGCGTGGTGGCCGCGCGAGCCGTTGTTACCCGTGATGTGCCTGCTAACGTTGTCGTCGCGGGAAGCCCCGCGAAGGTTGTAAAGGAACTGGACCCTGATCGCGGGTTTAAAACGCGCATGGATTACTTCGAGGACCCGGTCGGTTTGGAAACGTTTTTTGATGCGGTAGATTGCGAGGTTCTGAAAAAAAATAGCTTCTGGTCCTGGCTCTGGTCAGTCCTCTACCCGCCGTCGCGTCTTCCCTGATGAGATAAGCGTGGCTACCTAAATTAATTGCAGTGGTTCTTCGTGCAGGGCTGACATTTGCTCACGTAATTCGAGGATATGGTCCGCCCAGTAACGCTCGCTGTTAAACCAGGTGAAGCTTCGCGGAAACGCCGGGTCTTCCCAGCGCCGCGCAAGCCAGGCCGCGTAGTGCACGAGGCGCAGAGTTCGCAGCGCCTCGACCCAGCGTATCTGTCGCGGATCGAAATCACAGAACTCTGAATACCCCTCAATCAGCTCTGACAGTTGTAGCTGCCGATCATGACGTTCGCCATTGAGGAACATCCATAGATCTTGAATAGCCGGCGCGGAACAGCAGTCATCGAAGTCTACAAAGTGCGCCGTATCATCCCGCCACAATATGTTGCCTACGTGACAGTCGCCGTGTACACGAATCAGGTCCTCGTCACCGACTTCTGCCATCAAGGTGGTTGTCAGCGTGTCGAGATCGCTGGTGAGAGACGCGTAGGCATCAATCAAATCCTTCGGGATAAAACCATCTAGCAGGAACTCGCAACTATCGCGCAGCATGCGTTGTACTGAAATCGCCTGGCGATGGGCAAAGGGCTGCGTCCTTCCTATGGCGTGAATGCGCCCGAGGGTTCTGCCCAGCACCAGCAGGTTGTCGAGGTTATCCAGTTCTGGCGGATAACCGCCGCGGCGTGCAAAGAGTGCGAACTGAAAATCATCGTAACGGTGCAAAGTGGAGCCGTGTGCATCGACCATGGGAGGCACGACAGATATTTCCGCCTCGGCCAACTCCAGACTAAAGGCATGTTCCTCCCTGATCTGTGCCTCGCTCCAGCGCCCGGGGCGGTAGAATTTTGCGATGATTGGCTGCGCATCTTCTATGCCAACCTGGTAAACACGGTTCTCGTAGCTATTCAGGGCGAGCAGGCGAGCGTCACTCAGGTAGCCTACTGATTCCACTGCGTCGATTATCATGTCCGGGTTGAGGCGGTCGTAGGGATGGGTTTTCATACGGCGTCCGTGGGTCCTGTCAGTAATGCGGCACTCTTGATCTGCGCGTACACGTGATCATTTTTTTGCAGGCCAAGTTCGAATGCGGAACGGCGGGTAATGCGTGCCAGCAGGTATTGCCGGCCAAGAGAGAGTCGCAGTAACAGGCGCGGTGCGGTAGTGTCCTCCAGCTCCTCAATCGTGACAGGAAAAATATTCAGGATGCTGCTGTTGCGCGGCCTCTCGCGGCAGACACTGACATCCCTGGCGGGTATGCGGATACGTCGTGATTGTCCTGCAGGCAGGCGCAACTGGCTCACGCGAAGAATGTGACCGCCGATATCCAGTTCCGTGAGACCGAAGGACTCATCCTGTCCTGAAATGGTTCCCGTGATGATGGCTGCTGCCTGCTCTTCGCGAGACAAGCGCGTATCCAGTCGGCTGCACAAATCCAGCAGTGAGCCTTGCTCCGTCACGCGGCCTGACTCGAGCAACAGGAGGTGATCCGCCAGCTGGCAGACCTCCTCGATATTGTGGCTGACATAAAGCATGGGTATGCGGGTGTTGGCAGACAGGTGCTGCAGGCAGCGCAGGCATTCACGGGCGGCGACGTGGTCGAGGTTTGCCAGCGGCTCGTCGAGCAGTAAAAGCTCCGGTGAGCCAAGCAGCGCTCGGCCTATGGCTACCCGTTGTTTTTGCCCCGCGGACAGGGTGCTCACCTTGTATGCCAGCAGGTCTTGCAGCTCCAGCCAGTTGACTACCTGGTCGAGTGTGATACTACCCGGCTTGCTCCGCGCCAACGGGTATTCCAGGTTGCCGAGCGTGTCGAGATGGGGGAATAGCCTGGCATCCTGAAAGACGTAGCCAATGCCGCGCCGCCACGGTGGTACGCAGCGCCCTGGCGCGTGCCAGCGAGTGTGATTGAGCCTTATAGTGCTTGAATTCGAGGGCTTGCGAAGGCCTGCTATGCAGTCGAGTAAAGTACTCTTGCCGCTGCCACTGGGCCCGTAGATGGCGGTTATACCCGCTGCGGGGAGTTGGCACTTGAGATCGAGCGTAAAGTCGTTCTCGCCCTGGCAGTGAATGTCCAGTTGCAGGGAGCTCACGTGCGAACCCGCCAACTACTTGTGCCGCTGCTGCGGTATAAAAAGAATAGCAGGGCCAGTGAAAATATGACGAGACCTCCTGCTAGACGGTGCGCCTCATCAAAACGCAACGTTTCCACAAAGTCGTACAGGGCGATAGACAACACTTGCGTCTCCCCCGGGATGTTGCCGCCAATCATTAACACCACACCGAACTCGCCAACGGTGTGTGCAAAGCCCAAACTGGCGGCCGTGAGGAAGGTGCGTCGGGTCAAGGGTAAGACCACCGAGCGGAACCGGTCCAGGGGACTCGCGCCCAGTGTCGCCGCGGCTTGCAGCAAGCCCTGCGGAATCCGCTGAAATGCGGACTGCAATGGCTGTACTACAAAGGGAAGGGAGTAGATCACCGAGCCGATGACCAATGCGGAAAAACTGAACGCCAGTTGTGATCCGGTTAGACGCTCCCAGGCCCGTCCAACAGCAGTGTCGGGTGCGAACAGCAGCAGCAGGTAAAAGCCCAGTACTGTGGGCGGCAGTATCAGGGGCATTGCAACCAGCGCCTCTATAGCAGCGGACAGGTTGCCTTGACGGCGGGACAACCACCACGCCAGTGGTGTGCCGAGCAGCACCAGCAGCGCCGTGGTGACAGAGGCCAGTGCTACAGTGAGATAGATCGCATCCAGTTCTGCAGAGTTCAGGGGCACGATTCGTAGCCGGCTTGGGTGATCTGATCGCGCACCGTATCACTTCTCATCCACTTGAGGTAGGCGTCTACCGCAGGGCCCTGCTGCCGGATGAGAGCAAACTGGGTCAGTGATGCATGCCACGCCCGGGGGACGTCGATAGCGCCTGAATCAGTGGCCAGTGACTTTGGCACCAGGGCAAGGTCTACCGCACCGCTGTACCAGAACTGGTAGGCCTGGATTGCGTTATTGCCGCGCACCAGCTTGCGCGTGTTACCCGGCGAAAATTCCGCTCGATCGAGAACCTCTATTGCCGCTGCGCCATAGGGGGCGGTCGCGGGGTTCGCGATTGCCAGGCTCAGGCCGGGGTCGGCGAGAGCCGAGAGGTCGCTGGCGCCGACCAATGCCAAGCGGCCGACTGCGTAGCAGAATGGCGCCAGTCCATCGTTGTCGGCTGCGTAAAGTTGTTCAGGCGTCGTGCTGTCGGCGGCGAAAAACACATCGAAGGGTGCGCCGTGGATTATCTGTGCCGCAAGCACCCCTGTTGACGCACTGCTGAGGGTGACGGCGATGCCGGTATCTGACTGGAACTGCTTACTGAGATGCAACAGCGTGGGTTTAAAGTTTGTTGCGACCGCCACACGCACAGTGTCATCGGCCCTGAGCACGGGCGCCAGAAGAATGGCCAGTAGCGCCAGTGTGCGCATGCGAGGGCTCCATGCCTTTTTAATTCAGATGTACGGTGTCGGTGTGCGGGCCAGGCACCATACCTCGATGTGGCGGGCGCCCGCCTGTTTGAGGGCTCGCGACAGGGCGGCCGCAGTAGCCCCTGTTGTCAGGACATCGTCCACAATGGCTATGCGGAGGTTGTCACAGGGTCTTGATACTGTAAAGGCGTTGGCCAGATTACGCTTGCGTTGTGCGGCACACATTGCGGACTGCGGTGCGGTCGGGCGGTGTCGTTTTACGGTGCGCAGGTTGGGGGTTAAGCCACCGGCGGCAGCGACATGATCACCCAGGTGTGCTGCCAGCAGTTCCGACTGGTTAAAGCCGCGATGCCAGCGTCTGCGCCAGTGCAGCGGAACGGGGATCAGCAGATCTATGTCCGGCCGTCGGCCTGCTTTTTTTAGCCACAGATGAGCCAAAACGGGGGTGAGATGACGTTCCCGCTGATACTTCCAGCGCTGGATCAGGCGAGCCAGATATTCACCGTATAGCCAGGGCGCGATGACCCGGTCGTAGGGTGGTGGATGTGCCAGGCACTGGCCGCAAAGCCGCGATGCCGCAAGGTGGTTTGCGCCCGCCAGTGGAATCGCGCACTGTTCGCAGGCCACTGTGTTCGCGGGGAGTTCCGACTCACAGGGCCGGCATAGCGGCAGGTGCCGGTAGCTGCGCATGCGACACAGTGCGCAATGGTTGGGTAGCAGGCCCTCCAACAGGCGCATGCCAGCGCTGTTAACCATAATGCCTCCGTTGGGTTGACAGCGCTTTGCCCCCCTGTATCATATTGTTTTAACTCCAAATTTCAATCAGGTAAGGCTTATGAATGCGCCGAATACCGCTCCGTCCATGCCGCAGGCTGACATTCGCCACGACTGGTCGCGGGATGAGGTTGAGGCACTGTTCGCACTGCCTTTCAACGATCTGTTGTTTATGGCTCAGTCGATTCATCGGCAGTATTTTGACCCGAATGAGGTGCAGATAAGCACACTACTTTCCATCAAAACCGGCGCCTGTCCGGAGGATTGTGCCTACTGCCCCCAAAGCACCCGCTACGATACCGGGCTGGAGGCGGAGAAGCTGTTGGAGTTAGAGAACGTGCTGTCCCAGGCTCGGGCTGCGGCGGCGTCCGGAGCAACTCGGTTCTGCATGGGTGCGGCTTGGCGTTCGCCCAAGAATAGAGATATGCCTTACCTTGTATCCATGGTGAGAGGGGTGCGCGAACTTGGTCTGGAGAGCTGCATGACGCTGGGCATGCTGAGTGAAAGCCAGGCCTCGGAACTGGCGGAGGCGGGGCTCGACTACTACAACCACAACCTGGACACGTCACCGGAGTTTTACGGCGATATTATTACCACGAGAACCTACAAGGATCGTCTGGACACTCTGGATCATGTCCGCAAGGCAGGTATGAAGGTTTGTAGTGGCGGCATCGTAGGTATGGGTGAGGAGCAAAATGATCGGGCCGGCCTGCTGCAGCAGTTAGCTAATTTGCCGCAACACCCGGAGAGCGTGCCGATCAATATGCTGGTCCGGGTGGAGGGAACACCTCTGGAAAATGAGGCTGACCTGGATCCCTTCGAGTTCATTCGTACCATCGCCGTTGCGCGTATTCTGATGCCGGTATCGCAGGTTCGCCTGTCCGCCGGGCGTGAAGAAATGAACGAGCAAATGCATGCCCTGGCCTACTTCGCTGGTGCCAATTCGATTTTCTATGGGGAAAAACTCCTGACGACGCCGAACCCACGAGGCAACAGTGACATGGCATTGTTTGAACGTCTGGGCATTTCGCCCGAGCAACGCTGCGTTGACCGGCCACCCCAGGCCCCAAGCCCGCACTTTTACGACGCCGCCGCGACTTAGCGCAACCATGGAGGGTTTCGAGGCGCGTCTTGGCGCGGCACTGGAGGAGCGGCGCGTTGCGGGTCTGTACCGGCGGCGACTGACCCTAGAGTCATGCCAGGGCGTGGTTGTCCGGATCGCGGGGCGAGACTATCTCAACTTCTGCAGTAATGATTATCTGGGCCTGGCGGCTCACCCCCGGATTGTTGCTCGGTTCCAGCAGGCCGCTGCTCATTATGGTGTGGGCAGTGGGGCCTCGCACCTTGTCTGTGGGCACAGTGCGCCGCATCATGAGCTGGAAGAGGCTCTCGCAGAATTTACCGGACGGCCTCGTGCCCTGCTCTACTCCAGCGGGTACATGGCCAATACCGGCGTCCTCACCAGCCTGCTGCGCAAAGGTGACCAGGTGTTTGAGGATCGACTGAACCACGCATCGTTACTCGACGGTGGACTTTTCAGTGGTGCTCGTTTTCGTCGTTTTCCTCACAACGATACGATTGCGTTGGAAAAAAAGCTGAGTGCCGCTCAGGGCGCGAAACTCGTAGTGGTCGACGGTGTCTTCAGTATGGACGGCGACAGTGCGCCACTGGCTGATCTGGCTGATGTCTGCCACCGACATGATGCGTGGTTGATGGTAGACGACGCCCACGGTTTTGGTGTGCTCGGTGACCGCGGTGCGGGCAGCACCGCGGCGGCGGCATTGGGGGTTCATGGTGTGCCTGTTTTAATGGCAACCCTCGGTAAGGCGCTCGGTACCGCGGGGGCTTTTATCGCGGGCAGCGAGCTGTTGATAGAGATGCTTATCCAGCACTCACGAAATTATATATACACCACGGCGATACCTCCGGCGGTGGCGGCGGCGACCCTGGAAGCCCTGACGCTGGTGCGCGAAGAGGCCTGGCGTCGGTCACACTTGGCCGCACTGATCCAGCGCTTTCGCCTGGGTGCAGAGCAGCTGGGTCTGCCCATAATGGCCTCTGACAGCGCGATACAGCCCCTGCTTATTGGCCCGTCTCAAATGGCTTTTGAGATAAGTGAGCACTTACTATCTCAAGGTTTTTTAGTGGCCGCCATCCGGCCACCCACGGTGCCCGCCAACACTGCTCGCCTACGCATTACGTTGAGTGCGAGCCACACAGAGACACAGGTCGACCAACTGCTGGAAGCGCTCGCGAACAGTGCGTCGGGTAGCTGAGTGACACTGCAATGTGAATATCTGCCGGCCACGGAGCAGGCGCAGCACGACCTGGTTCTTTTGCATGGCTGGGGTTCCGGGGTAGAAATCTGGCGCCCTCTCCTGACCTTGCTGCGTCCCGGGGCCAACCTGACCTTGATCCACTTGCCGGGCTGTGCCCCCGGAGTTGAGGGGGGTGATGATCTGTCTCTGCCGACCTTGCTGACAGACATCGTGGCGTGTGTCCCGCGACAGGCCGTGTTCATCGGCTGGTCCCTCGGTGGGCAGATCGCCCTCGCGTTGGCCCAGCGTTGCCCCGAGCACGTGGCCGGAGTGATCACGCTGTGTAGCAATCTGAAATTCATCGCTGCTGACGACTGGCCCGGGATGGACCCGGATTTATTTCACCAGTTCAGACAGTCGGTTAGCGCTGATCCTGTGGCGGCTATGAAGCGTTTCGATAGGTTGCAGGCTCGTGGTGCCCAGCGGCCGCGAGCTCTGCTGCGGCAGTTGCGAGCATTGGGTCGTGCGCCGGCCACCTCTGATTTAGTAACCGGGTTGGATTGGCTAGCGAAACTGGACCTGCGGCAGACTGACGTTTCGCTGCCACGACTGTATTTGCTGGCTGGGCAAGACGCACTGGTGCCCGCTTCGGTGGGCGCTGTCACGGCGCGTTCAGTGGGGTTGGAAGTCGAGCGAGTCGATGGTGCGAGCCATCTCATGCCATTGGAAAGCCCCGAACTTGTGCACCGTCTTATACGCCGTTTTCTTTCTCGTCTGCCGCTGTTGGAGAGGCCTGGAGCCTGCGTTGAGGGTGTGGCAAAAAGTGCAGTGGCCGCTTCCTTCAGCCGGGCGGCAAGAGGCTATGACTCCGCTGCCCACCTACAGCGCGAGGTTGGTGAGCAATTACTCACTTACCTTGATCAGCAACCACTGACACCGGCGACCATACTGGACCTGGGTTGTGGCACAGGGTATTTCCGGGCGCCTCTGGAGCAACGCTTTCCCACTGCCCGTTACCTGGGGCTCGACATTGCCGAGGGCATGGTGGTGCTGGCACGGGAGCGGGGCGAGGGCACAGGCGAATGGCTGCAGGCCGATGCCGAAGCCTTGCCCCTCGCTGCGGCATCGGTTGACCTGGTATTCAGCAGCCTCGCGGTGCAGTGGTGTTATCGGCCGGAGCACCTGTTCAGCGAGCTTGCGCGGGTGTTGGCACCCGGTGGCAGGTGCGTGTTTGCAACGCTGGCACCGGGTACGCTGCACGAGTTGCGAGACGCCTGGGCGGCGGTCGATGGGTATCAACACGTGAATGCATTTATCGAACTGGCTGAACTGGAAGTGGCAGCGAGTACTAGCCCCGGCGTGACAATGCGGCTGGAGCGACGCACTTACGAACTCGCCTACACGCGTGTGCGAGACTTGCTGCGCGAATTAAAGGCACTGGGCGCGCACAACATGAATCCCCACCGACCTGCGGGGCTGACCAGCCGTCGTGCACTGCAGGGTATGCTGCGAGCGTATGAGCAGTGGCGCAAGCCGGACGGATCGTTGCCGGCAACCTACGACGTGGTATTTGCTGTTCTGGAGAAATCATGAGTAAGAGTTGGTTTGTGACGGGTACGGATACGGAAGTCGGCAAGACTGCGGTGAGCTGCGCCCTGTTGCATGCGGCGGCCAATGCGGGCCTGCGCACCGCAGCGGTAAAACCGTTAGCGGCTGGCTGCGACGCCCGGGGACAGAACGAGGACGCCTTGCAATTGATGCAGTCGATGACAGAGGTAATGGACTACGAGCAAGTCAATCCGGTGGCGCTGGGTCCCGCTATTGCGCCCCACATTGCCGCGCAGCAGGCAAAGCGAAGGCTGCAGGCATCGCGGCTGGCGGGCTTGTGCAGGGGGGTAATGATGGGTGGAGCCGATTTCGTGCTGATCGAAGGGGCCGGTGGGTGGCGAGTGCCCATCGGACCTCGTGAAACCCTCGCGGACCTAGCGCGGGAATTGCAGGTGGGTGTCATTCTTGTGGTCGCGATGCGACTGGGCTGCATCAATCATGCGCTGCTGACAGCCGAGGCTATTCGGCGGGATGGATTGCACCTGGCGGGGTGGGTTGCCAATCAGCCGTCACAGCGTATGGACTGCCATAGCGAAAACCTGGAGACATTGCGGGCGCTGTTGGGAGCTCCTCTGCTGGGTGAAATTCCTCGCCTGACACCCTGGGATGCAAAAGCGGCGGCGGAGCATCTCGATATTTGGCCATTATTGACCGATTAGAGACGGCATTTGCCGTCTGCAAAGGTGGTTGACTTCTCGATCGTAATCCGCAGAATGTGAACACTGAACACATACTCGACGTCTGCCAAGGGCTCCCAGCCCCGGACGTCGCAGCGAGGA
>OCVR010003972.1_pt1 | contig 10086 bp, 9 predicted proteins | sample 1539091 | NCBI WGS metagenome assembly OCVR01 (sample SAMEA3355530, study PRJEB22509) | marine metagenome | biome: marine; feature: coastal ocean; material: water | place: USA | collected 2010-08-07 | depth 16 m | reverse complement strand
GTAGCTAATGGCAAGTAATCGTCGGCGGTGCGTTGGTCGCGAACTACCGCGTGACGGTGACTAAAAGTGCCGCGACCAGAATCTTGCCCGGCAAGCCGCAACGACATGCCGCTTTTAATCAATGAACCAAAAGCAAGGGTTTCGGCGCAACCCCAATCGAGGTCACGTTCGCCGCCAATCATTTCTTCGCGACGCTTAAGCTGTCGCAAAAGATTTGGATGCACCACATGCCCTTCTGGCATCGTGTTGGTAGCAACAATGATGTCTTTTAATTCTTCAACATCAACTGCTGTGTCACGAGATTTCTCATCGCACCAATCTTTTTCACTCCAGGTGTCCGTCGGCACGAGCACTTCCGTTTCTTGTTGTCCAGCATCGGCGCTCAATTTACGTGACGCTTCAAGAGCAACTTTCAGCTCGCGATCAAACGCGTCGCCAACCGCATCGCATTCTTCTTGGGTCATTATGCCGCGCCGCACCAACAATTCGGTGTAATGAGTGCGCACAGTTGGATGGTTAGAAATCTTTTGGTACAACAACGGTTGCGTGTACATTGGCTCGTCGCCTTCGTTATGCCCGCGACGACGGTAGCACACCATGTCAATCACCGCATCAGCACCGAACTCGCCTTGATACTCGGTAGCCACATGGACAGCCTTCATTACCGACTCTGGGTAGTCACCGTTAGCGTGTAGAATCGGTGCTTCGATCATTTTTGCCAAGTCGGTGCAGTAATAAGTCGAGAACAAATCTTTAGGCCCGGCGGTGAAGCCGATTTGATTGTTAACAACGATGTGCACAATGCCGCCGACTTTATACCCGGGCAAGCCGCTCATTTGCAATGATTCTGAAACCACGCCTTGCCCCGTAAAGGCCGCGTCGCCGTGAATCAAAATACCCATTGTGTGCTCGCGTTTAACATCACCGTCTAAATCTTGATAAGCGCGCACTTGGCCAGCGACCACTGGGTTAACCGCTTCAAGGTGAGACGGGTTGGCCGTTAAGACCACATCGATATCTTTACCGCATGGCGTGGCGTAAACTCCGCGCGCACCGAGGTGGTATTTAACATCGCCTGAGCCTTCGGATTCACCAGGTAACATTACGCCTTCGAACTCGCTAAAGATTTTCGTATAGGACTTATTAAGAATATTCGCGAGCACGTTGAGGCGTCCGCGATGGGCCATGCCAATGACTACGCGCTTAACGCCACGCTTTGCAGCGCAATCGATAATCTCACTCATTGCCGGAATCAAAGTGTCGGCACCTTCAAGTGAAAAGCGCTTGTTGCCTGGATAACGCGTGTGCAAGAATTGTTCGAAATTTTCGGCGCTAGTCAAACGTTGCAAAATACGCATCCGTGATTCTTCGTTGAATACTTCGGTATTGCGCTGGTTTTCGACGCGATCACGCAACCAATGCTTGCGCGTGCGATTAACGATGTGCATGTACTCGATAGTCCAGCGGCGACAATATGTTTCGCGTAACACTTCGAGAATTTCGCGCAGCGTCATAGACTGGCGACCACACATACCGTCGGTTAAAAATTCGCGGTCGAGGTCCCAGATGGTAAAGCCATACCAGCTTGGATCTAGCGATGGCAGCATATCCGCTTTGTATTCAAGTGGGTCTAAGTCGGCAAGCTGACATCCGCGCGTACGGTATGCCGTAATTAACTGCCATACTTTTGCTTGCTCAACAGGAGCATCGTTAGTGTTTAAAGTGTGATGATCGTTATCTAAACGCGCGGGCGTCCATGGCACGCGCAGCACACGGAAAATATCGGTCCAGAAACCGTCGGCATCATCGAGTAATTCTTCGATGCGCTTAAGCAGCAAACCGGATTCGGCGCCTTGCACTGTGCGGTGATCGTAGGTGCTCGTGACCGTCATCACTGGGCCCATTGCAATCTCGGCAAGCATCGCGGGATTCATCGCGCGCGCCTGTACTGGCACGCCGATAGCGCCGGTAGCCAAAATCAATCCTTGTCCTTGCATCAAACGTGGTACCGATGCTTCCGTTCCGAAGCCACCGGGGTTCGTTAGCGAGAACGTGGTGCCGGCATAATCAGCAGCCGTCAATTTCCCGGCGCGTCCACGGGCAACAACATCTTGGTAAGCGTCGTAGAACTGCTTAAAGTTCATGGCTTCGGCGCCTTTAATATTTGGCACCACCAAACTGCGCTGGCCGTCTTTACCCACATCAATCGCCATGCCGACGTTAATGTGTTTCGGCTGCATGCGGTAAGGCTTGCCCTCGACCTCTTTATAAAAAGCCTGCACGTTCGGCTGTCCTTTAATCGCTTGCACCATCGCGAACGCAATGAAGTGCGTGTACGAGGCTTTACCCAGCGCACGCACTTTCATGTGCGCGTTAATAATCCGGCGGTTTTCTTCAAGCACCTTAACCGGAATGGTGCGTATAGATGTTGCGGTTGGCACATCAAGCGACGCGTTCATATTGCGCGCAATCGATGCGGCCACTCCGCGTAACGCTTCCACCTCGACATCATCATCGCTCGGAGGCGCGGCACTTTTTTGCTCTTTAACCTTAGTACCAGCTTCTGCGGCCACACTAGAAAACCACAAGCCCCACTCTTCGTCCACCGTCGAAGGGTCTTGTCGCCATTGCTCAAAAAGGGATTCAACGTAGCCTGCGTTGACGCCAAATTGTTGTTTGAAATCGATAGTCATTACTAAGCCGCTTTTCGCGTCTCCTAGGCCATGTATTGTATCACATATGAGCAATCCCGCCGTCCCCTCTTTAGTTGAGCTTGTGCAGAAATTATCTGCTGAAGTTGGACTCGAGTTGCGCGCCATCTTGCCAGCTGCCGAACTCGACGGGGATGTCATCGAGAGGTTCGATACATGGCTAGAAGCGGGGTTCGCCGGCGAGATGAATTATTTAAACCGCGCGAGAGAAGTCGGTGCCGATTTACGCCAATGGAAGGCCTGGACGAAATCCGTTGCGCTATTCGCCTTACCGTATCGCCGTCCACCGGGTGGCTTCCGCGGTGGCGGGCGCGTTGCCAGCTATGCTTTAGGGTCTGACTACCACAATGTCATTGGACGCAAGCTCAAAAAATTGAGTCGGCGACTGCAAAAAGAAGGTGTGTGTGAGGCTACGCGCCCCGCAGTCGATGCTGCGCCCGTCTTAGAGCGTGAGTGGGCGATCGCTGGCGAAGTAGGCTGGCGCGGTAAAAACACGCTATTAATTCACCCTAACCATGGTCCAATGGTGATGTTAGGTGAATTGCTTCTAGACTGCGAGCTTCCCCGGTGGTCACAGCCAAAAACAAGGAATGCTACTTGTGGAAGTTGCACAGCATGCATAGATGCCTGCCCGACCTCGGCTTTTAACGCGGAATACCAGCTCGATGCGAGGAAATGCATTTCTTACTTCACCATTGAGGTTACCAACAAGCCCATTCCTCTAGAATTTCGTGCGAAAATGCAAGATTGGGTGTTCGGATGTGACGAATGCAGCACTATTTGTCCATTTGGTGATGAAGAATCTGACTTTGATGCAGATTGGGGGAGACACCCCGCTTTGCAACAACTTAGCCTCGAAGATTTATTAGCCACTTATGAACAAGATTTCCACAAGTTATTCACAGGGTCGCCCATTCGCCGCGCGGGCTGGGAAGGCATGCTCAGAAACGCCTGTGTCGTTCTTGGAAACTTGAAAAAGGGTGAAAAAGCCTTAAAAAAGGCCCTTGACCACGAAAGCAAATTGGTAAAAGAGCACGCAGATTGGGCCATTCATCGGCACGCCCAGCTTGACACAATACGTTAATGGCGTAGTCTTGTGTATGCGCAAGTTCCTCCTAGCCTCCCTTTCTCTTGTCTTCGCCCCGCAACTTGTTGCCCAAACGGTAACTTTTGAAGATCATTTTGACAATAACATCATTGCGGATGGCTGGACACACAACTACTCACAATGGATGCTTTGGCACTTCGGCGAGGCTAATTCTTTTTATGAAGTCACCGACTTCGGCTCCACTTTTGGTGGCACCAATGAAGTCAATGCCCTAACTCGCAGCTTCGCACCCGTTTCTGGTGCATTCGTTTTTGAGAGCGACTTTAGATGGAATGACAATTACTGGGTTCCGCTCGGAGTGTCCCACTTGCGTTATAACCTCAAATTATCAGCCGGCTCCACTGACATTGTTTCCATTAAGTTGACCGACCTCGACTACAGCCACGGTGGTGACTTTGCGATTTCTGCAGGAGGCACCACAACGGTAATCGCCACTGCTATGCCGGCTACTGGAAATGCTTCGATCATTGTGACGCGCGACGCGCTTAACGCTATTCATTATGCCATCACTCTTAACGGCACCCTTTATTCTGGTTCTTTAGGCAGTGATGCAACAGCTGCAGACTCTGCCGAACTAGCCATCACCCACTCGTCTCAAGGCGGACCGGGTCGCGACATGCTTGCCGAAACTTACACGGACTTCGTGCGCCTTTCTGATGGAGGTGGCTCAACACCTACGCTGACTATTTCTAATGCCGTGGCTGGTCAAACCATGGACATCGACGTGACTTACGCTTCCGCCAGTAGCCGAGTAGGACTCGGCTACTCTTTGGCTGGTGGCGGACCCACTCAAACGAGTTACGGCGTCGTGCCGCTCACCCCTCCCTTTAATATGTACCCTATGAGAAACTCCGACGCGAACGGCAATGTCTCGTGGCAACAAGCCATACCGGCAGCCGCAGTTGGGATTTCGGCGTGGTTCGTGGCTTATGATTTCTCAACACAGCTATTCACCAATGGTGTAGCTATAGTCGTTCAGTAACTAGAAAACGTATTTGTAAATTCCGTTACTAAAAGTCGAGCTACCTGCATCGTAGGCTTGCATCCAGATAGAGACGCCTGATGCGAATGGCGGGGGCGTGACACCGTAGTTAGCGAAACCGCTGCTCGAAGCAGTCAGCCTCGACATTAATTTTATGGGATTAGACAAGTAAGCAAGACCATGAGGAGTGGTCGTGGCTGCGCCGCCGGCAAGACTATAAATTAAATACACTCGGTCGCTTGGCGTGGCGTTAGAGATAGAAATAGTGCTCCAGTAATTTGCACGCATTGTTTGCACATACAATTCAATCGGAGATGGCGGCTGCACAGCTGGGCCATTTCTAAAAGAAGCGACGGTGTTGCCGGTGTTGTTTAGCGAACGCACGTTGTCTTCGGTAGTCGTGCCCATTACGTTGTTGTTGTACATTACGTTAGGGCCGGACCAACGGCCGGTCACTGCGCCAGGATAATAAGCCATTACCGTTTTCAACGCATTGTTTGGCGTGCGGTAACCAAAGCTATAAGAGTAAGCGCCGCTTGAGGCATTATTGCGATCGTGATTAGACCCCATATTGTGACCTAACTCGTGCGCGAAAACATCGCTGCCCACTGCACACGAGTAATTAACTACACTGAAACACCATTGCTGAAAGCTGACTCCAACTGAAGTCATTAGGTAAGCAAGTCCTCAGTACTGGTAGTTATCACATATCAAATCGACCATGTCGGCCTGCACTTGATTGCGAACTTCATGCACCCAGTCAATTTTGCCGTCACCGTTGATGCGCAAATCATCCAGGATACCGCCAAAGCTTGATGCTTCGGTATAGCCGACTGTTTCGTCGTAGTAAACTAGTTCAATGCGATGCGACAATCCGCTATCAGCAAAAGAGTCATTCGTTTCAACGACTGCCAAGTCAATCTTGTTCTCCATCTGCGGACTACCGCCGGTCGAGTTCTTTGCCTCGGTTGTATAGACAACCATGACCGTAATTTCTGGGCTGCCGGCGCTAGGATTATTCAGCACGGCATCCGCCTTGGTTTTAATGCTGTGACTTATGTTATTGCCGCAGCATGGCATTTGCGCTTGATCGACCTCAATGATGCGATGCGTATCGTTGCCAGCATACTCAACCAATATCAATTTATCTTGGTAACGGATGGTGCCCATGGCCGTGTCGTCACGAAATGCAAAAAGGACTGTTGAGTCACCGTGACCAATAATTTTACCGCGCCATAACTCGCCGCCAGTGGGCGAAGTTTCAAGTGCGACAAAGCGCGCCTGAACATTTAAGTTCGCAAAGATGTTTAAGTCAATCACGGCGTGCTGGCGGCGCAGAACATCGAGATTAATATCGACTGTGCGAGACGCCAATGTTTGATGCTGCGAGCCAATTGAGAAATCGGGTGCAGTATTGGTGTCGATGAAAAGCTGCGGCATTGACTGCGCACAACCGAGAACTAAAGGTATGAGTATTGAAAACATTTTTTAAAAGACAACTTTATAGACGCCGTTACTAAACACTGCTAATCCGTGGTCGTAGGCCTGTAGCCAGACTTGCGCGCCAGCCGCGCCAGCCGGGACTGAGACATACCATGAAGCATCGCCAGTGCCGTTTGCGGTTAATGAGGTTATTATCTTAATTGGCAAGTCTAGTTCTGCAATACCGTAAACGGTAGTTGTAGGTCCGCCGCCAGCGACGCTGTATAGCAGGTGAACTTGGCCATTAGCGGTGCAATCTTCAACGGACATTATTGCACCCGAGCCAGCGATCAAACTAGGGACCGTAAAAGTCGGCCCAGTTGGTGGCGGTGGCGTACCTATTCTGAAATCGGCCACTGTTGGCGCAGTGTTGTTTAACGAACGATGGTTATCTTGGGAACTGCTGCCCATAGTATTACCGTTGTATGAAACGTTAGGCCCAGAGAATCGGCGAATGCGCGAACCGGGAGAATAAGCCATCACGGTGCGGTAAGAACTATTCGACGTGCGGAAACCGAAGCTATAAGAGTAAGCTCCCGAAGAAGCATTTTGCGGATCGTGGTTGCTACCCATGTTGTGCCCCAATTCGTGACCGAAACTGTAATAACCGGTGGCGCAACTATAGTTAGTAACGCTAAAAGCAGAGCTGGCAAACCCCGTTGAGACATTAGTCATCAAATAGGCAATGCCGCAATACTGACCATTCTGACAAATCAACGCGACGCAATCCGCATTGTACTGATCGCGCAAAGCATGGACGTTATCCATCTTGCCGTCGCTGGTCCCTGAAAGATCGTATAGGAGTTGACTGAAACTTGAGGACTCGGAATAGCCGACCATCTCAGCTTTGTGCACCAATGCCAACCGCTGAGTGACTCCACTATCGCTGTATGCCGAATTTGTTTCTGAAATCGCAAGATTTATTTTAGATGTCATACCCGAGGATCCGCCCACCGCATTTTTGGCAGCAGTGGTGTAAGCGACAAGAACATCAATGTCAGGGTTACCGGCAAAATTACTATTGCTCGATTGCTGCGCCGCCAACTTCACTGCGTGCGAAGCATCGGTGCCGCAACTTGCAACTAAGTTTTGATTCTCTAACTTCACCCGGTGCACGCCATTGCCGGCATATTCAACCTGCAACAACACGTCGTCGTAACGAACAGTACCCATCACTACGCCGTTGCTCACAGAGAAATCTGCGGATGAATCGGTGTGCCCGACTACTGCGCCACGCCACACGTATCCATCTGTGTACTGATCCGTCGAAATAAACTGTGCGCTAAGAGTCGTTCCGCTAAACAAATTCAGCTCGATTAATGGCACGCTACCATCAAGTAACGCGGTATTAACATCTACAATTCGGTGCTGGGTAGATGTTGTCGTTGAGCCAACGCCCGGTGCTGCCGCGACATTTGTATCAACGAAAAGCTGTGGCGCCGATTGGCCCGTAACAAGAAAAAAGGTGGCTAAGAGATGTAGCATGCCTTCGAGTTTATCACCTAAATACTTAAATTGTCCTCTAAAAAGGCGGAACTATAGGGTTTCAGCCGACGTCACATTATAAATGCCCTTCTTTTTTCGGAAATCGGCGATTCCGTCAGATAAGTTTTAACATGCCATTAAGCAATAATTACTTCGAAGACACCAAGTACTGTCCTTGCTGTCGCGAGTATGTTCTCTACCTTAAGAGTCCTAAGGCCAGCTATTGCGCTGACTGCGGGGCGAAAGTGAGTTTATTCAGCGCTGCTGACAAGCGCGCCTTCGAACTTTCTATTAAAAAAGAGAAACAACGTCGCATTCAAAACCACGACAAACGGGTTAGCTAGCTTTATTATGTAGGCAATGTTCAAGCTTTGCCTCCTGTTAAGCCGCGACCTTTGTGTGTTGCCGGTTGCTGATGTTTTGCATCAAGCGATTGACGGTGGTGCCGATTTAATACAGCTGCGCGAAAAGGAAATGCTGCCGCGCGAGTTTTGTGAATATGCGAAACCACTGATTGATATTTGCAAATCGAGAAATATAAAAGTAGTGGTGAACGATTCCGTCGAATGCGCCATGGCCTTAAATGCAGATGGCGTCCACCTTGGGCAAGAGGATATGCCAGTGAGGTTAGCCCGTAAATTATTAGGGCCGGATAAATTAATTGGGTTGTCAACACATTCCGTTGAGCAAGCCGAAGATGCCGTCTCTGCTGGTGCCGATTACATCGGGTTTGGCCCTGTTTTCCCAACGCCGACGAAGGGCTATCTCAAAGGCTTGGGCCCTGAGCAGTTGATCATGGTGCGCGCCGGCTGTGCGTTACCCGTATTGGCGATTGGTGGCATCGATGCCGAAAACGCTTGCATGGTGCCTCGATTCTCTGGGGTAGCTATCAGCTCAGCGGTGTGCGCGGCATTAGAGCCAAGAAATATTTGCCTACTATTGCACCAATCTCGCGTATAGTAGATTTATGAGACTAAACGTAGCCCACCTTGCTCTGCCCGCCATTTTGATGGTTGGCGCTGTAACCGATGCCCAAGTTGTAGAAGTTGGCGACGTGCCGACCTATAGCTTCGAGCAAGCCTATAACACGATGGGTTCATCAAAAGCCAGCGACTTTCTCGGTAAGCCGATTTTGGTCGACTTTTGGGGCACCCGCTGAGGTGGCTGTATTTCGTCGTCCGTGCCGGCGGCTGTTAAGCTACAACAAGAATTTGGCGAACGCATTCAGGTTATCTTGGTTGAGTCTCAAGGTACAGGCTATGAGAAGTCGGTCGGCTTCGCGCTTAAGGCGGGCTGGCTAGGCAATGGTGCCATTTGGACATCGCAGCGTCCGTTCTCGACTGGGTCTGGTGGGCTTCCGAGCTTTGCCCTGCTTGATGGGTCGGGTAAAGTTATATTAAAGGGCTCCTCTAACTCTATGCATGGCCAAATTGTCGATGAAATCGAGCGCATGGTCGGCAAGCCTGATTATGGCGATATGCCAAAATCTGTACAAAAGGTTTACAAAGAATTGAATAAGGGCAAAATAGCTAGTGCTTACTCGATGGCAGAAAAAGTAATTGCCAAGCCAGGCAGCAAGGATGCTTCAATCGTCTTGGCCGCGGCAGAAGCTTCATTAGTTGCAGTGCAGGGTCGCTTTGATAGTCAAGTATCAAGCATTAATTGGCTGGCCGAAAGCGGCTACCCAATTCGCGCTTTAGAGACAGCGAAAGATTTATCAAAGAATGTGGCGAAGAATGACGACATGAAAATGTCCGCAGGCACTTTGATCGAAATGCTTGAGGGTGATGAGTTCAAAGAGCAAATGAAGTGGGACAAATCATTGACCAAGCTCGAGATGGCCATGTACGAGAACAAAGAAGGCGACCCTCGTTCTATAAAGAAGATAGAAGAGCTTAAGGATGAAGCTGCGGGCACCCCAGTAGGCACTCGTGCCGAAGGCTTAGCGTATATTGCTAAGTTCGCCAAAAAGTAGCAGCCAAGTAAGTGCTACCTGCGTGAGTGAGCATCAATGACGCTCGCCACGCAGCTAGTCAGTTTTTTACCCATCTCGATGTGTAAAAATTCGTTTGGGCCGTGAGCGTTTGAGGATGGCCCAAGTACGCCGGTTATCAGAAACTGCGCTGCTGGAAACTTATCGCCAAGCATGCCCATGAACGGGATAGATCCACCTTCTCCCATGTAGGCTGCCTTGTTGCCAAAGAATTTTGTCGAGGCTACGTCTACTGCAGATTCAAGCCAATCGGCCAATTCAGGCGCATTCTAGCCATTTGCTGATTTCTCAGCATTAAAGTCAATGGTGGCTCCGTAAGGCGGAT
>OCVR010003967.1_pt1 | contig 10095 bp, 6 predicted proteins | sample 1539091 | NCBI WGS metagenome assembly OCVR01 (sample SAMEA3355530, study PRJEB22509) | marine metagenome | biome: marine; feature: coastal ocean; material: water | place: USA | collected 2010-08-07 | depth 16 m | reverse complement strand
ACGCTTGCCGATGGCGTCTTCATGGAGGCGATCAAGGCTGCGAAGAAGGAGCCCGCAGCCAAGTTCGTCGTCGTCATCGAGGAGATCAACCGAGGCAATCCGGCCCAGGTGTTCGGTGAATTGCTGACGCTGCTGGAGGCAGGCAAGCGCACCCCCAGCGAGGCGTTGGAGCTGTGCTACCCGGATGCTGACGGCGTACGGCGGCCGGTCCACATCCCCGAGAACCTTCATGTCATCGGCACCATGAACATCGCGGATCGGTCGTTGGCGCTGGTCGATTTGGCGTTGCGGCGCCGCTTTGCGTTTGTTGGTCTTGAGCCTCGCCTCGGCCCAGCCTGGCGGAACTGGGTGGTTTCAGCGTGCGGTGTGGATGAAGCACTGGCGTCAGACATTGAGCGACGCATAGCCGAGCTTAACGAGCAGATTGCAGCGGATGCACGCTTGGGCAAGCAGTTCCGAATCGGTCACAGCTATGTCACGCCCGTGCATCGGCTGGATGCGGGCAGCACCCGGCGATGGTTCCAGCAAGTCGTGGACACAGAAATCGGCCCCCTGCTGGACGAGTATTGGTTTGACTCCCCAGAGGAGGCACGTCAGGCCACCGCACGGTTGCTGCAGGGCTGGTGATGGGTCTGATCGCGCCACCGATTTCCGCCGAAACAGGGTTCACGCCCGGATTCGTGGGGCGCATTCCTGTCCGGAACCTGTGGCTGTTGATGCTGTATGCGTCGGACCTGTTTCGGACTGGCGGCACCGCCCATGTGGCGGTCGAAGAAAGCCCAGATGAGTTGCCCGATCTGGTGGCCGAAATTTTGGCCCATGCCGTTGAGACTCGGCTGCATCGTCAGCTGAGCCTGGGCTACCGATCTCGGGAAGAGTGGCTCAGCCGCGTTCGCGGGCGCATCGATGTGCTGACCACTGAGCGGCGTCAGTTGCTGGATCGCGGCTTGGTGGCCTGCCGCTTTGCGGAGCTCACCATCGACACGCCACGGAATCGTTTCGTCCGCGCTGCATTGGAGTCCGTCGCCCGCTTGGTCAAGAAGCCAGTTGTCGCCCATCGGTGCCGATCTCTTGCTGCTGCGATGTGGTCCCGAGGCGTCGCAGGCCAGCCGCCGACCCGCGCCCAAATGAGTGTTGATCGATTCGGACGCCATGATGCGGACGACCAGTTCATGGTGGCAGCAGCCAAGCTTGCCTATGACCTCGCGCTACCCACGGAATCCGCAGGCGGCAACGTGCTGGCGATGCCTGGCCGGGAGGAGGCTTGGGTTCGTCGTCTGTTTGAGCGCGCCGTTGGCGGCTTGTATGCCGTGGTGCTCAGTCCACTCGGGTGGCATGTTCGTTGTGGCGCCACGCTGCAATGGCAAATCTCGTCCAAGACGGACGGTATTGATGACATCTTGCCCGCCATGCGGACCGACGTGGTGCTCGACCATGGCGGCTCGGGACGTCGTATCGTCATCGACACCAAGTTCACCTCCATCGTCACGGCAGGGTGGTATCGAGAGCAAAGCCTGCGCAGCGGCTACATCTACCAGATGTACGCCTATCTGAGGTCACAGGTCGGCTGTGGCGATGCGCTGGCAGACTCGGCAAGCGGCCTGTTGTTGCACCCCGCCGTTGGAACGATGGTCGATGAGACAGTCGTCATCCAGGGTCATCCGATCCGCTTTGCGACCGTGGACTTGGCAGCGAAACCTGCAGAGATTCGTGCGCAGTTGCTGAAGTGCGTCGAGGTGCCATGCTGACGCGCTCCTGGCCGCTCCCCTCCTTGAGTCGCCACACTGCTGGGCGACATGACGCCACACTGCCTGGCGGGGTGTCAGCACACTGCTGCCACATTGGGCGGAGACCTGTTGACACTGAGTTCACACATGGCCCCCACCTGTTTCACACAAAGCAGGCACCGGTCTTCGCGCAAGGGTTGGCACCGTCTGTCGCACATTCATGTTGGACGCACGTTTGCAAGCAGGCGGTCCCCATCGCATTCGGCACATTCTTTGAGTTCGCTTCTTCGAGCTCAAAGAATGTGGCCGCTGGGCGCCAAACCGACAGGTTTGGTGGGCAGCGGCAGCTGGGGACAGTGCAGGAGAAAGATGCGTCCAGATCAGGCAACAGGTTGAATCCTTGCTGCGGCCACGGGCCGGCGTGCCGCCATGCGCGGCTGTGGGCGACACCAAATGGTCTGGAGTCGCGCACCGAGCACGCTGCTCGCCATCGCGGGAGGTTGAGCTGACATGGCCAACCCGCGTTCGTTGATCTATGCGCTTTACGTTCACTGGGACACCGTCGAAGTCTTGGTGAGGCTGTCCCGCGAGTTTGCGGTGCTCACCACCGACCAAGTGCTCGGCTGCATCGCGAAGGTGGCTCCGCAGATGGATGCCGAGGCCCAGGGGGCAGCCCTGCGCGCCATGGTGAATGCAGACATCCTCCAACCCTGCGCCCGCAGCAGCGACCTGCAGCTCAATGCCTACGTGCTGGACTTCGTGCGCGGGCTGATCCGCGAACACGAGCTCGGTCTGGCTGCCGTGCTTCAAGCACGTGTTGCTGCCATCCGCGAGGCCACGGAGGCACTCAACGAGGGCATGCAAGCTGCCGACATGGATCGGGCACGGGGGGCAGCCAACAAGCTCGCTGAACTCTTTCGCCAGATCAGCCTGCAACTGGATCAAGACCGCCACGCACTGCTGGAACTTGCCGAAGACGCAAAGAGCGCCGACGCCAGCATGCCCATCGCCCAGCGCTACCGGCGTGTGCTGGAGGCCTATGACCACTACGTGGAGCCGATGAACCAGATGATGGACACCGGCCCGCAAGGCACGTTTTACCGTTACTTGGAAGACGCCGAGCGCTCGCTGGATCTGGCCTTTGAACAGCTGTCGGTTCAAGGCGGGCTGTACTCGCATCGCCTGCAGCTCAGGCAGGTGGCGCACCAGGCCAAGGAGCTGCGGCGATTCGGCCGCCTGATCGCTCAACAGTGCGCCGACACGGTGCTGCCGTTGCGCGAGGAGATGCGTCAACACAATGCGCTGACCAGTGCCGTCAGCCTGCTGCTGGGCCAAGTGCGCAAACGGGGGCTGCGCAGAGCATTGTCACGGCATACCGCCAGCACCGCGATGCCCGTTTGGCGCAATGAGCGGGGCTTCCGCTTGCAGCTGGGCGATGAGGTGCGCGCCGTGATGGCCGCAGCGCAGCAGTACCAGCCGCAGTCGGTGGCCTTCCCGCAAGATGAGCCCGGCAACGCCCCGCCGCTGCTGGAGCACGTGGACGAGGCGGCCATCCGACTGCAGCTGAGAAGCAACCTACCGGTGGACAGCCTGCTGGACTGGCTGCGTACCCATCACGGTCATCTGCAGGATGCGACGCTGCTGCGGCTGTTCCATGAGCTGCAGCACGAGAGCAGTTGGCAGATCGAAGCCAGCGAGCATGCTGAGACCACCACTTTGCAGGCCATCCGCGTGCTGCACCATCCTCACCGCGTGAGCATTCCGGAATGACGACGCCTCATCCACTGACGCCGCAACTGGCGCAAATGCCAGCACTGGCCGAGCTGTTCCGCTTGTTCCTGTCGGGCAAGCACCTGAACCGCATGGCCGAGCCTGCACTTTGGGCCGAACTTGAGCAGCACGAACCGGCCTACGCAGGTCTTTTCGCAGCGCTGGGCTTTGAGCTGCGCGTGGATGCGCGAGGCTTTGCTTGGTTCCACAGCACCGATGCCAGCAGCAACATCGGCAAGGTCAGCCGTCAACTGGCCCTGCTGTTCATGGTCATCTTCGACGCCCAAGCCAATGCCGGCAAGGCGCTGCAACGCTTTACTGACTGGCTCATTGATCGGGAATGGCTGGCCGAGGTGCACGAACAGCAGAAAGACCTACTGGACGCCGAAGGGCTGTCTCCCGATGGGCTGATCGATCTGCTGGGCCGCGCCTGCACGCTGGGATTTGCAGTGGCGGAGCCTGCAGGCTGGCGGCTGTTGCCCGCCGTCTGCCGCTACCTGGACCACTTTGAGGGTCTGGCCGCAGCCTCCCGAGATGACGGCCATGAGGCGGAAGCTGGCCCTGAAGAGAGCAGCTTCGACGTGCTGAACGACGAGGAGAGCGACTGATGCAGCACGGCTTTCAACGCCTGGTTTTGCTTGGCAGCGCGGGCTACTCCCGCGCCGAGCTTCCGCTGGATGGCGCAGTCTCCCTGGTGGCGCCCAACAACACGGGCAAGACCAGCCTGATCAATGCCCTGCAGTTCCTGCTGATCATTGACCGGCGCCGCATGGACTTTGGCGCGCACGACGTGGAGAAGAGCAGGCGGTTTTACTTCCCCAACAACAGCGCCTATGTGCTGCTGGAGGTGTCGTTGCCGGAATCCGGCACCGTGGTGCTCGGTTGCGTCGGCAAGGGCGTGAGCTTCGAGTACGAGTACTTTGCCTACGCCGGTCCGCTCAAGGTGGAAGAGTTCTGCCTGCCCGATGGCTCGCTTGTGGCACAACCCAAGCTGGCCAGCCATCTGGCCACCCATGGGCGCCGCGTGTTCAGCTACAGCGGCAGCGAGTTCGCCGACATGGTGTACGGCGGCCGGAATCGCAAGCTCAGCGGATCACAAGACTTCTGCGTGTTCCGCCTGGAGCACGCCAGTGACGCCAGCGTCTTCCAGCGTGTGCTCACCCGGACGCTGCGGCTGGACAAGCTGCGGTCCAGCGAGGTGAAAGACTACCTGCTGCAAATCTTCCGGCGTGATCTGCCGGATGCCAGCATCGACTTCAAGGCGGAGTGGGACAAGGCCTTTGCCGACCTCAACGCTGAGCGCAGTCAGTACCTGGCCGCCGAACGCCTGAAAGGCAGCCTCGCTGAACTGGAGCGCAAGCAAGATGCTCGACTGACCCTGCGCGGCAAGCTGCTGTGCTGGCGGCCCATGATCGACGAGGCCCTGGGCCAGTGGCAGCAGCACTTCGAATCACGCCAGCAAGCCCTTCAGCACGAGCTGCAGCAGTGCGATGGCGAGCTGGACCGCTTGCGAGAGCAGGATCACCAGGCTGTGCGGGAGCAGAGCCAGTGGGAGCTGGAGCAGAAGCAACTGCGCCAGGAGCGCCAACAGCTGCAGGCATTGCAACAGCGATTCGCTCTAGTCGAAAGCCAGGCGGTTCTAGAGACGTGCCGCCGGGACGTGCAGGCCCAACGAGATGCTCTGGTGGTCCGCTTGAGCCAGGCGCAAGGCCGGCCACCGGCATCCATCGAACGCGAGCTCGCCCGCGTGGACAGAGAGTTGGCCCAGCTGACTCAGGAGATGCGCACCCAAGGCCGTAACCTCTACCAGCAGCTGGCAGGCACTTTGCCGCCCGATCAATTGGCGGCGCTGAACAAGGTGCTGGCCAGACCCGTGCTGACCTTAGGCGCCGAAGACTTCCAGCTCGATGGCCAGGCGCTCTCCAAGGCTTTGGGAGATGCCAATGGTGAGCATGCTGGCCTTCCGGGCCTGCAGCTGCGCGTCGCCGCCCTGCCTGAGCAGCACCAACAGCGCAGCCTGGCCGAGCTGGGCGAGCTGCTGCGGGATTTACAGCAACAGCAGGTGCAGCTCAAGGAACAGCTGGCGACGGCACAAGCGCTGGAACTCGTCCAACGCGAACGTGTTGGATTGGAACAGCAGTTAGTGCAGCTGGACGCCGAATTGCGGGACTACGGCCAGATGCAGGCCCTGCAAGACAGCGACGCTGAGCGGCAAGCACGACTTGTCACACTCGACCAGAAGCTCGCCGAGCTGGCCACCAGTTTGGCGCAATCAGCTGCCCGGTACCGGGCGCTGGATCAGCAGCGCCAACAGCGGCAGCAGGATCTGGAAACCCTGAAGCAGCAGCACCGCCAGATCGAGCAACGCCGCAACCAACGCATCGATCAGGAAGGCCCGTTCACCTGGCTGTCTGACTCACCCCACCACCCCTGGTTGGCGCAGCCGGAGTTCGCGCTGGACCAGCTGGCCGAGCGCCTGCAGACGTATCAGGCTGACTGCCGCCAATTGCTGGAACTGGACGACCAGATCCGCCGACTGATGGGCGAAATCCACACGGGCGGGCTCACCAAGTACCAGTTCGTCGGTGAGCCCGAGGCAGAAATCGCGCGCCTGGTGGAGTTCGCCCATCACTTGCCTCAGGAGGCTGAGGCCCTGGAAAAGAAGGTGCGGTCGGCGGTGGTGAATGTGGCCGCTTGCCTGCGCGAACTGCGCGATGGCTTGGCCGCCTTCAAACGCCGGATGCGCGAGTTCAACCGCAAGATCAGCGGGCGCCAGCTCTCCGATCTGGCGGTCTTCAAGATCGAACCCGAAGACGAAACCGCGCTCGTCGAGGCCATCGAGCTGCTCATCAGCACGGCTGCCACAGTCGGCAATGGCGAAACCTTCGAACTCTTCAACCAGCAGAGCGTGCTGGATGATGACCAGCTCAACCGTGCCAAAACCCTGCTCATCGAGGAAGGCAACGCCCGCCACGGTTTGCGCGTGGCCGACCTTTTCCGTCTGCGCTTCTGGGTGGGCAAGGCTGGTCGCGAGCCGGAAGCCTTCGATGACCTCGACAGCGCCGCCTCGAACGGGACGGTGCTGATGGCCAAGCTGGTGACGGGCTTGGCGATGCTGCACCTGATGCAGGATCAGCGGCGCCCGATCCAAGGCATTTGCTATTTGGACGAAGCCCTGGCGCTGGATGCGCGCAACCAGCGCAGTCTGATCGAGACCGCTGCCGAGTTCGGCTTCTCGCTGATCTTCGCCTCCCCGGCGCCGCTGACCACCGTGCGCTACTGCGTGCCCATTCATCATCGGCAGGGCAGCAACCAGATCAGCCGCTTCAGCTGGCAGATCATCGAACCCGTGGAGGCCTGATGACGGAGCAGGCCCTGCGCGCGGCGTTGCTCAAGCTGCAAGGCAAAAGCACCTTACCCACCAGCCAGTTCACCGCTGCACAGCGCATGGCTCTGGATCAATTTGCCCGGCGAACAGGTGCCGTGAACTGTCTGCGCCAAGGCCGAGGAGACGTGTACAGCGTTTGCGATCAGGCGGTGTTCGACGCTCACGTGACGCAGCTCTCCCCTCAGGTGGAGCCGTCAATCGCCGAACACCTGCCGCTGCGCGCACAGCACGTGGCCCATGCCCGCGACAGCAAGGCCCGGCGTCATCAACACGGCAGCTACTACCCGCTGCTCAAGGCGGTCGGCGACGCGGTCAGATGGCATGAGGCCGAAAGGGGCGTGGAGTTGGCACTGAGTGCTGCCACACGCGACTTCGGTGCGGCTTCACTCTCCATGCAGTCAGGTGACACCTGGCACTCCGAGCAAGCGCTCTGGCTCGTCGAGAACCAAGCCTTGTTTGATCGCACGGACTGGCTGCCCGAAGGCACGCAAGCCTCGCTGCTGTACTACGGCGGGCAGCTCGACGGCAGGCTACTGTCATGGCTGGGTCATCGGCCCCGTGCCAGCCAGGTGATTCTGTTTGCGGACTATGACGGCGTGGGCCTGAGCAACTTCGTGCGGCTTCAAGAGGTGCTGGGCGATGCTTGCGAGTTCTGGCTGATGCCGCAGTGGGAGAGCAAGCTGGCACGCTATGGCAGCGTCCAGCTATGGCGGGACACCTTGCGCCAGTTCACCACCGCCGTGGCGCAACTACCAGCGCCCGTGTGCGAGCTGACCGAGCAGATGCAACACCTGGGGATGGCACTGGAGCAGGAAGCGGTCTGGCTGCCCTCGTCCTAGTCGCGTTCGTTCGGCAGTTCAGCCAGGTTTGGCTTTGCCTGGACGGGGGAAGTCGTCTTCATCGAGACGCATCGTCTCGATCTTTAACGCCAATTGCGTGGGGCTCAACCCCCTGCGCATCGCACTGCGCAAGCTCACCTCCAAGATGCGCCAGCCCAACGAGTCGCCCTTCGTGAGCACAAAGTCCTGCCCAGGCGGCGCTCCAAGGCGTTGCATGAAGCCATGGGCCAGTTCACCAGTGGGAATCTCCTGCCCACCCTGCTCGGCGAGGCTCAAGAGCGCAGAAGCGGTCGCTTGCGGGTCTTGCGTGCGGATGCCCTCCAGCGCGACAGGCAGCACGATCATTCTGTCGGGGCTGACCATCGCGGCCAAATCGTACTGCGCAGTCGGGCCCGGCGTGAGAGACAGCCGAACCCATGCCTCGCCCCACTGCAGAAATCTTGTATGGGACATGCCAGGATGCTCATCGAGAAACAAGCATCGGGGCGCCACTGGCTCCTGAAGCAGGTTGAAAACGGTGCGCATGTGCGCCCATTCACCTTGATCGCTCCAGGTGTGCACCATGTCCGACCGAAGCTGCCCACCTTGGACACCCAGGTAGTAAAGCAACGCCGTCACGCGCGCCGCAGAGATGACCTGCGGTCTGCCTTTAAGCCATGCAGACAGGTTGGCCGCGCGAATGCCGGTGGCGTCAAACACCGCTGCCAACGTGAGGCCTCGCAGACGCAAGAGCGCACCGGCCAGTATGGGGAGTTGCTCGCTGCTCAAGGCAGACATGTCGGCCTCCAAAAGTATCACAGTAAATCACTATAACCAAGACCAACGCGGCAAGCGAACACTGGATCATCGCGCCTTACATTGTTATAGTAAGTTATAGTGAATCAAATGAGGCCGCCATGACTCGTCCTAACAGCCGTCGCCCCATGAGCCGCGCCGCCTATCAAGCTCGCCTGGCGGCTTTGAAAGCCGAGCACCCATGGCTGGCCAAGCAGGTGGTGGAGCCCGCCCCTGGCCACTTGGCGGTGCTGGCCCATTTCGTGGGCCAGTGCGAGCTGCTGATGAAGCCGGCCGACTACCGCCACCTGCAGCTGTTTTGCGCCACCAACCAGCGCGACAAGCTCAGCCTGCGGGTGGAACTGGTGGGCGCCAGCATCAACAGAGACAGGGCTTTGTTGGATCTGATTGAGGCCGCCCGACATGCCGCCCAACAACATTGCCCGGTTTGCTCGGCGCCCGTGATTGGCGGCGATGCGAATGCAGGCCAGGGAGTCCGCTGCAAGCAGCACGAGGCCACCATCGGGCTCTTCGCCGAAGACCTCAAACGAAATCACAAACTGGCGGTAGCTGCAGGGCTGCTGCCGGCCGCCACCAAGACCGAGAAGTCGGTGCGTGGCGAGCCGCTCGATCCGTCCATCGACGATGCCGTGCAGGCGCTGGTGCAGTCGCTGCCCGACATGAAGCCATCGGCAGCGGCACCGGATCAGCCCGCCCCGCAGGCACCTCGGGCAACACCCCAAATCGCGTTTCTGGACGCCGCAGGCCTGCGTAGCTTTGTCGAACGCCATCGCGCCAAGCCCGACGAGAAGGGCAAGCGGTCGCAGTACATCGCCGAACGCATCCGGGCTGCTGGCCACGAACGCCGCAAGCTGGGTGAGCTGCCCGATGACTGGACAGAACTGATCGAAGACTTCCAGCGCGACTTTCCCAACTTCGCGGAACTGGCCGAGGTACTGCACGACCACTTCGCCCTGCATGCGATGGGCGACGGCCGTGTCGCATGGTCGCCTATCCTGCTGGTCGGCCCTGCCGGGATTGGCAAGACAGAGGCCGCCCGCTGGTTGGCTGCGCGGCTGAGCCTTCCCTTCCGTGTGATCGACATGGCCAGCACCCAGTCCAGCTCGCCGCTGGCCGGGTCGGAATCGTTCTGGTCGAACTCGGAGCCTGGCGTGGTGTTTGAGCTACTGGCCTACCAGCCGCTGGCCAATCCGGTGATCGTGCTGGATGAGCTCGACAAGACAGACCAGCAACGTCAGTACGACCCACTCGCGGCGCTCTACACCCTGCTGGAACCTCGCAGCGCACGCGACTTCGTCGACCTCTCGATCCGCGACTTCGCTATCGACGCCAGCCACGTGAACTGGATCGCCACGGCCAACAGCATCGAGAGCATCCCAGCACCGCTGCTGTCACGCATGACGGTGCTGCACGTGCAGGCCCCTACGCCAGCGCAGGTGGCTCACATCGCCCAACAAATGTACGGCCGCATGCGGGCAGAGAGCCCCTGGGGATCGGTCTTTGCGCCGAAGCTGGATGAACAGGTGGTGGAGGAGCTGAAGCGCCTGCCGCCGAGAAGCTTGGGGTTCGCACTGAA
>OCVR010003963.1_pt1 | contig 10100 bp, 8 predicted proteins | sample 1539091 | NCBI WGS metagenome assembly OCVR01 (sample SAMEA3355530, study PRJEB22509) | marine metagenome | biome: marine; feature: coastal ocean; material: water | place: USA | collected 2010-08-07 | depth 16 m | reverse complement strand
CCCGCTCACACCCAGCCACCATTCGAGTAACAGCGCCAACGGCAGAAACACAAGCAATGCGCGGCATACTGAAACCAATACCCCCGGCAGCGGGAAGCCCATACCGTTAAACCCGGCGCACACTGACATCACCATGCCATAGCCAGCGTAGCTGAGAGCCATGATTCGCAGATACGTAACAGCAACCTCGCGAATTTCAGTGGTCTCACTAAACAACGATGCCAGCGTCGGCGCTAGAAAGTACAGCACCACCGACATACCCAAGCCATAGCTGAGACAAAACTTCGCAATCATTTTTCGGGCTTCCAGCATCCGGCCAAGTTCGCCAGCCGCAAAGTTCTGCCCCATAAACGGACTGGTTACCGCCGACATCGCATAGAACGGAATCAATACCAGCGGTTCAATCCGGATACCCACGCCAAAACCGGCAACAGCAACAACACCATAGCCCGCAATCATCGCAACTATAATACTGTTGGCAATCGGCACCACCGTATTCGTCAACATGGCAGGAGCACCGATGCGCAACATCTCGAGCCAGGATGCACCGATAACTGCGAAGCTGGCAAAAGGCGTAGCGAATACCCGCAGCTTAAAATGCAGGTAAGCGATAGTGCCCGTCATAACTATAATATTGGACGTAAGTGTTGCCAAAGCAGCCCCCGCTATTTCAAGGCGGGGAAAGCCAAATAGTCCAAAGATCATAATAGGATCGAGGACGACATTAACCAATGCCGCCAGAGTAATGATCTTGCCTTCGAGCATTGAATTACCGCGCGCGCGCATCGAAGCCAGGCAAATCCAGCACACCGCATTTATGGGTGCAGACCAATACCAGATACTCATAAAATCGGTAATCAACGGCATCAAGTTATCGGTAGCGCCGAGCGCGCGGAACAGCGGATCGATGGTGAACAGCCCAACTGCAACTACGACCAACATCACAATAGCGGCAAGCATCACAGTATCTGTAGTCTGTCGGCGAACCATTAGCTGGTCTTTCCGTCCGGCCGCGCGCGATATAACAGACGCTGCGCCCGCCTCAAAACCAATAATGACGCTCGTTAGCAACCACAGCACCGGGAAACAAAATGCGATAGCTGCCAGCGGCATATCGCCAAGGCGTGAGATAAAAAATAGATCTACCGCATCAAAGGAGATAATAGCTACCAGCCCGAATGCCATTGGCAGCGCCTGCCGACGCAGATGCTGCGGCACCGAGCCTGTGGTGAGATCTGTAGCCAAAATGCAAGCTCCAATGACAATCGAACGAAGCCGCTATTCTGCCAGAATTGCTGAAGCGGCAACGAGAATTAAAGTCGCAGAGTAGCGCGCAGCCACCACCCAAACAGCATATCCGCACCGTGACGAGAGAAGACTGCCGCGCTTGTTTACATGTAATGACGCATTACAATCAGTGTCTGACGAAACCGAAATATCGTCTATGCTGTGGGAACAGCCACTCCGGAGCAGACTATGAACATTAACAACTGGTATGCCGCCTGCATCGCTGGAGAACTCAGCGATAAGCCCCAACAAGTAACCATACTGGGTGCTGACCTTGTGTTTTTTCGCGATGATACCGGGGCTGCTTATTGCCTGAGTGACCTGTGCATCCATCGCGGTGCCTCGCTGTCTATCGGCGAATGCAAAAATGGCACCATCGTGTGCCCGCAACATGGCTGGAACTACAATAGTGAGGGTAAGTGCACGCTGATTCCAGCAGGCAGCAAAAACCCGGCTAAACCACCAAAACGCGCGCGCGTGCCGTCCTATCCGGTGCAAGAAAAATACGGCCTGTTGTTTGTGTTCTTGGGCGATATGGCTGAAGACGAGCGTCCTGAAATTCCCGACATCATGCCGGAGTACGATACCGGCGACTGGCATATCGGCATCATTCCGCGCAGCAAAGACATTAGCTATATGCGCATGCACGAAAACTACAATGACCCCTGTCATGTGCATTACGTCCATGAATTCGCTGCCTGGTTACCGAAAGGCGTAACCATCATCGATCATGAAAATGCAGACACCCATGTAAAAGCCTTTCATGCATCCTGGAATGCTAAGGGGCAGTATAGTGAACACATTGGGCTCATGATGGAGTACAACGTCATCAGCTCCGTATCACGCAACACCAACTATCAGCCAGACTATCCGTATCAAATTGTCACGGCCTATGTCACACCAGTTGATGAATTAAACAGCCAGATATTTATGATTATATTGATGGCTAAAGAAACCACAAAAACCTTCGGACTCGATGGCAAAGAATTAAGAGGAGTTGGTGCCGAAGAACACCAAATGCTGGTGGACATGACCCGCGACCAAGTGATGGATGAAGACTATACCGTGCTAAAAACCACCAGGCCCCGCCTCTCAGCACAGTTTACCGAAGAACTATTGGTCGAAACCGACCGCACTCTTGCTCAGGTGAGAAAAATTACTCAGGAGTATGCTGTTAAAGCCGGCGAAATCGACACCGTCGCCTTAGCTGCCTTGGCAAATAACCATATCCATGTCATTCCATGCCCTGGCCACAAAGCCGATCCGAAAAACTGGGTACACAAAACAGTGCCATTGAAAAATAGCGGGATCAGAGACGAACTGAAAGCCGTTAGCTAGCAACTACAGCCACTACTGAAATACTATTTTCAACGGTATACGCAGACAATGAGAAAACTGCTCGCCCTATTAAGCACTACGCTGTTTCTGTTATTCGCAACGGCAGTGATTTACCTCATCACCTTGCCAAAGTCAGCAGCACCTTCGACAGAAACCATCGAAGTCAATCCTGAGCGGCTCGCTCGCGGTGATTACCTGTTTAATGCTGTACTCGGCTGCCCTGTGTGCCATTCCGAGCGGGACTATTCAAAATTTGGTGGTCCTCCGGTGGCACCATTTGGTGGAGGTCGTGTTTGTGCCGAAACTGGCAAGCCGCTGCCCGGTCTTGCTGAGTCCGGCGGACTGCCCGGCACAATTTGCTTTCGCAATATCACGCCACATGAAACAGGCATTTCAGACTGGTCCGATGGTGAAGTGCTTCGCGCAGTGCGTGAAGGTATCGGCAAAGATGACCAAGCTCTGTTCCCTATCATGCCGTATTTTATTTACCGGAATTTATCAGACGAAGATGCCCGTTCGGCAGTGGCGTATGTGCGTTCGCTTGAACCGATCGACCATTCCCTGCCCGATACGGCGATCAACTTTCCGGTGAACTGGGTAATAAGGCTGGTGCCGGAGCCGCTAAACAGTCCCGTTCCCCACCCGGACATGAGCAACCCTATAGCCTACGGCAAGTACCTCTCTACGGTGGCCCGCTGTTCCTTTTGCCACTCACCGCGGGACTCACGCAGTCGCCAAGCCATAGAGGGGCTAGAACTTGCCGGCGGCGTCGAGTTTCAGGGACGTAATGGACTGATGTACTCTACGAACCTAACAACACATGACGAAGGTTTAGGCGAAATGAGTGAGGCGGAGTTTATCGCTCTGTTCAGGCGCACCACCGACCCTTCTGCCACAGACATCAACCTAATGCCGTGGACTTACTACGGTAATATGTCGGACGCGGACCTCGGAGCGATCTTTGCTTATCTTCAGTCCGTACCAGCGGTCCGCTATTCACCCTAGCAACATGATAACGACCGGCTTTAGAATTCGTTCATTCTCCGGTTATTTAGCAGTAATTTGTCTGCTATGGTTCAGCCAACCAAGGGGAACCACTTGAACAGCGCTCAACAGAAAAAACTGCCGGTATCGGCCTACTTCGGCTATGGCGCCGGTCAGGTAGGCGGACAGATACTCCGTGACACACCTGCACTGATCCTGCCCATCTATATGACCACTGTACTGGGCCTAGACCCAGCCATCGGTGCGCTGGTTATTTTGATCGCTAAAATCTGGGTGGTGATTGCCGACCCCATTGCAGGCGTGATCTCTGATAAAACCAATACCCGCTGGGGGCGACGCCGACCGTTTATTCTAGCTGGCGGCCTGCTAGCGGCTATAAGCTTTTTGTTGCTGTTCTTTGTACCGGATATTAAAGATCAGGCGCTGTTTATTTACATGACCGCCATCTATCTACTGTTAAATACCGGGTTCTCTATGTTCTCGGTACCCTATCTGACTATGGCGTCTGAAATGTCGGACGATGCGGATGAACGCACCACCATTTTATCGTTCAGGAACGGTGCCCTCGCAGTGGGCTTATTAATAGGTGGAGCTTTAGCGCCCGAGATTATCAGCCGGGCGATACAGGACTACGGGCAGACCGCACAACAAGCCTATGAATGGATGGCACTGGCACTCGGAAGCGTCATCATGCTTTCCACGCTGTGGGTATTTTTTGGTACACGTGGCTCGCGTGGTAAACCTGCGGATGAAGCTACCCTGCCGTTGCTGGAGCAAATTAAAACCGCGTGGGCGAATAAGCCGTTCGTAACGCTCATCACCGCCAATATCGTGCAATACATCAGCGCGGGCATCGGTTACGCCGGCGGCCTGTTCTTCTTTGCCTATGCAATGGGGTTTGGCGCACAATCATTCAGCGTTATTGCCATCTGGATTGTGGTTATTTGCTTCTCATCTATTGGCTCTATGCCCATACTGGTTTGGGCCTCAAAGCGCTGGGGAAAAATGCCGGTGTATAAATGGTGCTTATTTCTATACGCTATTTGTATCCAGTTCTACTGGCTGGCAGACAAAGACACCATGTGGATCGTCTGGTTAATTGCAGGTGGTATCGGGCTGTTCAATGGCGGCTTTATTCTGATGTCGTTCTCGGTGCTTACCGACACTATCAATTTTGATCGCATTAGGTCTGGAATCAGTCGTGAAGGCGCACTGTCATCCGTTTACTCTGCCGTAGACAAGGTCGGCAATGCCCTTGGCTCTGCCATCTTCCTCGTGTTTCTCTCATTCATCGGCTTTGTTGAATCGAGTGATGGCAGCATGGCGCCACAAAGTGCCTCGGTGAATACTTGGATTGCGTTTGCCTACATTCTGGTGCCGGCCATACTGCACTTAAGCAGTATCCTGATACTCAATCGCTACAAGCTGGAAGACTATAAAATCAGACCGAGTAAGGTAGACACGGTGGGTTAGAACCTACGATGAAAACGTGACACAACCTCTCGGTCATCCGCTTCGTACCTAAAATCCTTATCGCTCAGAAACAAATCAACGATGCCGGCCCCACCCTTACCTGAAACCTTCACCCGCAGTTCGCTCCGACTGTTCAGGTAGATATTGTCCATACGCATGCGTATAGGCTCTGCCCGCTGCTTGTACAGTTCCGTAGATTCTGCAGCAATATCAGGCTTCCATGGCATAATTCGAGCCATCTAATCAATCGGCAATCGTACGCTAGCGGCTGCCCAAGAGGAGAACAGCATGATCTTACTAACCGGAGCTACCGGCAAAACAGGTGGCGCAGTAGCAGAATCACTCGCAAAACTAGGCGTACCTTTTCGCGCCATTGTTAGAGATCAAAATAAGGCCGCAGGGCTAAAGAGTCTGGGTGCCGAACTCGCTGTAGGTGACCTTTCTGACAGAGCCTTTCTTGACCAGGCACTAGAAGGCATAACCAAGGCCTTTCTTGTACTGCCGAACGTAGAAGATCAAGAAGCGATGGAAGCGCAGTTTGTAGATGCCTGCGCGGCAAAAGGCGATATCCATCTGGCATATCTGTCATCAATGGAATCAATTCCTGGTTGCACCACCACCGTCACCAAAATGCATGTCCGGATCGAAGAACACATTCGCAAATCCGGTCTCAGCTACACCATGATTCGTCCAACCTTCTTCATGCAGTTGTTTATTGGTTCAGCAGCTAAGATCAAAGAAACCGGCAACATCGTCATGCCAACCGCTGATGGCACCGTTGTTCCCACCGACATCCGTGACGTAGGCGATGTCATCGCCAAAGTACTCACCGAAGACGGTCACGAAGGCCAAAGCTATGACATCACCGGCCCTGAGTTGCTTACTCTGGGCGAAGTCGCAGCAAGGTTCAGCAAAGTGCTCGGCAAAGAGATTAAGCATATCAGTCCGCCCATGAGTGCCTACTCAGACGTACTGCGTAAAGTAGGCTTTCCGGAATGGAGAGTTGAAGCAGTGACAGGTGAGCTCGGCGGTATCGCTGCTGGCATGATTGATCATAAGACTGATCTAATGGATGAAATGCTGGGTCGGCCAACACGCAAAATTGATGATTTTGTTGCCGACTATGCACACCTATTTAAGTAGGTGCTAACCCACAAAAAAGGGTCGGAGGTTTGTATAAGCCTCCGACCCTTTTTGTATCTGAGATTATGTCCCGGCCTACGCTAACGTGTCGCCAAGCGGGCCTTGCTGCTTTCGGGTTATCACCCAATAACTCACAACCGCCAAAGCCCCGACAGTCACCAGCATGTTAAACGTCAGAAACATCGGCACTGAGATGGCCAGCGCCATATTTCGAGCAACATTAACGACGGTATGCCAGATAGCCGCCATCAAAATACTTTGGGTTTTATCGTGGATCAGCGTGAGCCATATCGTGGCCGACAAGATGCCCAAGCCGAAGCCCATAAACTGCACAATGCCAAATTCCGGGCGTGACAAGAACTGTGGTAGATGCCAGAACATCCAGAACGGGAACAGCACTAAAGATGCCAAGAGTGGGCCGCGTGACTTTCGCAGCCAGGGAATAGCAAAACCCCGCCAACCGGGTTCCTCACCAAACCCCTGAACCATGCCACCGACAACAACTAATTCGAACAGCCCAATAGCGGTGAGGTAATGCAATGATTTTTCGGTAACAAACTGCGGCTGCTGCCCGGTACTTACCCATGAAATGGCAACCGCTATAACCAACAGTAAGAATGGGCTCAGGCAACTGAACAGCAGCCAGACCTTAGGCACTCGCCAGTGCAGCATTCCACGAAGAATCTTCGTCACGCCCGCCGCACCGCGCAGAGCCTTCATAACCAACAGCGCGGCAACCAGCGGCCCGAAGGCTGCGAGCATTTCTGCAGCGTGCGGCACATCCACATCAATGAGCCCACGACTCGACAGTGCCAATGGCACGGTTAAGCTCCAGGTAAGCGCATAGGCCAGCAGCACATAACTAAGGAACGGGTAACGCTGTATCAAACTCGGGATCATAAGGGAGCCTATGCAGCAGGCTTAGGCGGGATACGCACCTGAGACTCGACAAACCCGCTCAGCTGGCTAACAAGGTCACGCCACTCGGACAATCGCGGGTGACCGCTGTAATCGAATTTATTGCCGAGGCTGGTCATTAGGTAGGCAGCGATCGCGAAGTCAGCGATGGATAAGTCGCCAACAATAAAATCTTTATCTTTAAGCTGGACCTCAAGCACGTCGAACAATGGATTAATCGCAGCCATGTCAGTCTCATCACCGGTTTTAAACCGGCCAATTAATGGCATTAAATGGCAACTCTGCCAGTGCAGCCAGCGATCAACATTAGCCCTGCCGCGAATATCTTCGGGCAGCGAATTGGTTTGTGGAAACTTCAGTGCCAGATAACTTAAAATCGCATTGGATTCCCACAGACTGAAATCGCCATCCACCAGCACGGGCACCTTGCCCATTGGGTTAAGCGCACGAAATTCGTCAGTAGATGTCTCTTTCTTCGCGAAATTGACCTGATGAATTTCTACCGGCAAATCGAAGTGTTTAATAAAGGCGACAACCTTACGGTTGTTCGGAGTAATTGCGAACGTATGCAGTAACATAGAAGGGCTCGGCAGAAAAATAATTTTTGTGGTGCTTCTAGTATGCCCTATTGTGCATAAAACCACAGGACGTTGCCGTTGATATCACGACTCCTGCCTCGTGGCTCGCCCCAACAAAAAGCTAGGCAACACACCCCCCCTCCAATCAAGCAAATGGGGCAATCAGGCCAGCTACTGAATAAGCTCTCCATCCCACTGAACTGTGGTGCCGGTAAGCTCTATAGGGAACTCATCCATCACCTTAATCATGCCGGCAACGCTTTCCTCAATGGGTATAGCATTGGTGCCACCCGCATCGGTTTCGCCATGAGTTAGCACGCGGCCCGGCAATAAAGTAACGACGCGCAGCCCCTGACGTGTCCAACGCAGCGCGATCTCTAACTGCATGGCGTCCAATGATGCCTTACTGGTTTTGTACAGTGAAAACCCGGGCACCGGTATACCGCGCTTACCTTTACCGGTAGTCAGAGCAGCCATCAGTTTGTGATCACTCTTCTTAACATTGGGGTAAAAGGCTTCTGAAACCTTCAGCGGACCCATTACGTTGATTCGATAGGTACGGATAAACTCATCGTAATCGATAGTACCGACCATCTGCGATTTCTCGGGGCCTTTCATCAAGCCTGCATTATTCAGCAATACATCAATCGGCTGATCTTTGTATTTAGCGGCCAGCGCATCAATACCCTCGTGGTCTAGCAGGTCAAGGCGCTCAACAACGACATTAGGATGATCTGCCGCGTAGGCATTTAACTCTTCGGCAGAATCCGGGTTACGGGTGGTCGCAATAACCAACCAGCCGAGGTCGGAATACTGTTTTACAAACTCGAAACCAATGCCGCGATTGGAGCCGGTAATAAGCACAGCATTCTGCGCCTTCGCACCCGTTTCGCCTTGGGCAAATATCGGTGCCGTTATAAGCATAGCCATTGCGGCTAGGAGTACTCGTCTAAATAAAATCATAACCATCTCCAAAAATCAGCCATAGAGAAGCACAATAACTGTGCTCCCGCCAACGTTACTCTCGGCCTTCAAATACTTCGGCCCAATAGGTGTTGCCCTGAGAAAACCTAGCAGGCCAACGCGCACCTACACGGGGGTTAAACATGAGCACCAGTCCAAAACACTCCGTCAAGTCGCCATCCACGCCTGGTACATCGCTGAAGTTGTAGCACATACGATCTTTCTCTCCATTCTCTCCTTCGGTGCGCCATTTACCACCGATGCCTTCCACACTATCAATGGTGTTGTCAGGGTTAAAACGAGCATTCACAATTACGACTTCGCCATTAACCTTAATTTCATAACGCATCGTGTTATTAAACAGGAATGTCCAGTAGTCGGGATGTGCATCACCCTCCAAAGGATGGGGCCGATCTTCGATGAACGTAACATCGACCTTAAAGTCATCGAAGCCTTTCACCGGTGTAATGACTTCAGCGACCTCACCGAAGACCATATTTGCGTCAACCTTCGGCCGCACACAATGCATCCATTCATAGGGGTGAACACCGATACGCTGAATAGCAAAACAGAAGTGGCGCTTGTCGCGCATGCGCCAGATGCCGGTAAGGCCGCGGTTGTTGCCGGTTATGGTGCCATCGTCATTGAAATACGCGACGAAGCTATAGCTGCCGTCTTCATAAGGGATGGTAAACTTTACTGTATTGTTCATATACAGCGCCCAGAACTCGGGGCTGCTGCTCTGCAACTCGGCATCCAGCCCACCGGTTACAAGAGTTGCGGTTTTCGCCTCATCCCAATCCACAGAACCGCTGCTGCGAAGCACGTAAGCGGTTAAAGGCAGAACCTTATCCGCTGGAATATTAACGGCCGGCATTGCATTACCCGGCACTACAGCGCCCGGGTCCTGCACGTAGGCGGCGAACAGCTCCGGGGTCCAGTTACGCGACTCATTCTTCAATGCATCTGAATAGGCGAACCCAGGCTTAGTGCCCACCTGACGCTTAAATAGCTCGTGCAGGTTAGGGCCTGATATCTCAGCCTGGCCTTCCCCAGCAGTATGGCAAAAGGCACAGTATTGTTGCCAGGTTTGCTCGCCTGCAGTCATGTCGGCGTCTTTTAACGCCTGTTCGGAATAATCATCTGCATGTGACGTTAGTGTAAAAAAAACCAACGCAAAACCAACACTAAGCGCCATTATCAATTTGTTCATATTATGCGTTCCATTAAACCCAATTCAAACATGGTCCATTGTTGCAACAATAAGGGCCCCGCAGAGTATGAATGGCCCGAAAGTCTGCCAGATGGACTGCCTGCAGGCACGAGCTTGCTGCCCCGGTCTGCTTCAATGGATGCGAAACCAGACCAATAGGCAGTCAGCTTTTCCGCAGGGCT
>OCVR010003951.1_pt1 | contig 10124 bp, 5 predicted proteins | sample 1539091 | NCBI WGS metagenome assembly OCVR01 (sample SAMEA3355530, study PRJEB22509) | marine metagenome | biome: marine; feature: coastal ocean; material: water | place: USA | collected 2010-08-07 | depth 16 m | reverse complement strand
TGCAAATCAATCATCTGAAGATAAGAGAGAGATGATTTTGTCTTTTCAAAAATAATATTGAAATTAAGAAAATCTAGAGTAGACTTAACTTAGTACTTTTTGATACTGAAGTTAAAACAAATTAAATCATACGACTTTCTTTTTGCAACAAAAAAGTTTTTGTTGTCCTTGTAAGCTGTTTAATTTTAACTAATAAGAGTGGAGAGATCCAAGACCACTATAAAATCGAGGATTTGACAAGGTGAGGGGCATCGAAACGACACCTTAAAAAGCGTAGGAGAAGAAATGACTTTAAATGTTAAGAAAAATGAATCGACATACGATAATCTAAAAGCATTTTTGCAGCCGCAAATTGTGACATTTTTTGTTATTTTATTTGCTACCTTTATTAATGGACCGTCTTATCCTTTTATTGGAAACCTGATTTGGCTTCCATTAGGGTCCATATCATTGTGTTTCTTATTGTTTGACTATAAAGTTGTTCTAGCAGCATTATTGGCAACACATTTTGCAGATGTTTGGTTTCACTCTGCGCCGATGATGATGACGCAAGATACAATAGTTCAACATATTGCAGCTGTGATTGCGCCAATAATTGCCATTGCTAGTATGAGATTCTTTAAATTATCAAATTTTTTTGATGGGGGTAAGGTAGTTTTTCAGCACCTGCTTTTCTTAGCAATTCTTACTGCTTTATTTAATACCATTAGCTCTTTCTTTATAAATTCATATATCGCATCCAAAGACGCAGCCATGGAGCAAATCAACGCGACAGTGTTTATAAAAAATTATTTAATCGGAGACCTATTAGGTTGCTTAGTCGTATTATTTTTTGCAGCACTCATAGTTGTTCCAGCTATTAAGTATTTTTCGCCCAAAAGTGTACCAATAAATTAGCTTATTAGACTCTTTTTCATCTCATCATTTTTTTGATTTAATCACACTAAGCGATTGCACTGAGTAGCTTACTTATCTTACTAATTCTTGACATGTCGGGCTCCATAGATTCATTAATAACGATAGTATTTTGATTTTTTAATTGATACTGGGTTGGTTGCGTTTGGATAAGGTTAATAATTTTGGATGCATCGATACTATTCTTTTCATTTAAAGTAATTTCAGCTTTATCATCGTAAATATTAATTTTCAAAACACCGATATCATTTGAGTAGTTTTTTAATGAGGAGGATTCGAATAAGTTACTTGTTGAGTCTGGAAGAAGACCAAAACGGTCTATCATTTCAATCTTAAGATCTTTCAATTCTTCCTCATTATTCGCACTAGCAATTCTCTTATAGAGGATTAATCGTTCATGAACATCTGGAAGGTAGGTGTCTGGAATAATACAAGCAATACCAGGATTAATCTCAACTTCTTCAGTAAGTGCTTCTTTAATATCTAACTGGGTATTATTCTTTATGGCATGGATCGTTCGTTTTAATAAGTCATGGTAAAGATTAAAGCCAATTTCAGAAATTTTTCCACTTTGATTTTCTCCCAATAAATCACCAGCCCCTCTAATTTCTAAATCATGATTAGCCAACATAAAGCCAGCACCAAGTTCTTCCAGTGAGGCAATGGCATCAAGTCGCTTTTTGGCATTTTGAGTAATAGATTGATGAGACTTTATGACAAGATAGGCATATGCTTTATGATGTGAACGTCCAACTCGGCCTCGTAATTGATGAAGCTGAGCAAGACCAAAATTTTGTGCATTATTAATGATAATGGTGTTGGCACTTGGGATGTCAATCCCCGTTTCAATAATTGTTGTACATACTAGTACTTGGAACCGTTGATGATAAAAATCAGTCATTATTTGTTCAAGTTCCTTGCTTGGCATTTGGCCATGAGCGATTCGAATCTTTAAATTTGGCATAAGTGCTTTAAATGACTCTGCCATGTTATCGATGGTATCGATTTCATTGTGAACAACAAAAATTTGACCCCCTCTATGAAGCTCTCTAGAGCATGCTTCAATAATTGTGTTGTCATCCCATAGATCTACAAAAGTCTGTATCGCAGTTCTTTTTGCAGGGGGAGATGCAATAATCGAAAGCTCTCTTAAAGAGCCAAGGGCCATATTAAGAGAGCGAGGAATAGGGGTTGCAGTCATCGTTAATATATCACTTTGACCACGAATTTTTTTTAATGATTCTTTTTGTTTCACCCCGAATCGATGCTCTTCATCAATAATAATTAGCCCTAATTTTTGATATTTAATGTCACCCTGAATAAGTTTGTGCGTACCTATGACAATATCAATTTTTCCTTCTTTGAGTTCCATCTTGATTTGTTTTTGTTCCTTCATATCCTGGAATCTAGATAGAGATTTAATAACAATAGGGAATTTAGAAAATCGATCATTAAAGGTTTGGTAATGCTGATTAGCCAATAAGGTTGTAGGAACAAGAATAGCAACTTGCTTTCCGGATTCAACTGCTAGAAAAGCTGCCCTCATTGCAATTTCAGTTTTACCAAACCCTACATCACCACATACTAAGCGGTCCATCGGTCTATCAGACTGCATATCTAAGAGAACATCATTCATCGTTTTAAGTTGGTCAGGTGTTTCTTCAAATTTAAAACTTGAGACAAAAGAACTATAGGAATCATTGGGAGCAGGATAAGAAAATCCTTTTTGAGATTGTCTCTTAGCATAGATTTCTAATAGCTCGGCTGCCACATCATAGAGTGCTTCAGCTGCTTTTCTTTTTGCTTTAGTCCATTGCTGACTTCCTAGTTTATGAAGAGGCGCATGATCAGAGCTCGCACCAGAATATCTTGAGATCAAATTAAGGTTCGTAATGGGAACCATTAGCTTTGAGCCATTTGCATATTCAAGTGAGAGAAAGTCTTGCTGATTTTCATCAAAGCTTCGACTTTCAAGTCCAAGGTAACGACCAATTCCATAATGCTCATGAACAACCGGGTCCCCAAGCTGGATTTCAACTAAGCTTTTGATTGCTTCATCGAAATCTTTATGTTTTGCTCGTCTCCTCCGTTGCTGTTTAATAGCATCCTTGCCGAATAAGTTATTTTCAGAAATGATTGCTATTTTTTCAAATACAACCCCCTCGTTTAGTCTTGCACTTGTAATACAGAGCTTTGAGCTTTGATTAATAAAGTCAATCCAATCAGAGCACTGAGTAGGTTTAAGGCCATAGGAGGATAACAAATCTACTAAAACGCTTTGCCTTCCATCCGATTCACATACAATTAAAACCCTTCCCCTGAAGCTTTCAATGAATTTGATTAATTTGTTAAGTGGTTTCTTTGCCTGAGCTTCAATTTTGAGAGGCGGTAGTATTGAGGATGAAAAATTCAGACCTGTATTTTGCTGTATTTTTGAAGTCTGTATTTGTATCTGTTTTTTGTCATTAAGAGCACTAAAAAAATCGCTACTATCTAAGAAAACTTTATTGATTGGAAGGGGGAGTCTTTCCAGTGAGTTTTGACAATATTCAAATCGCTCCAATAATTCATTGCTTTGAGTTTTCAACAATTCACCCAGTCCTTTTTGATAGACAATTGAAGAGATATTGGGGATGTAATCAAACAAAGTATCAGTTCTATCAAAGAATAATGGTAAATAGAATTCAATTCCCCCAGGGTATCGACCTTCACTGACTTCTGTATATATAAAGCCATCAGTACTCCCAAATTCAGACAGATAGTTTTTCTTAAATATATTAATACTTTGATTGTCCGAAGCAAATTCTCTTGCGGGCAAAAGGTAAACTTCTTCAATAACGTCAATAGATCTTTGCGTGGATGGATCGAAGGAGCGTATAGAATCAATCTCATTATCAAAAAGATCAATTCTGTATGGATTAGCAGCACCCATCGGATATAGGTCAATTAGCGCACCCTTTAAGGAAAACTCACCAGGCTCCATTACCGTTGTTACCCTTCTGTATCCAATCTTAATTAAGCTTTCGGTAAATGAATCAATTTCAAGGTTCTGTCGAGTTTTTAAATTAAGGCTGTACTTATTAATGTAATCCTTTGGACACAATCTTTGTGAAAGCGTTTCAACTGTTGTAACAACAATTGCAGTCTCGATAGATGATAATTTTGATAGGGTGTGAATCCTTGAAGAAACAATATCAGGGTGCGGAGAGAAGTGATCAAAAGCTAAAACTTCCCAGCTAGAAAAATCTAAAATTTTTATAGATTTCTTAAAAAATAAAAGTGCTTTTTTAATTTCATCATGATGCGCAATATCTCTCGCAATATAAAGAACGACGCCTTTATTTGATTCTGCAAACTCTGTGAGCGCAAGTGCTTCTGAAGATCCAAATAAAGACCCCCAATAATTTTTTTTTAAGTCAGACGAAAACGACCCAGATTCTTGCGGATAGACAATACTCATAGGACGTGAACATTTTCCTTGGCGAGCATATTTATTAATTGAATTGTTGGTAAACCAATAAGGCTATTAGGGTCATCACCCTCCATGCTGTTGAATAATGCAATACCAAGTCCTTCAGATTTAAAACTACCAGCACAGTGAAGGGTGTCCTCTCTAGATAAGTAATTTAAGATTTGATTATCTGAAAGCATTTTAAATTTAACTTTGTAATATTCAACATGAAGTTGTATTTTTTTAGTATCAGTATTCATGAGAGCTAACCCCGTAAGAAAGTTCACGCTTTTTCCAGAGCTTTTTTTTAATTGCAAGAAGGCTTTTTCATGAGTACCTGGCTTTGTTAGAATTTCATCTTCAACGTTTTCTCCAGACTCTAAAGTGGCAACTTGATCCGAAGCAATAATAAGCCCAGAGTGAGTTTTGGAAACTTCTACAGCTTTTTGTTTAGACAGCCGGCTAACCAAATCAAATGGAGATTCACTGTCTTTTCTCATTTCATCAATCTCTGGAGCGACTACATCGAAAGGTAAACCTAGCTTATCTAGAATAGCTTTTCTGAATGGAGATGATGAGGCTAGAATGAGTGACACTATGAGTTTAAAAATTGTAAAATAATCTAATATTTTACTTCAATCAGGCTTAATTAATGCGCTTATCAATAGTAGTGGCAATGGACAACAATGGACTGATTGGTAAAGATAATCAACTGCCCTGGCACCTTCCTGCAGACTTAGCTTATTTTAAAAAAATCACAACGGGTAAATCTATACTGATGGGTAGAAAGACCTATGATTCAATTGGAAGGCCATTGCCAAATCGAAGAAATATAGTCATTACTCGTAATACAAAAATATTGATACCTGAATGTGAAGTAGTCTCTTCAATTGATGAGGCACTTTTATTAACTCAGAATGAAGAAGAGGTTATGGTGATTGGTGGAGCAAGCTTGTGTGAACAATTACTTCCTAAGGTGAATCGCCTATACATTACTAAGATCGATGCTGAGTTTGAAGGTGATATATATTTTCCAAAATATGATGCTCCAAGATGGCGTCAAGTTAGTTCTGAGTCACATCCAAAGGATATTTCAAATATCTACCCGTATCAGTTTATTGTTTTAGAGAGAATTTCTTGAAAAAGATAATTATTTTAAGTTTAGGTATCCTATTTTTATCGGGATGTGTTTTTACCAAAGTGGTGACTGTTCCTATGAGAGTTACAGGGGCAGTTATTTCAGTAATACCAGTTATTGGTGATGGGGTCGATAGTGTTTTAGGTGCTAGTGCCGATGTAATCGACGCGATACCTATTTAAATTGCCTTTAAGTGTTGTTTGTCTTGGGCGGCAAGAACCTCTTTTAAAGCTTTTGGCATGACCTTGACAAAATGAACTATTTCTTTATCCCAGTTATTCAGTATCTGGTCAGCGATTTTTGAGCCTGTATAGCGGTAATGCTTCTTTGTTAGTTCAAATAGCTCTGAGACAGATTCTTTATCCATTGGGTCAAAATCAATCATTGAAGCATTAGCTCTCCCTTCAAGTGTGTTCTTAGGGTTATAAACATAAGCCATACCTCCACTCATGCCTGCTCCAAAGTTTCGACCAACTTCTCCTAGAATGACCGCTCTTCCTCCAGTCATATATTCACAGCCATGATCACCAATACCCTCAACAACAGCAACTAAGCCGGAGTTTCGAACGCAGAAGCGCTCAGCAACTTGACCAGAGAGATATAATTCACCAGCCGTTGCACCATAGCCACAAACATTGCCTGCAATAATTTCGTTCTGAGATGAATATGTTGAATCTTTAGGAGGATAAACAATGACCCGACCACCAGAAAGTCCTTTTCCAACATAGTCGTTTGCATCACCCTCTACAGAGAGTGTAATTCCATTTGCTAGAAAGGCTCCAAATGACTGGCCAGCTGACCCTTTAAAGTTAATATGAATTGCATCATCTTTAAGGTTATTACCATTCCTATATTTGACAGCATAGGAAGATAGCATTGCACCAACAGCCCTATCAACATTAGAAACGACAGAGTCAAATTTAACAGGAATATCTTTCTCGATTGCAGCTTTTGATTTTTCAATTAAATCAAGATCAAGCTGTTCTTCAAGCTGATGATCCTGTTTTATACTTTGATAGGTACCAGCATCTCTATATAGGTTTTCAGCCGGAGTTAATATTGCACTTAAATCAATTGAGTCTTGCTTCCAGTGATTGATGGCTTTATTCATCTCAAGCATATCCACTCTTCCAACCATGTCAGTTAGTTTAGAAAACCCAAGTTCTGCCATGATTGTTCTTAACTCTTCTGCAACCATAAACAAGTAATTGACAACATGCTCTGGTTTGCCAGTGAATTTTTTACGCAACACTTTATCTTGTGTCGCAATACCAACCGGGCAGGTATTTAAATGACATTTACGCATCATAATGCAGCCAAGAGTTATTAATGGAGCAGTGGAAAAGCCAAACTCTTCTGCACCTAATAGGGCAGCAATTGCAACATCTCTTCCAGTTTTGAGTTGACCATCAGTCTGAATAACTACCCTCGAGCGAAGATCATTCATCACTAGAGTTTGATGCGTTTCGGCTACTCCCAATTCCCAAGGAAGACCCGCATGCTTAATTGATGTTAAAGGAGAGGCACCTGTTCCTCCGTCATGACCGGCAATAACTATATGGTCAGATTTTGCTTTAGTTACTCCAGCCGCAACTGTACCTACACCAACCTCAGAAACTAGTTTGACACTTATACGTGCATCTGGATTTGAGCGTTTAAGATCAAAGATGAGTTGGGAGAGGTCTTCAATAGAGTAAATATCGTGATGGGGTGGAGGGCTGATTAGGCCAACACCTGCAGTTGAGCATCGAATTTTTGCAATACCTTCATCAACCTTCCCGCCAGGAAGCTCTCCGCCTTCTCCAGGCTTAGCACCTTGAGAGACTTTGATTTGAAGTTCATCAGCATTATTTAAATAATCAATAGTGACTCCGAATCGACCAGAGGCAACTTGCTTGATAGCACTGCGACGAGAATCACCATTTTCATCTGGAATCCATCGTTTTGCATCTTCACCTCCTTCACCAGTATTGGACTTTCCTCCAATACGATTCATGGCTATTGCAAGTGATTCATGTGATTCAGCTGAGATTGAACCAAAGCTCATTGCACCTGTAACAAATCGCTTAACAATTTCTTTAGCCGCCTCGACTTGACTAATATCGATTGAACTGCCTTCTTTGAAAGACATGAGGCCACGAAGTGTGCAATTTCTTGTACCCTCTTCATCAGATTTTTTAGAAAATTCCCAATACGCATTTTGGTCATTCCCACGAGCAGCTTGTTGCAAGGTGGTAATAGTTTGTGGCTCCCACATGTGTTTTTCACCGCCACTTCTCCAGTGATAGTGTCCAAGATTATCTAGTGACTTTGTAATAAAGGCTTTTTTATGCTGCGCTTCAGATTCTGTTTGGATCACATCAAATCCTACGCCGCTAATTCGACTTGCAGTCTCAAAAAAGCATTTATGCATGATTTCATTTGACAAGCCTACTGCTTCAAAAATTTGAGCTCCTTTGTAGGAGGCAAGGGTTGAAATGCCCATTTTTGCCATCACTTTCAGCATACCCTTGGCGATTGCTTTTCGATATGAGACAACCACAGCATTATCATCTTCAAGGCTGATTAGTTTATCTCTTCTTGCTTGCCATAATGCTTCAAAAGCGAGGTATGGGTTAACAGCATCAGCGCCAAATCCAGTCAAAAGGCAAAAGTGATGAACCTCTCTAGCTTCACCCGTTTCAACTATGATACCGACTTGTGTGCGCTTATGATTCGCAACTAGATGACGATGAACTGCAGACGATGCTAGAAGTGTGCTGACGGCATTTCGATTAGAGCTTATTTTTCTGTCTGAAAGGATGACAAGGCTATGACCATCATCAATAGCTTGAGTGCTTTGTTCACAGATAGAGTCGAGCATATCACTCAGATTATGGTTACCATTGATATCATAAGTAATATCTATCGTTTTACTTGTCCAGCCTCTATGATCGCACTGTTTGAGAGCTGACATTTCTTCATTCGTTAAGATAGGGTGCTCAATTACGAGTCGATGGGCATTCTCTTCTTTATTCCTTAGTAGGTTACCTTCAGGCCCAATTGAGCAGCTTAAAGACATAACTACTTCCTCTCTTATTGAGTCAATGGCAGGATTTGTAACCTGTGCAAATAGTTGCTTAAAGTAGTCATATATGATTCGAGACTGATCTGATAGACAAGCTAATGCAGAGTCATTACCCATAGATCCAACAGGATCTCTAAGCTCACTAACTAGAGGTAACAACATGAATTGAAGTGTTTCAGTACTGTAACCAAAAGCCTTAAGACGGTTAATTAGAGTATCTGGATAAAAACCTTTGGAATCACCCTGAATTTTAAGATCCGACAGAGCTATTTGTTGATTCTTTAACCAGTCACTGTATGGATTTTTTGATGCAAAGCTATTTTTTATTTCATCATCATCAACTAACTGACCTTTTTGAAAGTCAACAAGAAACATTTTTCCAGGTCTAAGTCTGCCTTTAGTTTTGACGTTATTAGTTTCTACATCAACAACACCAACCTCTGATGCCATGATAACTCTATCATCATGCGTTAAGTAGTATCGTGATGGTCTAAGACCATTTCTATCAAGAACAGCTCCAATATAGCGTCCATCAGTAAAAGCTATGGATGCAGGACCATCCCATGGCTCCATCACATTTGAAAAATACTCATAAAAGGCTTTTTTCTCAGCACTCATTTCTTGATCATTCTGCCAAGCTTCAGGAACCATCATCAATACGGCTTCTTGAAGAGAACGTCCATTCATTAATAAAAATTCTAGAACGTTATCAAAGCTTCCTGAGTCAGAAACTTCAGTTTCAATAACAGGCAAGGTTTTGGCTAAATTGTCACCAAAAATATCACTTTCGAGGACGCCTTCACGAGCTCTCATCCAGTTATAGTTTCCTTGACGAGTATTGATCTCACCGTTATGTGCCATGAATCGACATGGCTGCGCTCTATCCCAAGAAGGAAAGGTGTTGGTTGAAAAGCGAGAATGTACCATGGCTAAATAGGTACTAAATTTCTGATTACTGAGGTCACTGTAGAAGTCTAATAATTGAGACCCCATTAGCATACCTTTGTATATGATTACTCTCGTTGATAGACTACAAATATAGAAAAGTAAAGCTTGAGAGATTGACTCGTCAGTTCTAATAAGTTGAGAAATATTTTTACGAATAACATAAAGAATGCCCTCAAAACTCTCTTGATTTAAGTTTTGAGAGTTTTGAATTATTAACTGTTTAATATTGGGCTGAGAGTCACGAGCAGTGTCGCCAACATTCGCTTTTTTCGAATCAACAGGAACATCTCGCCATCCAATAAGAGTTTGTCCTTCGTCTTTGATCGTTTTTTCAACCAGCGAAATGCAGAGCTCTCTTTCTTTTTTATCTTGAGGTAGAAATATATTGCCTACACCATAATTACCTGCAGACACTTTAACACCAAAAAGGGTTTTTATCTCTTCTATAAAAAAATCATGCGGAATGTCTGTCAATATTCCAGCACCATCACCAGTATTCGCCTCACATCCGCAGGCACCTCGATGATCCATACGAGTTAACATCTCTAAGGCATCTTGAGTAATTTTATGAGACGAATCACTTTTTAGATTGGCAATAAAACCAA
>OCVR010003942.1_pt1 | contig 10138 bp, 10 predicted proteins | sample 1539091 | NCBI WGS metagenome assembly OCVR01 (sample SAMEA3355530, study PRJEB22509) | marine metagenome | biome: marine; feature: coastal ocean; material: water | place: USA | collected 2010-08-07 | depth 16 m | reverse complement strand
CGGCCATTGCGCTGCTGTTGTCGATCGCCGGGCTCCGCCACGATCGGCACGTCACCGCGTAGCCCTGGTCAGTCCACAAGCGCTTGTCGACGCTCATCAAGTTCGGGCGGGGCGGTGGCAACACGTACTTGTCGATGTCGCTGCGTGAAACCGCTTCGGCAAAGTTGTCAGCGTTGATGAACAGGTCGTTGCAGTTCGCGGTCGACGTGCGTTTCTCGACGGCTGCGCGGCGTCGGGAGATGAGACCGAGCGTATGGTGAAACCTTCAGCTCTCACCGAGTTGGCGGTAGCCGTTGAGGCCACCATCGACGTAGGCCGCGTTGCGGTAGCCCATTGCCTTGAGCGACGCTGCGGACAGAGCACCACGGTTGACAGCGTTGCAATAGCAGAGCACGACGGTGTCGAGATTGGGAATCTTGTCCTCGACGATCATCTCGAGCTTGCCTCGGCTGATATTGATCGAGCCATCGATGTGACCCGCTGCATGTTCGTCTGGGTCACGAATATCGAGGGCCACGGCCCCATCGGTCATCAACGCATCCACGTCGTGGGGATCGATACCTTGCACCTGGGAACGGGCGATATCGGCAAGGTGTTGAAACTTGTGGGTGTAGGCCATGTTCAGTCATTCCTGTCAAACGAGTTGGAAGTGGACAGTTGTCTTGGTCGTGAAAGGCAGATGCTATCCGTTTTTGTACGTTTATCCGTACCAATGAGCTTCCGGGACACCGCACCCAACCGAAGAGCTCAGGTGTCACGCAAAGCAACAACGATCCGATCGAGCGATCGGGCGGTGTTTCCTGCAAGAAAGGCGTCGCAGTGCGGGAGGGCCGCGGCCATTCCACCGACCAACGGTTCGAAGCCTTCAGCGGCCGCTCGCGGGTTGACCCAGACGACTCGGTGAGCCCGGAGCGCAAGTCGTCGCATCTGTCGGCTCATTTCCTCAGGCTCATCGCCGTCCCACCCGTCAGAGAAGATCACCACGGTCGCCCCTCGTACGAGGGTGTTCCAGGTGCGATGCCGAAGCAACTTGCTCAAACTGGTCGCCAGGCGCGTTCCAGAAAATCGGTCGCCAATCGATTCGCCAAGGCCATCAATCGCATCAGCAGGTGAGCGCAACCGAATCGCCGTCGTGATTCGTGTCAGGTCGGTCGAGAATGCAAAGACCTCGGCATCACGTCGAATTGCCAACGGCCGGGCAAGGTGAAGGTACGCGCGTGCGTAGGTCTCCATCGAGCCACTCACGTCAACCAGGGCAACGATGCGTCGCGGGACAAACCGCTGTGTGGTGTTGACGAACTGGACGACATCTCCTCCGGTCCGCATTGCTCGATGCAGCGTCCGGCGCATCTCAATGTGACCGCCCAATGAGCTCACAGATCGTCGACGGGAGCGCCGCTGAGGCCAGTCGATCATCGAAGCTTCAAGGAGCTCACCGACCCGAAAGAGTTCGGCTTCATCGAGAAGATCGAATGGCCGATCCAGTTCCTCTGCGCTCGCCGAAGGCTGCAGCTCGGGAATCGCCGTGTCATCGGCGTCCTCGTCGCCAGAATTATGCTCGGCGTCAAATGTCGTCGAAGGCAGTGTGGCCCACGGCAGCGATGTGATGAGCTCGCTGTCTTGGTCCGACGTACGCCTCATCGGCGCGAGCGTGTCGTCATTGTCGGGCTGGAGGGGCGGTGGTTGTTGTCCACGCTGTTCGCCAGGCAGCCGACCGATCTCAGTGTCGAAGGACGCCGCAAAGACAGCGTCAAAACGAGCAAGGTGCCGATGGTCGCAGAGGAAACTCAGCCGCGCCATCCAATACAAATCGCGCGTGTCGGGCGCCTGCACTGCGTCGAGTGAACGCGCAAACCGCTCGGTGGCGTTGAACGCGACGGGAACTTTCGCGCGGCGAAGCTGCGCCGCGAATGCTGCTGAGAAGTTCGCGCGATCGACCCCTACAAACATCGAATCGCTTCGAGTCGAGGCCATGAGCAGAATCTACGAACGACGCCTGAACAGGAACCTCGCCAAGATCAAGAGAACGATCACGGCACCGACCGGAGCAAGACGCTTATAGACAGAGTTGCCGGCCAGCTCCATCAGATCCAGCGCTTCGACGGGCTCAGGCGCAGAATTCTGCGCCTCCGCGGTTGCGGCATCCGGCGTGCCAGCAACCGACGTTGCCGCACTCTGCGCGGCGACATCATCGATGACTCCGTCTCCAAGCAAGCGGTTCTCGATGCAATCGACAAACTGGCCGATCAGCTTGCCCGAGACCTCGGCGATCATGCCCTTTCCGAACTGCGCAACCTTGCCGGAGATCTTGAGATCGGTGTGGATCGTCACCTTGGTGCCTTCACCATCCTCGGACATGTCGGCAGTGATCTTCGCCGACGCGTTACCTGAGCCCTTCGAATCGCGACCGTCAGCCTGGATCTCGACGTGACGCGCTTGTTCGTCGCGGACGGTGAGCAGCGCCTTGCCAGCGAAGTGCGAGGTCACGGGTCCGACCTTGATCTTGATCTTTCCGGTGAACTCGTCGTCTTCGTGGCCGGTCAGTTCAGCTCCGGGAAGACACGGCGTAATGAGTGGGATGTCGGTGAGCACCTCCCACGCACGTTCGATTGGGACGCTGACGCGAAATTCGTTGTCGAGGATCATGTTGTCTCCAGAAGATGGAAGGTGGACTGGTGCTGTGGTGAGAGAACCGCTGCGAGCGCTTCTTGGCGTGCAATCACTACGACGCCACGTGTTCGTCGAGTGCCGAGGCCACCGCAGCGATGTCATCGGGGGTCTTCGCGATCGAACCAATCGTCGCTCGCGCGTCGGCGTGGTCGAGTCGGGTCACGCCCAGTGTCTGCAGCGCTGTCACCCAGTCGATTGCCTCGGCAAGACCAGGCGGCTTATCGAGGTCGAGACTGCGTGCTGAAGAAACGAATGCAGTTGCGGCACGCACCAGGTCAGTGCGTGCGCTCGGCACCCGTCGACGAACGATGTCGGCCGATCGTTCCACTCCCGGATACTCAATCCAGTGGTAGTAACAGCGTCGCTTGAGGGCATCGTGGAGTTCGCGGCTGCGGTTCGACGTCAAGACCACAATCGGTGGAACTGACGCAGTGAAGGTTCCCACTTCCGGAACGGTGACGGACGATTCGGCGAGGAATTCGAGCAGCAGCGCCTCGAACTCGTCGTCTGACCGATCGATCTCATCGATCAGCAGCACGGGCGGGACAGGCCCCACATGGCGAATCGCTTTCAGGAGCGGCCGGTCAAGCAAGTACTCGGAGGTAAACAGATCGGCGGAGGCCAAGGCGTTCTCCCCCGCCTCGGCGAGACGGATGCCAAGCATCTGTCGGGGATAGTCCCATTCGTAGAGCGCTTCGGATGCGCTGATGCCTTCGTAGCACTGCAGCCTGATCAGGTCGGTTCCGAGTGCTGCGGCGAGTGCCTTCGCCGCCGTCGTCTTGCCGACACCCGGTTCCCCCTCGAGCAGCAGCGGTTGCCCGAGCTTGACCGCCAGGAACAAGGCCATCGACATCCCATCGTCAATGAGGTAATCCGCTGCGTCAAGCGAGGTTCGAGTGTCCTCAATTGATGTGAACGCACTCATGCGATGGCACCCTTGAGCTTCTCGTAGTCGTCCCACGTGTCGACGTCCAGGGGAACATCACCCGGGATCGCGACGTCGGCGACTGGCCAGTTGCCGGACTCGATCATCTTCCACACGGCCTTGTCTCCGTGGAGCTCGTGCAACGCTTCGAAGGTGGAGCGGGCGAACCAGAACGGGTGACCGCGGCCGTTGTCGTAGTTGCACACTGCGATCGGGGCCGGGACCCGGCGAGCTGCTTCAAGGAGTGCACCGACCGAGGACGCGGCAACCTCGGGTTGGTCACCGAGCAGCAACACGAGTCCATCGGCTCGCTCGTCAACGACGTCGAGCGCAGCAACGATTGAAGACGAACACCCAGTTGTGTAGTGCACGCTGTCGACGACCACGCAGCCCGACAGGTCGACCTGATCACGGACCTCGGCAGCAGCGCCACCGAGTGCGACTGTCAACTGGTCGAATCCACACAAGCGCGCAACATCAAGGGTGTTGTCCAGGAGCGTGCACCCTCGGTATTCGAGGAGTTGCTTCGGTTGGCCAAGTCGACTCGACCGACCTGCGGCGAGAACCAGTCCCGTCGTGAACATCGTCTACGCCACTCCCAGCTCTTCGGCGTGGCGTGTGCGACATCCGGGATTGCAGAACCAGTAATCGACGCCCTCGTGCTCGAGGTGAGCGGTGTCCGGACCAATCCTGACCGTCATGCCGCAGACCGGGTCGAGTGCCGTTTCTGGGCGAAGAGGTTCGCTGCCGTGCTTCGGCGGTTCGAGACCATCGACGCGCACCGCCCGCACGACGTCAGCGAGGATCGAGAGCGCAATCTCTTCAGCCGTGCATGCACCGATGTCAAGCCCCACCGGACTGCGGACCGCTCCGAGTTCATCACCGTTCAAGCCGAGCGACTCGATGACCGCAGCACCGCGCATCGCGCTGGCGACGAGTCCGATGAAGCCGACTCCGGCATCAAGCGCTGCGCGGATCGTGTCTTCCTCCGCGCGGCCATGGCTGGCGATCAGCACCGCAGTGGCCCCTGCAACCCCGGTCCCGTCAACACCTGCGTCCATCGCGAATCCAAGCGGCCCCCCCAGTTGGACGAGCGCGTCAGCAATCGGTGTCGCCCCAACGACCAGCACCCGAGCTGCTGGCAGCTTCGCTTCGAGGAAGACCTCGATGGCACCGCCTGACAGACACGGATTCACCATCGTGACCGCACCGGGCGCGTCGGGGAAGGCATCGCTGCCGTCGGGCAGAATTCGGAGCAGCGTGGAATCACCGTGCTCCAGTACCTCAAGGGCTGCCACCCGGACGGACTCCTCCGCGCATTGCCCGCCAACGAAGCCGTCGATGGTGCCGTCGGGGAGCACGATCGCGGCGTCTCCGGGCCGAGCCGACGTCGGGCACTGAGCGCGCACAACGGTGGCTTGAACGAAGCGTCGGCGTTGCGCAATCAGTTCGCTGACGCGCGATGCAATGGACGGGTGCATCAGATCGGTGGTGTGTGGTTGCCCTGCATGGTCTCCCACACCCGGCTTGGCGTGAGCGGCATGTCGGCGTGCCGAATGCCGTACGGCTTCAGCGCATCAACAACCGCATTGACCACGGCGGGTGGTGAGCCGACCGTTGCTGATTCGCCGATGCCCTTGGCCCCAATCGGGTGATGTGGCGACGGTGTCACGGTGTGGCCGGTCTCCCAGTCAGGCACCTCCATAGCCGTTGGGATCAGGTAGTCCATGAGCGACCCAGCCAGGCAGTTGCCCTCTTCGTCAAATGAGATCATTTCCATCAGCGCCATGCCGACGCCGTCGGCGAGACCGCCGTGAACCTGTCCTTCGATGATCATTGGGTTGATCTGCGTGCCACAATCGTCAATCGCGATGAATCGGCGCACCTTGACCTCAGCGGTGCCAGGGTCGACGTCGACGACACAGATGTACGCACCGAACGGGTACGTAAGGTTCTCGGGGTTGTAACAAATCTGCGCTTCGAGGCCGCCTTCGATGCCGTCGGGCAAGTCGCCGGCGCCGTGCGCTCTCATGGCAACGTCTTGAATCGTCACCGACTTCTCAGGGTCACCCTTGACCCGGAACGTGCCAGCCTCATATTCGATGTCAGCAACCGATGCTTCGAGCATCCCCGACGCAATGATCTGTGCCTTGTCGCGGACCTTGCGAGCGACCAGTGCGGCTGCAGCACCAGATACAGGTGTGGACCGCGAGCCATAGGTGCCGAGACCGAAGGGGGTGTTGTCAGTGTCGCCGTGGACAACATCGATGTCTTCCGGTGGGATGCCAATTTCGTGGGCAATGATCTGCGCGAAGGTCGTCTCGTGACCTTGACCCTGCGTTTTGACAGAGAGCCGCACAACGGCCTTGCCAGTCGGGTGGATTCGCAATTCGCAGCCGTCAGCCATACCGAGGCCGAGGATGTCCATGTCTTTGCGCGGTCCGGCACCGACCGCTTCGGTGAAGAACGAGATACCGATGCCCATGAGTTCGCCACGCTCGCGCTTTTCGGCCTGCTCCTTGCGGAGTTCGTCATAACCGGCCATCTCCATGGCCTTGCGCATCGCTGGCTCGTAATCACCAGAGTCGTAGAGCCAGCCGGTCTTGGACATGTAGGGAAACTGCTCGGGTTGGATGAAGTTCTTGAGCCGGAGCTCCGCGGGGTCCATCTCAAGGTCGTAAGCGAGCACGTCGACCATTCGCTCGATCAGGTAGACCGCTTCGGTAATGCGGAACGAGCAGGCATAGGCAACGCCACCCGGCGCCTTGTTCGTATACACCGCATCCATGTGGGCGTATGCCGCTTCGATGTCGTAGCTGCCGGTGAACACGCCGAAGAACCCTGCCGGGTACTTCACCGGCGCGGCCGTACCGTTGAAGGCGCCATGGTCGGCGAGCACGTTCGTGCGAATCGCTCGGATCTTGCCGTCCTTGGTCGCGGCAATTTCACCGCGCATGATGTAGTCACGAGCAAACCCGGTACTGACCAGGTTTTCCGTGCGGTCCTCCATCCACTTGACCGGTTTGCCAATGACGAGCGATGCGACGATCGCACACACGTAGCCGGGATAGATCGGCACCTTGTTGCCGAAGCCACCACCAATGTCAGGTGCAATGATCCGGATCTTGTGCTCGGGCAGCCCTGCAACGAGGGCGTAGATCGTTCGGTGCGCGTGTGGCGCCTGCGTGGTCGACCACATCGTGAGCTTGCCCGACACGCGCTCGACGTCGGCAACACAACCACACGTCTCCATCGGAGCTGGGTGAACTCGCGGATAAATGATGTCCTCGGCGACCACGATGCCGTTCTCGGCTGCGTCAGCAAAGACGGCATCGGTTGCGTCCTTGTCACCAGCTTCCCAATCGAAGCAGTGATTGTCGGTCTTCCCCTCAAGGTCATCGCGAATGATCGGCGCGTCGGGGTCGAGCGACTTGCGGACATCGATTACGGGATCGATCCACTCGTATTCAACGTCGATCAGCTCCAGGGCGTCACGCGCCGAGTATCGATCCTCGGCAACGACGAACGCCACCTCTTGATGCTGGAATCGAACCTTGTCGGTGGCCAGGACCGCTTGCACATCGTTTGACAGCGTCGGCATCCATGCGAGGTTTTGCGCGGCAAGGTCTGCGCCAGTGATGACCGCTTTGACCTTCGGATGCGCTTCGGCAGCGGACTTGTCAATGCTCACGATCTTGGCGTGTGCCATCGGTGACCGCAAGATCGCCAGATGGAGCATCCCTGGGAGTTCAACGTCGTCGCAGAACTGGCCCAAACCACGAACGAGTCGTGGGTCTTCCTTGCGAAGCATCCGACCGAAGCCGTTCGGCTTGTGATCGTTCAGATTGTTATCGGGCGTCGGAACTGCGTTGGTGCTCTCTTCGACAACGGTCATGATGTGCTCACTTCTACGGGAGTTTCTTGTTCCTTCTGGGCCGCCCACTGGATGGAGCGGACAATCGTTGCGTAGCCGGTGCAGCGACAGATCTGGCCACTGATTGCTTCGCGGATCTCTGCCTCGGTCGGGTCGGGATTGCGGTCGAGTAACGCCCGGGCCGTCATCATCATTCCTGGCGTGCAGAACCCGCATTGCAGGCCGTGACACTGGACGAAGCCCTCCTGTACAGGGTCGAGTACGCCGTCGGTTTCCATCCCCTCGACTGTGCGGACGTCATGCCCGCCGGCCATTGCAGCAAGTGTGGTGCAGCTCTTGACGGGTTCTTCGTCGACCCACACGACGCAGGTGCCGCAGTTGCTCGTATCGCAGCCCCAGTGGGTCCCGGTGAGGCCGAGGTTGTCGCGAATATGATGTACCAGAAGGGTGCGGGGCTCGATGTCACGAGTGACTTCGTCGCCGTTGATGTTCATCGTTACTTCCATGATGCGTTCCTTCAGTGTCTGAGTCAGGCTTGGCCGGTTGCCCGGGCGACGGCCTTGCGGAGCGACCGAATGGTCAGCTCCTTGGCGAGGTGGGTCTTGTAGGCGGCGGTGCCGCGGGTGTCCGTTGACGGTTCGGCGTTGTCAGCGGCGATCTGGCCAACGATGGCGTAGAGCTCCGCCGACGGCGGCTGGCCCCGCAACGCAGCCGAGATCGGCTCAATGTTGGTCAGGTTCGGACCGACAGCGCACAGGCCGACACGTCCATCAGCAATGACGTCCCCGTCCATGGTGACAGCGGCCCCCGCCGACGCCACGGCCCAGTCACCGGCTCGCCGTTCGACCTTGTGATAGGCGCTCGACGATCCTGGACGAAGCGGGATGCGAATCTCAGTGAGCATCTCGCCGTCGGCGACAGCGGTCTCGTACGGGCCACGGTGGAAGTCGTCCATCGAGACGACACGGTCGCCCGAACTGTTGCGGATCACGCAGGATGCTCCGACGGCATCACAGACAGCAGAGAGGTCCTCTGACGGGTCTGCCTGGCAGAGCGAACCACCCAGTGTTCCGCGGTTGCGAACCACGGGGTCGGCAATGACCTTTTCTGCGTCACGGAAGATCGGCAGCACAGCGGCCAGATCGTCGCTTTCGAGAAGTTGTCGATGACGGGTGAGCGCCCCGATTCGCACCTCGGCTCCTTCGATCCGGATGTACTCAAGTTCTGCGCTGAGATCGTTGATGTCGATCAAATACTCCGGCGTCGCGAGCCTGAGCTTCATCATCGGCAGCAGGCTGTGCCCGCCAGCGACCACTCGAGCCTCGCTACCAAGTCGCTCCATCAGCGCGATCGCATGATCGACGCTTGTTGCCCGTTCGTACTCAAATGGTGCTGGTACCTGCATGGTGGCCCCCTTGGTTGTCCGGCAACGACCCCGTCGCCATCTGTCTTCCCCATCTCAGACTCAAGTCCGACGTGTGACTCCCGTCAATCGCGACTTCAGCAAATGGTTAAGTTGCTCACATGACCCCGGCTCAGCTGCGCGTCTTCGCTGCGATCGTTCGGCATGGAAGCTCTCGTGACGCAGCCCGGGAGCTCGCTGTCTCCGAGGCGGCCGTGTCAGGGCACGTCGCTTCGCTGCGCAAGGAGCTGGGGGACAACCTCTTCACGAGGACCGGCTCGGGAATCAGCTTTACCCCGGGGGGACTTCGACTTGCATCGCGAGCGGTGGAGATACTTGGTCTACAAGACCAGACATTGCACGAGGTCCGCGCTGCAGCAGACGGCCAGCGAGTGCTCCGCCTCGCCGTGTCGTCGTTGTTCGGCGAAGTCGCCGCCCCTGGCCTCATCGACCTGTTCTCCACTCGGGCGGACGACCTACAGGTTGAGATGAGCGTCAGCGCGCCCGACCAGTTCCCACGACTTCTTGCTTCTCGTTCGGTCGACGTTGCGATGGGCCCGACATCGAAGTCACATCCCGAGAGCATTCGGGTGAGCGAGTTCCTGCGCTATCAGATGATCGCTGTCGTTGGTCCGCTGCATGCGCTCGCCGGACGCCAAGCTGACCCCCGTTTGCTCGCACAGCAGACCTGGCTGGTCGGTCCGAGTGCAGTTGACCAGACAAGCGTCGCGTCCCGGATGCTGCGCCGCTACGCGGTGCCCGAAGCAAACCAGCGAATCTTCCAGAACCACTCGGCCGCGGTCGCTGAGGCATCTGCAGGGCACGGCGTGGCACTGTGCGCCGCACATGCCGTGACCACCGAACTCGCCGGCGGGCGACTCGTTCGGATGCACGCGCCAGGTGTGAATGCGGACGGAACCTGGGCTGCTTCTTGGCTCCGGCACGAAACAACGAGTCCGCTGATCAACGAGCTCATCAGGTTCATCAGTACACCGCGGGCGATTCAGGCAATGCTCACCGGCAGTGGGACGAACATCGCCCGCTTTCGTCCCCGTATTCACGTCACGCTCTGGAGCTGAGATATGTCGACCGGGGCTGGTGTTCTGCTGAGAACACGAAAGGCCCGGAACCTGAGTTCCGGGCCTTCCTAAATGGTGGCGGGGGTAGGATTTGAACCTACGACCTTCGGGTTATGAGCCCGACGAGCTACCGAACTGCTCCACCCCGCGGCGAACAGAAGAGTAAGAGTACGCCGACAAGACGACGT
>OCVR010003934.1_pt1 | contig 10146 bp, 7 predicted proteins | sample 1539091 | NCBI WGS metagenome assembly OCVR01 (sample SAMEA3355530, study PRJEB22509) | marine metagenome | biome: marine; feature: coastal ocean; material: water | place: USA | collected 2010-08-07 | depth 16 m | reverse complement strand
AATAAACGTCTGGGAACTTTGTAAGGTTCCAGATGAAAAAGGCGCATCATTGATGCGCCTTTTTTAATATTAGGAAAAAATAATGTTAGATAGTTTTAGAACGAACATGCGCGGTATAGCCTTAGGTATTGTTATCGTGATAGGCGCTATATTCGCATTCTCCGGCACAGGATCGCTACTTACCGTCGCAAACATTGATACGGCCATTGTGGTTAATGATGTCAATATCAGCGAAACCGACGTGGTACGTGCTATTTTAAGTCAAAAGAGACAGATCTTAAGTGAGAATGAAGGGTTAGATCCGGCGGTACTTAGTGATGAAATGATGCGCCCTGGAGCGATTGAGCAACTTATTACTCGAGAACTGTTTACGCAGGCCTCTCTAGGGCAAAATCTCACGCTATCTCAGCAAGACATTAAGAAGATCATTTTAGACATCGAAGGTTTTCAGTCCGAGGGTAAGTTTGATCAAAACATGTACCGCTTTGCTATTCAACAGCAAGGATATACCAGCGCTACGTTTGGCGATGTGCTGAAGAATGAGACCGTTGTCCAGCAGTTGGTAGCAGGATTAAGCTCTACCGCTTTTACCACTAATACTGAATTGTCTGCACTGGCCGGTGTGACAGAGCAGCAGAGAGACTATTACTACCTGAGATTGCCGATTAAGGGTATTGAGAAAGCCGTTCAGCTGTCTGACTCCCAAATAGCAGGTTATTACGAAAACAACCTGGGGGACTTTACGACGGCGCCTCAGGTTCGTATAGATTATATTGAACTCAATTCTGAGCTTATAATGGACCCTTCAGCTATGACAGAAGATAAAGTGTTAGAGCGGTTCGAAGAAGAGATTGGGAATAGAGATATGGCTGAATCTCGTCAAGCAGCGCATATTTTACTATCCGAATCGACGGCTGAAGTGATCGAGGAAATTCAGGGAAAAATTGACGCTGGTGTTGAGTTTGCCGTATTAGCCAAGGAGTATTCTGAAGATTTTGGCTCGGCTGAGTCAGGTGGTGACTTAGGCTACACTTCAGGCGAGACTTTTCCTGAGGCATTTGAAAAAGCGCTAGCGGGACTAGAGGTAGGGCAGGTTTCTGAGCCGATTAATACTGATGCGGGCACGCATTTTATTAAGTTATTGGATATCCAACAAGAGACCTACGAATTGTCTGAACAGAGATCGAGAATTGAGCGAGAACTCATTCAAGAATCTACCAGCGACTTGCTGGTTGAGAAACTGCAAAACCTTAAAGAATTGAGTTTTAACGCTGAATCGCTCGCTGAGGTAGCCTTGGACGTTGGTCTAGAGCTAAAGACCTCTGAGGCATTTCCTCAGTCGGGCGGCGACGGAGTGGCTGCTTTTCCTGCTGTCGCAAGAGCAGCGTTTAGTGCTGAGGTCGTAAATGATCAATATGCTAGCGAGGTTCTTGAGCTAGGTAATGACAGATATCTAGTATTAAAACTTAATGAGTATATAGCCGCTCGGCAACAAGAATTGCCTGAGGTGCGTGAGCAGGTAGTTCAGTTACTCACGGACGATGTGTCTAAAAGCCAATTAGCAGAGCAAGGTGGCGCGCTATTGGCGCGAGTGATGGCTGGAGAGAGCGTTGAAACTGTTGCAAAAAGTGAGAATCTAAGCTGGCAGGTCGTTATTGATGGCACTCGGCGTGATACTAGTTCAAATGCTGAAATTGGACAAAAGGTCTTCTCGTTACCAAAACCAGCGGCTGAAAGTGTCGTGGAAAGTTTCTATCTTTCTAATGGTGACTTTGTGGTGGCAAGTCTGACCGAGGTAACAGAGGGCAGACTAGATCGTTTGACTAAGCAACAGAAAGCGTCACTTGTCGCGGCCTCAACAGTGTCGAGGGGAAGTCGTGATTTGGCAGCTTATGAGCAGTCCTTACTAGCAAAAGCGACCATCGTTCAATAGGTGTAAAGCCCTTTTTTATTCTAGCGTGAAGGCGGTTATCCGTCTTTATTTATGGATAGGACTTTTTAGGGTTCTAAATTTGCAAGCGATTAATAAAAAGAGTCAATCTTTGACCAGGCTGTAAATATTCATCGCGACTAATTTTATTCCAATTCGTAATATCTCTAATATCCAGATTAAACTTTGCAGCGATCATATATAGCGAATCGCCTGTTCGTACTTTATAAGAAAGTTTCCTGATATTTTCATCAGTAGACCTGCTGGTGGCAATGCGAATGCTGAGGTACTGATCTATTTTAATGGCATCGGTCATGAGGCCATTCTGCTGCTGCAGGCTTTTCACAGATGTCTTGAATCGAGCTGCTATCTGGGAAAGTGAATCGCCACTAACTACCCTATAGCGGGTATTTTTGAAGCTTGGGTTTGAGCTTGTAAAGGTTGTTGTTTCTTCATCATGAGGAATGATCAATATCTGCCCAATCTTGAGCCGGCTTGAATTCAGGTCATTCCGTGCGTTTATCCAAGACAGAGGGGTGCCAAATTTTTCCGCGATCTGTGACAGAGTATCACCCGGGATAACGGCATATTCAGTGTGTGGAATCCAATCTTTTTGACTAGTTGTTATGAGTGCTGCTCTGAACGAATTGGCGTTCTCATAAGGGAAAAGCAGAGTATGCTGACCCGCTGGGGGAGTTGTTGAACGACGAAATGCAGGGTTCAGTTGATTAAATAGAGATCTATCCATACCTGAAACCTCTATGACCTTTTGCAGTGCGACCTGATGTTCAAGCTCGATTATTTCAAAGTAGGGTGCATTTGCAATAAAGGGTAATTCTATTTTATGGGCTGATGGTGTGTCGATTAATGAGGCCAGAGCTAGTAGCTGCGGTACATAATTACGCGTTTCTTTTGGCAGTCGTATCGACCAGAAATCTAAAGGCTTACCGGCTTTACGGTTTTTAGAAATGGACTTACTTACGTAACCTTCACCAGAATTATAGGCAGCAAGCGCTAGAAGCCAGTCGTTGTCAAAGCGGTTATTTAAATAGGTAAGGTATTTGATAGCGGCCTTTGTGGAGCTAACAATATCGCGTCGACCATCGTACCAGGCGTTTCTCTCGAGTCCGAATTGTTTGGCGGTAGACGGGATAAACTGCCATAAACCAGCTGCATGACTGGGGCTATAAGCGAGAGGGTCATAGGTACTTTCAACGATGGGTAACAGCGCCAACTCCAGCGGAAGTCCTGCCTGCTCCAGCTGGTCTGTTACATAGTAAATAAAAGGTTCAGCTCTGGAGAATACGGCTTTCAGATAGTTGGGGTTATCAATATACCATTTGCGTTGCTCTACGGCGTCCTTAGGAAGGTTACTTAAATCTAACTGATACCCCAAGCGAATTCTTTCCCATAGATCGTCCGGGGCGTCGGCATTAGCGGGCTCTTCGATAGGTGCCACTAGTTCTATAGTGACTGGATGCTCAACTTGGCTTAAGTGCTCCTCAGGAGGTGCATCTACCAAGATTGTAGCCATTGGTTCAGGCGCTGACGCGCTTTGCTCTAATCCCACAGTTTGCTGCGTTTTTGGGAGCAGGCTGCAGCTTGAAATTAAAAGTGTAGACAATACAAAAGATGAAATTAAAGACGAATTTTTAATAGCGAAGGCCCCTGATAACACCTATAAATTTTTATGACGCGATTGTAGCTAGGTTAAGCATTTAAGACAAATACGGATTGGCATAAAGAGGCTCTAATTTTGGTGAGTGAATGCGGCGGATGTTTAGCTGTCACTAAGATGGCAGATTCTCAAGTGGAGTTTAATTGATTCAGCCGCCATAATAGTGCAGAAGCAATATCAAAATCTCTATTCTATGTGCTATTCGCTTGTTATAGGCTATTACAATAAATGTTAAAACGTTTTGACATAGAAAATTTAGGCTTGTCTAGCTCAGGTCTGCTTGACTGGTCCGAGTCGGCATTTGCCTCCTATATCATGTCGGTCGAGAGGCGGGTTTTCACCAAAAAATATGGGCACTTACCTGGTTATCGATTGTTACGCCTTGGGCTATCGCCTAGTCAAGATACTCTGGATTGCTTCACTCAAATACATCGCTTTGGGTTGCAATCGCAGCTGTCAGGCAACAGTGAAGAAATGTCCGCAGTGGCTAATTTTTCTGATTTACCATTGCCCTCCGAGGTGGTCGATGTTGTATTACTGCAACATTCGATCGAGTTTTCAGAATCTCCTCAAGCGTCATTAAATGAAGCGCTCCGGGTTCTAGCGCCGGGGGGACATCTAATCATATGCGTCTTTAATCCGGTAGGTCCCACAGGGTTGATTAAGTTTCCAATGCAATTAATGACAAATCGGCCCCAGTATCGGTTTCATCATCTCCGTAAAGGTAGGTTAATTGATTGGTTAACACTATTGAATTGTCAGGTTCTCGATGTTGATCACGGAGCTTATCACTGGCCGCAGCGTTCAACGGTAGCAAAGGGACATGACTCAAATTCTACGGTTGAGGGTGCGCGGACGTCCTCGTGGGATAATGTCTGCGAAAAAATTCGTCTTCCCGTTGGTAATTTCTATATGATTCATGCAGTCAAACGTGTTGCACGTGGTATTAGCAGTTCGTCTCGAGTCTGGAAGCGCAGCGTTAGTGGCCGTTTAGCGTCATCTAATACTAAACCATTAGGATCCAAAAAGAGCCTAAATAAATACTGATAGTCCGTGATTAGAGGTTAATAGGGTATAGAATGAATAGAGTAGAAATTTATACGGATGGTGCTTGTCGCGGGAATCCAGGACCCGGCGGGTGGGGTGCATTGTTGCGATTTGGCGATGATGAGAAAGAGTTATGTGGCGGTGAAGCTGAGACTACTAATAACCGCATGGAGATGATGGCCGTTATTCAAGCGTTGTCTGCGTTAAAACGGCCTTGTGATGTCGTTTTGACCTCTGATTCAACCTATGTCCTAAAAGGAATCCAAGAATGGATGCCTAGCTGGAAAAAAAGAGGGTGGAAAACAGCGACAAAAAAGCCTGTTAAAAATGTTGATCTGTGGAAATTGTTAGATAATGCGATTCAGGGGCACACCATAGATTGGCAGTGGGTCAAAGGACATAGCGGTCATGCTGAAAATGAGATTGCTGACCAATTAGCGAATAGGGGTATTGACGAACTCTAGGGTTGTCGATCCTATACTAAAATTAACTCTTAAAGAAATATAGATAATGAGACAGATTGTTCTTGATACCGAAACCACTGGCTTAGAGACTTCTCAAGACCACCGAATTATTGAAATTGGTTGTGTTGAAATGGTTGACCGAAAGTTGACGGGCCGCCATTACCACCAATATATAAATCCTCAGCGTAAGATAGATGAAGGCGCAATGGAGGTGCATGGTATTACTGATCAATTTCTCGAAGACAAGCCTCTCTTTGAAGGTATAGTCTCCGATTTCTTTGAGTTTTTAGGCGGTGCCGAATTAATCATCCACAATGCATCTTTTGATATTGGCTTTATTAATCACGAGTCAAAAAAGTTGCATGGCAAGCACCAGCCTCTAGAGTCCCAGTGCAGGGTTATTGATACTCTCGCCCTTGCACGCCAGCGGCACCCAGGACAAAAAAATAATCTCGATGCCTTGTGTAAGCGCTATGGTGTGGATAACTCTCAGCGTCAGTTACATGGCGCTTTGCTGGATGCGGAGATTTTAGCAGATGTGTATCTGCTAATGACGGGAGGTCAGGTCAATTTAAACATTAATGACCAGTCAGACTCCGATAGCGGTGAAATGAACAAAACCTCAGTCATCCGACGACTTCCAGAGGATCGTCCCCCACTGAGGGTTGTTAAAGCTTCCGATGAAGAAATAGTAAGTCATGAGCAAAAGTTATCTGCCATCGTGGCCGCAGCTGGCCAATGTATCTGGCAAGGTTCTGGCGAATAGCGCTTTTTTATGCAGGATCTGAATCCTATTAATTTTCCGGCTAAGCTGCCATTGACGTCGAGACAGCTTGGACAGTTAAAGCTCGATCTCGTCAAGTCTGTGTCAAGTTCAGACTTGTTTCGTTTGATGAAGCGGGCGAGTCGATTTTCCCGATCAAGCATTAATGCTGAACTCGTGCCTAAAGAATGGAAGAGCTTTCAAGATGCCGTGAGGCACTCTCAGGAGAAGGTCCAAGCGCGGCAAAAAAACGTCCCCAAGATTCGCTTCCCAGATTTACCTGTTAGTGCTCGCTCTGAAGAAATCAGACAGCTAATTGAAGGCAATCAAGTAGTTATCATTGCGGGAGAAACAGGATCAGGTAAAACCACTCAGATACCCAAAATATGCCTTCAGGCGGGAAGAGGCGTGAAGGGTATTATTGGCCACACTCAGCCGCGCCGAATTGCAGCGCGCACTGTGGCTAATCGCATCGCAGAAGAACTTGAGTCGCCTTTGGGTAAGGCCGTTGGGTATAAGGTGCGTTTTGCTGATCAAACATCGTCTGACAGCTACATTAAATTAATGACAGACGGTATTTTACTGGCAGAAATACAGCGGGACAGATTTCTCAGTAAATACGATACTCTGATTATAGATGAGGCTCATGAGCGTAGCTTAAACATCGATTTTTTACTCGGCTATCTAAAGACGCTGTTGGTACAGCGAAACGATCTAAAGTTGATTATTACCTCGGCGACTATCGACATACAAAAGTTCTCAGCTCATTTTAACAATGCGCCTATTGTTGAGGTGTCCGGTAGGACTTACCCAGTTGACATTGTGTATAGCGACTTGGATGTTTTGGAGGGTGATCGAAATCAACAAATCGTTGATTGTTTACGTGACATCCAAGATACGCAAGAACAGGGCGATGTACTGGTTTTCCTAAGTGGTGAGAGAGAAATTCGTGAGGCGAGCCTAGCGCTTAGGCGCGCCCAATTCCACAATACAGAAATAGCGCCCCTTTATGCTCGATTAAGTCTGGCCGAGCAAAGTAAGATCTTTTCGCCACACAAGGGTAGGCGAGTTATTTTGAGCACAAATGTGGCTGAAACTTCTCTCACGGTTCCGGGAATTCGCTATGTCATCGATACGGGTCGTGCAAGAGTCTCTCGTTATAGCTTTAGGACAAAGGTTCAAAGGCTACCCATAGAGGCCATATCGCAGGCTAGTGCGAGTCAGCGTGCTGGACGCTGCGGTCGCGTCAGTGACGGCGTATGTTTTCGCTTGTACCAGCAGGATGACTTTGAGGGTCGACCCGAGTTTACTGATCCAGAGATAGTTCGTACTAATTTAGCAGCAGTAATTTTACAGATGTTGCAACTGCGGCTGGGCGATATTAGAAACTTCCCCTTCATTGATCCACCGGATAGTCGTTTGATAAACGACGGTTATAAACTCTTAGAAGAGCTCCAAGCAGTAACCCCGGATGGAAAATTGACCGCGGTGGGCAAGAAATTAGTGACATTGCCGGTAGATCCGCGATTTGCGCGCATGATCTTAGAGTCTGACAAGAACGGATCTTTAAATGAATTGATTATTATTACTAGCGGATTGAGCATTCAAGATCCTCGAGAGCGACCGGGAGATAAGCAGCAGGCTGCTGACCAAGCACATAAACAGTGGGCAGATCAAGACTCTGATTTTCTGTCACTACTCAACGTGTGGAATCACTTCGAAGAGAAGCGGAGCGATCTTTCCACGAACCAATATAGTAAATATTGCCGTTCTCAATATGTATCATTTATTCGAATGAGAGAGTGGCGTGATTTGCATCATCAGCTTCACAGCGCTTGCAGAGCCCTAGCCCTAAAAGAGAATCAGCAGGCTGCAGATTACGCTAGCGTTCATCGTTCACTACTGTCTGGTCTGCTGGGGCAAATTGGCACTCGAGAGGAAAAGTGGGAATTTTTAGGAACTAGAAATCGTAAGTTTTTCATATTTCCCGGATCTGGGCTTAGTAAGAAACCGCCAAAATGGGTCATGGCTGGATCCTTAATGGAGACGACCAAACAATATGCCTTAAATGCAGCAAAAATTGATTCCGCTTGGCTCGAGAGCCTCGCTGCGCATTTAGTTAAGAAAACTCATAGCGAGCCTTTTTATCATCAAAAATCGGGTCAAGTGATGGCCAGTGAGCGCCAAACCTTATTTGGCTTGTCCATCGTCGAGGGGAAAAAGGTCGTATATGGCAATATAAACGCTTCTGAGGCGAGGAAGGTATTCATACAGCAAGCGCTAGTGGAGGAAGGGTATCGCGGTAAGGGGGTGTTTTATGCGCATAATCACGCGCTAGTGTCAGAGCTCCAAGCGCTAGAGGATCGTTTTAGGCGCAGAGATCTCCTTGCAGAGCAGATGGTTATTTTTAGCCATTATGATGAGCGAGTTCCTGCATCCGTGTGTAATCTTCCGGCATTTGAAAAATGGCGTAAAACAGCTGAAAAAGCAGACTCGCAGTTACTGTTTATGAGCAAGGAGTCTTTACTTCTGCGTGGATTGTCTGGTAGTGAAGAGGCGCAGTTCCCAGAGGTATTAGTCCATGAAGGACTCGAGTTTGATTTACGCTACCACTTTGAACCCGGTCATGCTGAAGATGGCGTGAATCTATTGATACCTTTGGCAGTACTTCATCAATTGCCACACTACCTTTTCCAGTGGTTAGTCCCCGGAATGCTTCGAGACAAGTGTATTGCTTTGATTAAGGGTCTACCTAAACATGTTCGTAGGCAGTTTATTCCAGTTCCTGATTATGTTGACAAGATTCTGCTTAATGTCAGCGCTCAAGACAGGCCCCTAACTACCGTATTGAGTGAGCAATTACAGCGATTGACGGGAATAAAAGTTGAAGAAACTTCCTGGAACTCGATCAACCTTGATAACTGGTATCAGATGAACTTTTCCTTGCAGAACGAAAAGGGCCAGTTAATCGCAATGGCCCGCAGCCTGCACCAGTTACAGGGAGACTTCAAACAACAGATTAAACAAAGTTTAGACCGGCCTTCTGAGCAGTCTATTGCGCGCAAAGGTATTCTTGAATGGGATTTTGATCAGTTGCCCGTTGAAGTAGAGTTACCCCGTGGCGACATGATCATTAAGGCGTGGCCCGCACTCCAAGATAATGGTGAATCTACCTCTATAGAGCTAGTTGATAATCCTTTGATAGCCGAGCAAATATCTCGGAATGGACAGCTCAGGTTAGCCTTGTTAAGAGGGAAGGAGCAACATAAGTATCTATCGAAGAATCTCTTGAGGGGTAAAGAGCTTGCTCTCAAGGCAGCGACTTTGGGCCCTCGAGACGATATGGTCACAGCTATTATTGAAGCGAGTTTTCAGCAGGCTATATTCTCGAGCGGGATTGTTATTCGCGATAAACAGGGGTTTGAAAAAAGTTATTCTACGGGCATTCCCCAAGTAGTGGGTATTGCACAGCAGCATGCGGTGCAGATTGATAGTGTTTTGACTGAACTGCATGAACAGCAAAAGCGATTACGAGGACTTGATTTATTGGCGGTTGATGCGCAGTTTGATATTGCCCGACAGATGAGTTGGTTGTTTTCTAGCGATACACTTCGTAGAGTAAAACCCGAGAACACTCAGCAGTACCCTCGATTTGTGAAGGGAATCAGCATACGAATCGATAAGCTCACGTCCCAAGCCGTTAAAGACCGTGAACACATAAGTGAATTACGCTCGTTTGCCCTTGGCGTTGAGGAATTACAAGAAAAACAGCAACTACTTACCGCGGATTTAGCCGACTCATTGCTAGATTTTCAGTGGTTACTAGAAGAATATAGGGTCTCTTTATTTGCCCAACAGCTGAAAACGCGAGTGCCAGTTTCCGCAAAGCGTTTAACTAAGCGTTGGTCGACTATATTGAACCAGTTAAAAATACTTTTGCCTGATTATCACTAGTCTACTAATCTATCGGTTACGTAATGAAAAGCGATGCACGAGTAAAGTTAACTCGTTACAGCGATAAGAGGCACCGGTTATTTTTTATTACAGGTGAATACCTATGGGTGCCAATATTAACCAAGATTGTCGCTTGGCTTGCCTCTCCGCGGTATACAATTGTGTACCTAGGCAGGCAGTGCTAGTAGAATGGTGGGAAAAGTTGAATGCCAAAATTGCCCATTTAGGAAATTTTCAGGAAAGACATGTTTAAAGTACTGACAATTATTACTCTGTTTTTTATATCGATGACTACTTTTGCTGACGAAGA